>ERZ831773.322-NODE-322-length-66260-cov-35.742874_pt1 | contig 66260 bp, 59 predicted proteins | sample MGYA00519696_ERZ831773 | MGnify/ENA primary metagenome ERZ831773 (study PRJEB31850, sample SAMEA3708720) | human gut metagenome | biome: human gut; feature: human-associated habitat; material: faeces | place: China | collected 2014 ...
GCATCATCTATCTGGGCTTCGGTGCCGGTCTGGCCGTGTTCATGTTCACCGGCTTTATGAAGAGCGTCCCCATCGAGATCGAAGAGGCTGCCATGATCGACGGCTGCAACCCCATCCAGATCTTCTTCAAGATCGTCTTCCCCATCCTCAAGCCCACCATGATCTCCACCGCCATCCTTGAGACGATGTGGGTCTGGAACGACTACCTGCTGCCCACGCTGGTGCTGGACATCAAGAAGTACCGCACCATCCCCATGGCTATCCAGTATTTCCGCGGCGGCTATGGCCGCGTCGAGCTGGCCCCCATGATGGCCTGCATCATCATCGCCATCATCCCCATCATCATCCTTTACATGACCTGCCAGAAGTACATCATCGAGGGTGTCGTGGCAGGCGCTGTCAAGGGTTAAAACAAGGAGGTTCCAGCCATGCGTGCAAGCGGCATTCTGATGCCCGTCTTCAGCCTGCCGGGTCCTTACGGCATCGGCACGCTGGGAGATGAAGCCTTTGCCTTCGTCGATTTCCTTGCGGCTGCAAAGCAGACCTACTGGCAGATACTCCCCATCGGCCCTACGGGCTACGGGGACAGCCCCTACCAGAGCTTTTCTGCCTTTGCCGGCAACCCCTACTTTATCGATTTCCGTCTGCTGGCAGCGGACGGCCTCCTCACCGAGACTGAGCTGCCCGCGCCCCAGCCGGTGGGTCCCGTCGATTACGGTGCGCTCTACCAGCAGCGGCCCGTGGTGCTCCATAAAGCGGCTGACCGCCTACTGGCTTCCCCCTCCCCGGCCTATGAGGCTTTCTGTGAGGCCCAGAGCGGCTGGCTCGAGGACTATGCCCTCTTCATGGCCGTCAAGGCCGCGCAGGGGCAGGCCGGTCTCGCCGACTGGCCCGACGACCTGCGCACCCGGGAGCCTGCGGCCCTCGCCGCCGCCAAAAAGCGGCTGGCCGTCGAGGTGGACTACTACAAGGCCGTGCAGTTCTTCTTCTACACCCAGTGGAACGCCCTCAAGGCCTACGCCAACAGCCACGGCATCCAGCTGGTGGGCGACATTCCCATCTACGTCAGCCCCGATTCCAGCGACCTCTGGACCCACCCGGAGCTGTTCCAGACCGACGGTGCCGTCCACCTGACCAGCGTTGCCGGATGTCCGCCCGACGCCTTTGCCGCCGACGGTCAGCTCTGGGGCAACCCGCTCTACGACTGGCCCCGCCACGAGGCCGAGGACTTCCTCTGGTGGAAGCAGCGCATCAAACACGCTACTTCCATCTACGACGTCGTCCGCATCGACCATTTCCGGGGTTTCGAGAGCTACTACTCTATCCCCGCCGGGAACAAGACCGCTGCGGGCGGTCACTGGGAGAAAGGCCCTGACCGCGCCTTCATCGACGCCATCCACAAGGCGCTGGGCGAGGGCGGCATCATCGCCGAGGACCTGGGCTATCTGACCCCCGAGGTCAAGGCCATGCTGGCCGCAAGCGGCTACCCGGGCATGAAGATCATGCAGTTTGCCTTCGACAGCCGCGAGCCGGGCAACTACCTGCCCTACACCTACCCCCGCAACAGCGTGGTCTACACCGGCACCCACGACAACGTGACCGCCGAGGGCTGGCGTCAGAGCGCCAGCGCCGAGGATGTGGCCTATGCCTGCCGCTACCTGCGCTGCGCACCGGAAGACCTCACGGAGGCCATGATCTGCGCCTGCCTTTCCTGCGTGTCGGACATGGCGGTCATCCCGCTGGCCGACTGGCTCCATCTGGACGCTGAGGCCCGCATCAACACCCCCAGCACCCAGGGTGCCAACTGGCAGTGGCGGCTCACCCGGCCGCTCACCCCGGCCCTCAGCGCTCACATCGCTGAGCTGACCGCACTGTACCACCGTGTGCCGGGCGAGGAACTTTAAGCTTTCCCCATTTTTCTCCGATTCATCCTGATAGCAGCAGCGCCCTGCCTGCCGTTCCCTCACCGGACAGCAGCCGGGGCGCTGCTGTTTTCCGCGCCTTTTGCCGAAATTTTAACACAACATTTTTTCGGAGCCTTTTCCGGGGCATTCCCTTTATATTTTAGCGTTTTTCCGTCCGTTTCGCTTGATTTTTGTGCTTTGGCGCCCCAAATCCCGTTCCGATTCTGTTTCTGCGCTCTCTTGTTGTTTTTCGGCAGTTATGCTATAATCCAGATAGTTTAGTCTCCGTCTCCGGCGGAGCGTATGTGTGAAAGGAGCATTCCCCTATGGAACTTACATATCAGAGTCCGATGATGCCGGCTGCTTATGCCGTCATCTCTGCCGACGAGATGACCTACATCGACGGCGGTGCCCTTCAGATCGGTTCTTACCTCATCGAATTTCACCCCGAGAACCTCCTCACTGCCGCTGTGAACTTCACGGTCAACTTCGCCCAGCTGATGGGCAAGGCTGCCCTTACGGCGGCTGTGGGCGGTCTGCTTCTGATGCACGAGGACGGCCTGACCCTGTCCCAGTCGGTCTCCTATTACTGGGACGGCCAGAACAAGGCCGGCAAAGCTGCCACTGTGGCGGTCGGCGCTCTCGCTGGCTGGTACGGCGCAATGCAGGCTATCCAGATCTATAACACGGTCAAGTCCATCTTCATTGAGCTCAAGAATGCTTACGCCCAGACCAAGGCAAATATTGCCGCGTCCCAGCAGCAGGATGCTGGCATCACCGACCCCATCGTGGCTGCAGCTGCCTGAGTCTGTTTGATTTGACGGAGTGATAGAAAGGAGTCGTTTATGAAACGCATCCAGATGCCTTCTTCCTATGCTGTTGTACCGGACGGAGAAAAAGCCCTTCTTGGCGGCGGCGGCGCATTTCGTGACGCATGGACCTCATTTACGGACCATCTCCGTTTCACTGATTTCTTCTTTAGAGGTGGACTGCTCTCTCTCTCCATCTCGTTCATTCCGAAGCTGCTGTTCAATGTGGTCAAGGCCGGCTTCAATGCCGTGGAAGGCGTCCACACCTTCTTCTTCGGCGGACCGAGCAAGGCTGCAGAAGACCTTCAGGCCTACAAGAACGATATGAGCGCTCTGCGTGCAGACGCAAAGTCTCAGCGCGGCTGACCTTTCCAAAAACAAAAGAATGCCCTGCGGCGGTGGACTCTCACCATGCCGCAGGGCATTCTTTTTGTGTTTTACATGACCCGCACGGCTCCCTGTTCCCGCAGCGAGAGCAGATAGCAGCAGCCCGGGCCGAACAGCGCCTCCATCGCGGCGCAGTAGCGCTTTACCAGCGCATCCGGTACAAAAGCCTGGATCGTTCCGGCAAAGCCGCCGCCCTGCATCCGCCATGCACCGCCGGTGCCTGCAAGGATGCTCTGGCTGATGGCCAGAGCCGCCGACAGCCCCTGATGCTTCGGCGAAGAAGCGCAGTAGACATTCTGGCAGCACTCAAAGGACGAGTGGCCGCTCTTTTCCACCAGCCGGGCAAAGGCGGCAAAGTCTCCCGCCGCAAGAGCAGCTCTCTGGGCAAGGGTACGGGCATTCTCCTCAAAATAGTGGATGGCACGCAGCACGGCGCGGTCGCCGCATTGCTCCCGCAGGCGGGGCAGCTCCTGCCAGAAGCGTTTCTCGTCCACCTCGCCCAGCACCTTGCCGCCCAGACAGGCCGCCACGGCTTCCATCTCGTTCCGGATGGCCGCGAACTCGCCGGTCAGCTCGCTGTGGCTGGCGCGGGTATCGGTGACGCAGAGGGTCATGCCCTCGGGCAGGACGCCGTCGGCATGTATCTTCTCGATCTTCGGTGCCGTCGGGTCGGCGAAATCCGCAAAGAGCACCCCGCCCACGGCGCTGGTCAGCTGGTCCAGCAGGCCGCTGGGCTTGCCGAAGTAGGTATTCTCCGCAAACTGGCAGATGCGGGCCAGCGCAGGGGCGTCCAGGCCGCAGCCGTATTCTGTGTTGAGGATCATGGCCACGCCCATCTCAAAGGCTGCTGAGCTGGACAGTCCCGAGCCCCGCAGCACATCGCTGGCCGTGTAGGCATCGAAGCCGCCCACATCGCAGCCCTTTGCCCGGAAGCCCTCCGCGATGCCCCGGATGAGGCTGGCCGAGTGGGTGCTCTCCCCCTGCTGCGGCTCCTCTTCGGTCAAATCAATGACGTCCAGCTTGTTGAAGCCACGGGACTTGACCCGGATGAAGCCATCCTCGTTCCGGGACGCCACCGCCACAAGGTCCAGCGTGACCGCACCCGCAAGGCCGTAACCGTGCTGGTGGTCGGTGTGGTTGCCGCCAAGCTCCGTGCGGCCCGGGGCCGAATAGACCTGCACCTGCCGCCCCGGCCCATAGTAAAGCTCAAACTGCTCGAGGGCCGCACCATAACGGCTGCGCTGGCGGGCCAGGACCTCCTCGCTGCCGCCGTAGAGCGCGGCCAGCGCGGCGTCCCACCTCCCTGCTGCGATCTGTTCTCTGAGCTGCCTGCTGGTTGCCATCCAGAACCCCTCCCTGCACTCTCTGCAATGTTCGGTTTGTTACCGCTATTGTAATGCATCCACTGCCATTTTGCAATTTCAACCCGCAAAAAAAGTAATTTTCGGTGTCCAGCCCAAAGAATAAGATGTACTTTTGTTGAATTTGCGGGGGCAGATGTGGTATACTCAGGCTATAGAGCCAACAGGCAGGAGGGAACCGCAATGGCAGACGTCTACAAGCAGTCGTTCAAGCAGAACTACACCAACAACATCGAGCTGTCCATCTTCAACTGCGGTCTGGAGCGCTGTGCTCCGGGGCAGACCTGGGGTCCCGGCATCCGGGACCACTACCTCATCCATCTGGTCGTCTCGGGCAAGGGCGTGTTCGAGGTCGGCGGGCGCACCTACGAGGTAGTGCCGGGCGATCTGTTCTTTGCCCGCCCCAGCCAGCTCATCCGCTATACTGCCGACGAGGCCCAGCCGTGGGAGTACAGCTGGGTCGGCTTCAACGGTGCCTGCGCCCACAAGCTTGCGGCGCAGCTGCCTTTCACCGACGCTGCCCCCGTCCACCACACCCAGGACCTGGAGGGGATGCGGGCGGCCCTGAGCAGCATCTACTCGTCCCGCGGCCTGCAGCCCCAGGACGAGGCTGCGATGGTGGGCTATCTCTACCTCTTCATCGCCGCCCTGATGCGGGAGACCAGCGAGAGCCGCCCCCACAGCACCTCTTCTTCCAGCCAGTATGTCCTGAACGCCATCAAGTACATCCAGTTCAACTACTCCCACGACATCTCCATCGACGATGTCGCCAAGAGCGTCGGCGTCTCCCGGAGCCATCTGTACCGGGTGTTCATGCTCAATGTGGGCAAGAGCCCCATCGACTATCTGACCGAATACCGGGTCAACGAAGCCTGCAAGCTGCTGCGCAGCGGCACACTGTCCATCGCCGAGGTGGCGGCATCGGTGGGCTTCCTCGACCAGTTCTATTTTTCGCGGGTGTTCAAGCGCGCCAAAGGTGTGCCGCCCAGCAAGTATATGACCTCGCAGGCTGACGCAGACGTCCAGCCCGCCCCTGACGAGACATAAGGAGAGATCATTCCATGCCCTTACAGAAAAACCAGCTTCTCACCCTCCGCATCGAGCGTCTTTCCAGCGACGGCAGCGGCGTTGCCCACTCGCCGGAGGGCGAGGCCGTCTTCGTCCCGGGTACTGCCCCCGGCGATGAGGCTCAGGTGCGTATCGTCAAGGACTGCGGCCGGTATGCCTTCGGCATCCTGGACAAACTGCTCACCCCTTCGCCTGACCGCATCCCGGTGGACTGTGCTGTCGCCGGCCCCTGCGGCGGCTGCAGCCTGCGGCATATGGACTACGCCGCCGAGCTGCGGGCCAAACAGGAGAGCGTCGCCGACGCCTTCCGCCGCATCGGCGGACTGGATGTGCCGGTGCTGGATGCCCTTCCCTCCCCCGAGGTGGACCGCTATCGCAACAAGGTACAGTTCCCGGTGGGCCGCGACAAAAACGGTGCGCCCTGCATCGGCTTTTACGCCGGCCGTACCCACCGCATCGTCCCCTGCCCCGATTGCAGATTACAGCCCGGCGTCCTGAACGACATCGGCAACGCGCTCTGCAGCTTCTTCGCCTCCCACGGCATCCAGCCCTACGACGAGGAGAGCGGCAAGGGCCTTGTTCGGCATATCTTCCTGCGCCGGGGTACCCACAGCGGCCAGATCATGGTCTGCCTCGTCTGCACCCGCCCGAAGTTCCCCCACAGCGAGGAGCTCGTGACCGCGCTGCGGGAGCAGTTCAGCGATATTGCGTCCGTCCTCATCAATGTCAACGCCAAGAAGACCAACGTCATCCTCGGCGAGGAGACCGTCTCGCTCTACGGCCCGGGCTACATCGAGGATACTCTCTGCGGTGTGCCGGTCCGACTCGGCCCCCTCTCCTTCTACCAGGTCAACACACTGGCCGCTGAGCGGCTCTACGGCATCGCTGCCGAGTACGCCCAGCTGGAACCCTCGGACGTTCTGCTCGACCTCTACTGCGGCATGGGTACCATCGGTCTCTCCATGGCCGACCGCTGCCGGGAGCTCATCGGCGTGGAGATCGTGCCCGAGGCCATTGACAGCGCCAAGGCCAATGCCGCCCGGATGGGCGACGCTGTTGCCGCCAAGAGCCGCTTCTTCTGCGCCGACGCCGGTCAGGCCGCCGCCCGCCTCGCCGCTGAGGGCCTGCGTCCTGATGTCATCATGCTCGACCCGCCCCGCAAGGGCTGCGACGAGACGACCCTTTCCGCCGTCGTCCAGATGTCCCCCCGCCGGGTGGTCTACGTCAGCTGCAACCCGTCCACCGCCGCAAGAGATGCCGCATGGCTCGAAGAGCATGGGTATCACGCGGAGAAGGTGCAGCCGGTGGACCTTTTTCCCCGAACACGGCATTGTGAGTGTATCACGGCATTTGTCCGCATGAAATAAGGATTTTCGGCATTTTCAAGGCGTGAAAAATGCCGATTTGCCACCCATTTGCCACCATTGAACTTTGAACATGAAAAAGAGGGTTGAACCGTTGAACTTTTCAGCGGCTCAGCCCTCTTTTTCGTTATGATGTTTTCTTCTGCCCTATCGCCTGTTCAAAGATGTCAACAGAACGATTTGCCATTGTTTCCGTATCGTGTACATAGGTTTGCAGGGTTGTTTGAATGTTGGCGTGTCCCAATCTGGTTTGAACGTCCTTTACATCTGCCCCCGATTCAATCAGAATCGTTGCGTGAGTGTGCCGCAAAGAGTGATAATCAAACGCAAGCAACAGTTCATCGTGAATGATTCTGGAACAGTGCTTGAAGGTGTTCGTTGATGTATACTGCCCATTTTCCGCAATGCAGACCAGCTTGACCCGTGGGAGCGCAGATTGTAAGCACTTCTGAACTGGTACGATTCTTTGCATTTCATTGCCCTTTTCATCCAGTTCTTTCTTGATTACATGAATCGTGTAGTATTCACCATACTTCAATTCATTCTCCATCTGGGTGGTGCGTTCCTGTTTCAACGCTTGATACAGCGTTTCACCAAACTTGACCGTTCTGCTGGAAGATTGCGTTTTGGGCGTGGTAAAGTACCACGATGAGCGCAATTCTTTTTTGCCTTTCTTCTCTATCACCTTACGAACGTCTGCCCCAAAGTTCCGCACAACAACTTGTTTGTTTACCGTCAATTCCCGTTTTTCAAGGTCAATATCATCCCACGTTAGGGCAAACGCTTCTGAAATGCGCAACCCGGTATAGAAACCAATCATCAACGGGATGTGAAACCGTGACCCAACCGGGAAGCGTTCAATGATTCTATTCCAATCGTCCATTGTAAGAACGATGCGTTCACGGGGTTTACGCTCTATCTTAGGGAACTTCACATAGCGCATAGGATTTACGGAAAGGTAGTGCATGGGTTCAACCGCATAATCCAAAGATGCACCAAACACAGACAGAATACCGACAACCGAACTTTTTGCCAGACCGTTCAGCTTCAGACTGTTAGCGTACTCTTGCAGGATTGCCGAAGTAATAGCCTTTAACCGATACTGCCCGTACTTGGGCTTCAAATGCCCCTCTATGATTCGTAAGTAATTTACTTGGGTACTGTACTTCAGATTCGGCTTGCAGTACAGATCATACCACTGATCCAGATAATCCGACACGGTGATTTCAGACGGTGTAAAGACTGCCCCGGCGTTATTGTATTCATTGATTGCCTTGGCAAGTGCGGTTTCAGCTTCTTTCTTTGTCTTAAAGCCGCCTTTTTCTTTTTTCTGCCGCTTACCGTCTATCTTCCCCAAATCGAAATAGTAAGACCATGTTGCGCCGCGTTTTCTTGTTCCTCCTGTCATAATAAACACATCCGTTCCACTAAATTTAGAACCGATGTGTTTATCAATCATTCTCATAAATAGATTCTTTACCGTCAAATTTTGAAAACTGGTATCTGATATAGTCTAAAACCGCTGTTTCAATAAAATCATAATCATCCGGGCTGATTGCCTTGGTATTGATTGAAAAGAACTCAACGGCTTCTTTACTGTTTAGAAGATCAGAAAGTCTTTCGCGCACAAGTGTTGCAGGTGCTTTTTGAAGTTCTGTTACATCTCGTTGTAATTTTTCGCTTATCCCGTCAGTTAAAATATCAAATTTGGTGAAAATATCTTCACCATCCAACAGACGGGAAGCATCAACATCAAGAGCGGATGCAATCTTTTCCAAGGTTTCCAAAGAGGGGTTTTTTTGTTCCCCGCTTTCGAGTTTGCTAACCATACTATAACTAACTTGGCTTTTTTCCGAAAGAACCCGCTGGCTAAAACCTTTTGATTTTCTAAGTGCTTTCAAATTTTCTGGTAAGCCCATCTACCCCACCGCCTTTGAAAAAATTATACCATCGACAGTGGGAAAAGTAAACACAATGGCTCTATATTTCGTAATATACCATTGACAATGGGAAATGTCAAGCGTATAATTGAAGCGTAAGTCCCATTGATAATGGGAGAAAGGATTGAGATATGAATACGAATTTGAAAATTGCAAGGGTGAAATGTGGATTGACCCAAAAGGAGCTTGCCAACAGCGTTGGCGTTACAAGTAAGTATGTTTCTCTGATTGAGCGCAAAAATTTGAAGCCATCCCCGGCGGTTATGGAAAAAATCTCCAAGTGTGTAGGTGAACCCATCCAAAAGCTGTTTTTTAGTGAGTTATGAATATTCTGTGCAAGAAAGAAGTGATAAACAAGAATGAATCCTAAGTTTATAGAGTTTAATGGGAAGCACCCCGCCGCACCAAAGGATGAGCGGGTATACTGCGACCACCCCCGGAAAAGCTGGAAAAGCTACGGTGCTTCTTACAGATTCGGTATTGCTAAATTGGATATTGACGATTACGACCACAAAACCGGGGAGCTGATTGAAGCGATTCGCGGTAAGCCCCGGAGTGATGCAGTAATCTCCATGCTGGATTTCTTAAAAATCCCTTATAATGCTATCCAGACAGAACACGGAAAACAAATCTTTCTTCTCGTTCCGTCCGATATGGAGCGAAAGCATAAAATCAACTGGTATTGTGCTTTAGGTATCAAAGGCGAATGGAAGTTTCCAGAATCAGACGATCATATTCCACTTGTAATCAACGGAATTGAACGAAAGTTCATTAGAGGTTCTCTTACCAATAATAATATCGGTGAATTTCCGATGTTTTTTCTTCCCTTGCAGAAATCCAAAAACAAGCCGTTTGATTTGGACTTTCCAAAAGGCAACAGAACGCAAAAATTGGGTGCATATGTGTTCTATCTGATAGGTAAGGGCTTTACAGCAGAACAGGCATTTGAAACCATTCGGCTTATGAACCAGTTCGTGTTTGAAGAGCCTATCCCGGAAGATATACTTGATGCACAGATTTTGAACGAAAGTACATTAAAAAAAAGCGCAGGAACAGCAGCAGACCAGAGAAAACAAGAATATCTCACAGTCTGATCTTGCCAAAGAAATCATTGAACGGTTCAACCTTATCACGGTAAACGGTGACTTTTACAGTTATGAAAGCGGCGTATATAAGCCGTTCTCTAGTGGTAAAATCACCCAATACTTAACAAAAAACTACCCAAACGCAAACAGCAACACTGAACGGGAAGTTATAAGGCACATATCCGGTTTGACCTACACCGAAGTTCCAGATGATGACGGTTCGGTAAACGTCAAAAACGGTATTCTGAAATTCGGTTCTGATAGCAAAGTGACTTTTTCCCCACACAATATGGACTATATCAGTTTTAGGCAATTCAACGCTCTATATGACCCTACTGCACAAAGTAGACTGTTGGATGATACCTTGAATATTTGGTTTGAAAACAGTTCAAAGCAAATTGAACTGTTTGAACAGTTGCTAGGTTATCTCTTGATGAACCATGTGAACTATCAAAAAATCTTCTTTTTCATTGGAGTTCCCGGAACGGGTAAAAGCACGATGTTAGAGTTGATTAGAAGATTTTGCGGAGAAGATAATGTTTCTGCCGTTCAACTGGCTGATATGGAAAGACCTTTCGGTCTTGCAGCTATTGTCAATAAAACTGCAAATATTTTCCCAGACTTAAAGAAAACCAAAGTATTGAGATCGGATATTTTCAAAATGCTGGCAGATGGTAGCCCAATACAGGTAAACCGAAAGTTCAAGCAAGAGTTCACATACTGTTTTACCGGAAAAATGATTTTTGGTATGAACAACTATCCAGACTTCTCACAAGATTTTGACGGTATCGAACGGCGGCTTGTCATTTTTGAGTTCAAACACGTTTTTACAAACGGCGATCCGCTGTATGATTCGGCAATTTTGGATAAACTTTTAGCCGACGAATGTATGTCTGCACTGCTCAATAAGGCAATTCGTGGTTATAGCAGTCTGGTTCATAACGATGGATTTATCAATACAGAGGAAAGCAAAAGAGCTTTGGAAGATTTTGTAAGCGATAATGACAATGTTGTGAAATGGTTGCGTGAATCTGAAATTGATACAGATTGGTTGCTCAATGAGCCTATCAATTTGGATTGCGGCGGTTCATATCCTACATACAGGGAATTTTGTTACAGCATCGGAGAAGAACCGAAAGAACAGAAAGACTTTTCAAGGACGATTTGCAATCGTTACGGCTGGAAAACAAGCAGAAAACGCTTTAATGGAGTTCGTTCTCAATACTTCACAAAAAAATAAATGTCCATTTGTCCACTTGAAACACTGATTTTCTTTTTAACGCATAAAGAAAATAAAAATTTGAAAAATTTTCTCTATATTAAAAAGAGTATATAATTATATATATCAAGCGGACGGATGGACAGAAACGAAGGTGATAATATGCCGATACCAATTTATCAGTTTATCAAGGACGTTGAAAAACGCAGAATAAAGGGGCTTGAAGTGCTTGTTGATCTGGACACACTGAAGACCTTTTACCCGGCGGGGATGCGCTTGAAGAATCGTCCAAAGAAGGCAATGCTTGTGGAAGACCCCCGCAGCCGGTTTAATGGTGAGTTTTGGGAAGTCTATCCAATTGCAACAACCCCCACACAAGTTTACATTGTTTGCCCGTTCTGCAAAACTGTCCATGCACATGGGAATGCAGCCGGGAATTATGAAGGATACCGGGAGCCGCATTGTTATGGTCTGCACGGTGATGGGTATTATTTCATTAAGAATGCGTCTGAACATTAAATAAAGAAGTGAGGTTGAAAAAAATGCTTGATTCTCAAATTACTTTTGAAGCTGCACGCATGAATGCCGGTCTGACCTTGAAGGAAGTTGCAAGGCGGCTGAATGTAAATGCACGGACTGTCAAGCGTTGGGAAGCATACAAGGCAACCCCCAGTGTTGACCACTTTGTTGGGCTGTGCAGGCTGTACGGATGCTCTGTGGATGCAATCAAGCTGTGAGACTACATAGAAGGTGATAGAATGAAAATCAGGGTTGCATACGCAGAGAATGAACAGGAAAAGAAGCGGCAGCATGAAGCCGCTGTGAAACGACTGTTTCCTGATACCAAAGTGAAAGAAATTGGATTAAAAGATGGCTTTTTGCATACGGTTTTGACGGTGCCAAAGCCCAAAAAATCCAGTGATTAAGCCGATTTTCGTTGACTATACCCCCTATATGTGGTATAATAGACATAGAACAATATAGGCATGAGTACCGCACCCTGTTTGTTTTGGGTGTTAGTCTTGAAATCAAGGCATGGGAATAACTGATTTTTTCGGTTATGCTCATGCCTTTTTTGTTTGCATTAGCCAACTTCAGGCGTTAATAGAAGGGAGATTTGAAGATGGAAGATAATACCATCAATCAGAACACGAACCCGGCAACTGAACAGGGCGCAGGGGAAAAGACTTTCACGCAGGAAGATGTAAACCGCATTGTTGGCGAACGTCTTGCAAAAGAAAAGGCCAAGAACAGTGGTGAAGCAGATTTTGCGAAAAGGGAGCAGGAACTTGCACGGCGTGAACTTCACATGACGGCAAAGGAATTGCTATCTGAAAAGGGCTTGCCTGTACAGATTGTGGATGCTCTTAACTGTGCAGACGAAGAAACCATGAAAAAGAGCATTGAAACATTTGAGAAAGTATTTGCAGATTACAAAGCGAATGCCACACAAGCCAAATTCAAAGGATGCCGCCCCGGTGCCAGTCAGGCCCCTAGTTCTGAATTGGCGGGCGATATGGAATTGAGAAAGGCTATGGGGCTTCGCACTTAACGAAAGGAAGCACAAAACATGGCTATCAATCTCGCAACTAAATTTTTACCGTATGTTGATGAAAAGTTCAGCACGGAAAGCAAAAAGAGCCTTCTGACCAATCAGGATTTCGATTGGACGGGCGCACATACTGTGAAGGTGTACAAGGTCAGCACTTCCGCAATGAACGATTACAGCCGGAACACGTCGGACGGTTTGACCGGTTCCCGCTATGGTGTGGTAAAAGATTTGGATGCAACCACGCAGGAAATGACCCTCACTAAAGACCGTTCTTTCACCTTCGCAATCGACAAGCTGGACACTGACGAAACTGCACAGAATCTTCAGGCGGCTTCCGCTCTGGAACGCCAGCTTCGGGAAGTCGTGATTCCTGAAGTGGACGCATATACCTATGGCGTTATGTGCGCCAATGCGGGCAATAAACCCACTGCAAAGGCTCTTACCAAAGAGAATATCTATCTTGAAATTCTCGCAGCAAACAACGCTCTGGACAATGCAGAGGTGCCGGAAACGGGCCGCATTGTCGTTGTCACGCCGGATGTGTATGTGCTGATGAAGCAGTGCAAGAACATTACCATGGAAACTGACATCGGTAATGATCTTCGCCTGAAGGGTGTGATTTCTAATCTTGATGGTGCAATGGTCATCAAGGTTCCGGCAAACCGTCTGCCGAAGAACTTTGGCTTTATGGTTGCCCATCCGTCTGCAACCGTTGCCCCCACTAAGCTGGAAGACTACAAGATTCATGTAGACCCGCCGGGCATTAGAGGCTCTCTGGTTGAAGGGCGCATTTGCTATGATGCCTTTGTTCTGGATAACAAGGTAAAGGCCCTGTATTATCAGGCACAGACGGAGTAAACACAAAAGTGTTGATATGCCGGGATGCTCTTTGGAGAGTGCCCCGGCATATTTTATAAAGAAGGTGTTCAAATGAAAACGGTAGACCGCCTAATTGTAAAAGCCAAAAAGAAATGTGGTACAGAAAGCCTTATCACGGGTTTTGTATGCCCGATAGGGTTTGATTCGTGGGTTGCACGGACACATATTGGGAATAGCGCACACGCTGGACGGTTGCGAATTGTAACGTGTGGGCAGTTTAATTCTATTGATGCTGCCGTTGATGCAATCCATGCTTTAGGGGAACAATACCCAAATAATAAAGATGCAGTGATTTTTATAGAAGATGTTTTTCAGTAAAGGGGTGATATGATGGCAAAGCGAAATCTTAAACTTGATACCCCGGATAATATCAGAAAGGCCCTTGCAAAGGTGGCAAATATGACCTATAAGGGCGAACTGGATACCAAGACGGCAAATAGCATCATATTGGCCTGTAACGCCATTCTAAGTGGAATCCGAACGGATGAACAGGAAAAGAAGTTGATTGAACTGGAACGCATTTTAAGCGAATAGGAGCCGCTGCCATGACTGCAAAGGAGTATTTGGAACAAATCCGCAGGTTGCGAGTTATTGTTGAACAGTGCAAAAAAGAAAAGGCCTTTTTGGAACATCTGCAAATGATGCACCTTACCAACGAACAAACGAAAACGCATTGTCAGATGCTTGAAAAAGAAGTCAGTGCAAAGATTGCTGAACTGCTGCCGGAAATTGAAATGCGTGCAAAACAAATTGAGCAACTGAGCAATTTGAAGCATTTTGAAATTCTCTATCAACGATATGTTATGCAAAAGAGCATGGTAGCGATAGCGGATGATATGCACTATTCGTACCGCCATACGATAAATCTACATACACAGGCCCTTGAAGCGTTTGAAGCAATCTATCACAATAAACGACAGGAGAGCGCAGAATATGGGAAAATATGAATTGCTGATTGGCACAGGTAAAACAGAAGGATTTGTTCCATCTGTTCAGGAAGATGCAACACTGTCCCTTCACCGGCGGAGTACGCCCGGCAGGTTGTCTTTTAGTATGTTGAAGAACACAGCACCGGCATTTGAAGAAGGTGCCCCGGTACATCTAAAAATAGATGGTGTGCCGGTGTTTATGGGCTATGTGTTTACCATGGAAGCAACAAAAGACCATTTTCTGACAGTGACGGCTTATGACCAAATTCGCTATTTGAAGAACAAGCAGTTTTATAAGTACACCAATAAAACAGCAACACAGTTCATTCAGATGGTTGCAGATGATTTTCACCTGAAGACGGGTGTTCTGGATGATACCGGGTATGTAATCGGCAGAAGACGTGATGACAGTTCACTTCTTGACCAAATCGAAACGGCACTTGATTTGACTCTTGCCAATGCCAAGAAAATGTTTGTGCTGTATGATGATTTTGGAAAACTGACATTGAAAAATATCGCAAACATGAAAATTCCTAATTTTCTGGTTTATGATGGAAACACGGAAGACTTCAAATATACGTCCAGCATTGACAAACAGACCTATAACAAGATCGTTCTGATGTATAACGATAGCGAAAAGGGCGCAAGAACCCCGTGTGTTGCATCGGATGAAGCGAACATGGACAAGTGGGGTGTGCTGCAATATTTCGATGAAAGTTTAACAGCAACTGAAAACGGCAAAGCGAAAGCAGAAGCATTGCTGAAACTGTACAACCGTAAAACTAAAAATCTGAAGTTGCAAGGCGTTGTTGGAAATCCCAATGTACGGCCCGGTTGCCTGATTCCCACGCTACTGGATTTGGGCGATGTGAAACTTCAGAATTATATGATGGTTGAGGAAGTCACCCATCACTTATATCTGGATGAACACAGTATGGATTTAACACTGGTTGGAGGTGGTTTTATTGCCTGACTTCAAATTACAACAACCCATATAACACGAAAAAACGCACTTTTGAAATCCGATTTTCAAAAGTGCGTTTTTTCGTTATTGGGTTTAATCCCAGTGTATGCCGTCTTTGGGGTATAACTCCAAAATGTCATAAAACTTTGAGATTTCTGAAATGCTCTTACCTTCTTTCAAGGCTGTCAGCACTTCAATTTTTTCATCCAGCAGTTCATCACTGTCCAGATTAAAAAACTGTTCCAGCTGTGGGGGGAAGATCACTTCAGAAAATAACTGTCTGACTTTTACACCTTTCACAATCATTTCACGGTTCTGACCACCTGACACGAGCGTGGTTCGGGTCAGCTCATCCAAAATATTTTTCAGCTTCATTTTACCATGTTACCAAACAAAATGCTATATCCATCTGATCACGCCTTGCCTGTTTGGAACGGATAGTGTATAATACGTTCAAAGCGGTTTAACACACTTTGAATATCGGCTTGAACATACGTTTTTCCGTTTGGTGGCAATGCCACCTGTTTGCCACCATCCCCCGACAACCGCACAAAGCCGCATGCGTATTGGTATATTGAAATCGTTGAATAAAGTTGGTTTTGAGTTCCCAGAAGTGCCCACAGCAGATTGAATTTTGAACTTTTAGCACTTTTCAATAAACACGGCATTGCGAATGTGTCATCGCGCTTTCCAAGGGCGAGATCGACTCCTGAAAAGGGATGCACTGAAGTACTTTAAGATGATTTGATTTACAATTTGCCCGTCTGGTTTTCAGGCGGGCATTTTCTTTTGCCGGAATATGGTGTTTCCACTTTTATCGTGGTACAATAGATGCAAGAATCATTTTTCAGGAGAAGCACCCTGCCATCCGATTTATAGGACACCCATTGTTGTAAAATCAGGATGTCCACCTATCACAAAAACAAGGAGCAACGTATGCCAAACGATAAGATCACCGCTGTAGGTGCCAACATTGCCGAAAAAGCCGCCATGATCTGGAACGTAGCCGATATGCTGCGGGGGCCGTTCAAGCCCCACGAGTACGGTCTGGTCATTCTGCCCATGACCGTGGTGAAGCGGTTCCACGACTGCCTGCTTCCCACCCATCAGGCGGTGCTGGACACCTACGAAAAGGTGAAAAAGCTGCAGGTCATCGACGGCTTTTTGCAGAAGGCCTCCGGTTACCAGTTCTATAACACCAGCCGCTTTACCTTCGAGACCCTGCTGGCAGACCCGGACAACATTGAGTCCAACTTCCGGGATTACCTGTCCGGCTTCTCTGCCAACGCACAGGACGTGCTGGCAAAGTTCGACTTTGACAACATCATCAAGCGGATGGTGGAGAGCAATACCCTCTACCTCGTTATCAAGGAGTTTGGCTCCGAGAAGGGCTATCTCGGCCCGGACAAGATCAGTGCCGTGGACTGCGGCTACATCTTCGAGGACTTGGTGCGGCGGTTCTCCGAGAGCTTTGGCGAGGAAGCCGGAGCGCACTTCACCAGCCGGGACATCATCTACCTGATGACCGACCTGCTGCTGTCCGAAGCCGACCTTGACACCAGCAGCATGACCGTTTACGATATGGCCATGGGCACCAGCCAGATGCTGAGCTGCATGGAGGAGCGCATCCACGAGCTGAACAGCGACATTGAGGTGACCTGCTTTGGGCAGGAGTTCAACCCCTCCACCTTCGCCATTGCCAAGGCAGACATGATGATCCGGGGCGGCGACCCCAACAATATGCGGTTCGGTGATACTCTGTCGGAGGATCAGTTTCCCGGATTCACCTTCCAGTACATCATCTCCAACCCTCCCTTCGGCATTGACTGGAAGCGAGAGCAGAAGGCGGTGGAAGCCGAGGCCGCTCGGGGCGAGATGGGGCGTTTTGCACCCGGTCTGCCCAAGATCAGCGATGGTCAGCAGCTTTTTGTGCTGAACGGCCTTGCCAAGCTGGCAAACAAGGGCAAGATGGCCATTATCCAGAACGGCTCTCCCCTGTTCAGCGGCGACGCCGGCAGCGGACCCAGCAACATCCGGCAGTATATTCTGGAAAATGACTGGCTGGACTGCATCATCCAGCTTTCCACCGATATGTTCATGAACACCGGCATCTCCACCTACATCTGGGTGCTCAGCAAGGATAAGCCCGCCCACCGTGCGGGCAAGGTGCAGCTTATTGACGCCAGCCACTGCTTCGAGCCCCGCCGCAAGAGCATCGGCACCAAGCGCAACGACATCACCGATGCCTGCCGGGAACTGATCGTCACCGCCTACGGCGAATTTGCCAACGGCAAGGTGTACGGCGACAAAAACGGCATCTATTGCGAGAGCAAGGTGTTCGAGAGCGTGGAGTTCGGCTACAACAAAATCGTTGTGGAGCGCCCCCAGCGGGACGAAGCAGGCAACATCATTCTGAAGCGCGGCAAGCCTGTGCCGGACACCAGCCTGCGGGACACCGAAAACGTACCGCTGGTGCAGGATATTGACGCCTACTTTGCCCGGGAAGTTCTGCCCTACGCCCCCGACGCATGGATCGACCACAGCAAGACCAAGGTGGGCTACGAGATCCCCATGACCCGCTATTTCTACGAGTATCAGGCACCGGAAGCCGTGGAGGATATCGTGGCACGCATCACCGCACTGGAACAGGATATCTCCGCCGGGCTGGCAGAGCTGTTCCATAAGGAGGGCTGACCATGGCACGGAAAATGAAAGACAGCGGCATTGAATGGATTGGGGAGATCCCGGAGGGGTGGGAACTCACAAAAGTAAAACGTATTTTTGATATTGGTCGTGGCAGAGTTATCTCCCAGCAGGAACTAACGTCGGTCGGTTATCCTGTTTATTCCTCTCAAACTAAAAACAATGGCTGTCTAGGATATATCTCAACTTATGACTTCGACAAAAGTCAACTCACTTGGACGACGGATGGAGTCAATGCTGGAACAGTTTTTTTGCGCGAGGGAAAGCACAACTGTACTAATGTTTGTGGAACTCTTGCTCCAAAGAACGGTACGAATGATTTACGCTATTTGAAATATGCACTCGAATATATTGCTTTCTATCATAAACGAGCAGATATAAACGGTTTCAAAATAATGAACAATGAAATGGCTGAAATTGAATTACTCTTGCCACCATTATTCGAACAGCAAAATATCGCCAATTATTTGGATTTTAAGTGTTCTCAAACTCAATCCATCCTTGAACAATCTTTATTCAGCATTGAAGAATATAAAAAACTCAAGCAGGCAGTTATTACGCAGGCTGTTACCAAAGGCGTGCGTGGTAAGCGGGAGATGAAGGATAGTGGGGTTGAGTGGATTGGGGAGATTCCAGCAGAGTGGAGCATTACAAAAATCAAGTCGGGTGTGACAAAAATCGGTAGTGGCAAAACGCCTTCGGGTGGTGCTGAGACATATACTGATTCTGGTGTAATTTTTCTTCGTAGTCAAAACGTTTATGATTGCACCTTAAATCTCGAATCTCCTACTTATATTTCACCTGAGGTTGATGCCACCATGAAATCGACCCGTGTTTTGCCTGATGATGTTCTATTAAATATCACCGGCGGTTCTATTGGCCGGTGTAGCATTGTTCCCAAAACACTCGGCTTAGCTAACGTTAATCAGCATGTCTGTATTATCCGTACAAACCCTCTTATCTTTCTTCCAAAGTATATGCAGTATTTTTGGGTTTCCACTTTGGGCCATTTAGCTATTGACCTGTATCAAACTGGCGGAAATCGTGAGGGCATGAGTGCTGACGCTATCCGCAACACACCTATTCCTTATGCGCCATTGAACGAACAAAAAGAAATCGCCGACTACCTTGATGCCAAGTGTGCCGAAATTGACGGGCTGATTGCAAAGAAGGAGCAGCTGGTGAAAGAGCTGGAAAGCTATAAGAAAAGTTTGATTTATGAGGTTGTAACAGGGAAACGAGAGGTGTAAAATGTGAGTAGCAAGAAAAAGCCTACCGTTAATCAACATATTGTTCCTCAAGCATATCTCCGAAGATTTGCTACACTCACTGAAAACAAGAACTATCAAATTGGGGTCGGGATACGAAAAAAGGACGGACGCAACTTTTTTGCAACAACACAGTCCGTTAAAAATGTAGGTTTTGTAAAAAACGTTTACGAATTTGATTGCAGAAAGGACACTCCAAATTATTGGGAAAATTACTTTGCCGAAGTAATTGAGCCTTTCTGCGGCACAGAATTATCTAATATCATTAGCAATATTGAATCATCTCAAAACGCTGCTGTTGTTTTAAGTCATGAAGATAAATGCAATCTTTCTGTATTTATTTGCCATCAAATTTTCCGCAGTCCTCAGGCATTAGAGAAATCCATACAGATTGGTCAAAAATCCATAGAGCGAGGAAAGAAAGAAGCACAATCAATACTTAAATCCTCATTTCCACCATTCCTGCATTCCCTTCTATTAAACGCTTTAGACGATGCTGACTTTTCCAAGGATGAAATCAAGGATATTTTTATGCAGTCCATGTCTGACGTCAACCGACAAGAAGAACGAACCAATGCATTACTTGATAAGATTTGGATTGTTTATGAAAATACAACTCAGCTTCAATTTATAACAAGTGATAATCCTGTATGCCGAAAAAACTGTGTTACAAAATCTTTTTCTTTTGAAGATAACACCTTAAAAGATCCAAATTCCCTCATTTTATTTCCATTATCCCCTACGATTTTAATAGAAATTACTCCCAGCCATCTTTTAGGATCGCAGCCACAAAAATATGATGGCCGAAAATTCCTATTGGGGCAAAACGATCTTTCTTTTATTGCTGGTGCAGATACCCTTCAAATATTGCAATGTCATCGACAAGTTTTTATGTCATTAAATATGCTTCAGCATCTTGATGAATTGTCGAAAGCGAGCAAAATCAATGATTGAACAAATTGTCAAGGAAATAAATATCTGCTTAGAAAATGAATGTTTTCTCTCTGCACTTGGAATGGCACTTACACTTCCTGACATTTGCGGAAAAGCAGAATATCCAACAGACGGCGTTACCAAAAGGTATATCAAATGGACAAATGAATATATTAGCGCTTATGAAAAGGATGACAGTCCGTATGGAATTGATATGCCTTATTTAAGTGGCGAGGTTCTTTATAACCTGCGCAATGCTATTCTTCATCAAGGGAATCCCAATATTGTATCTTCTGAAATCAAAGACATTCGCTGTAAAGTTGATGAATTCAACTTGGTCATTGGAAGTACTTTTTCGGGAGACACAAGCTCAGTCCATTATGGAAACGACCAGCAAATTGTTTACCGTCGACTCGATGTCAACATCGTTAATCTTTGTACAAAGCTCACCAGAACAGCAGAAGGCTACTACTGTGAAAACCATGAGAAGTTTAACTTTTTCAATTGCACAATTGATGATAGAAGAAAATTGGGATTTATAAATTTGTAATGTAGAAATTAGGAGACGTAAAATCATGAAAGAATCAGATCTTTTTAATACAGGTGTTATAGAGTGTGAAAAAGGGTCGGCTGTTTTTATCAATGATAATTATTCATTCAATTTTTTGAATGCCCTGTCAAAAAAGCCAGACATGTACGACCGAGATAAAGCTTTCTGCCTTTCTCTTCCCGCTGATGGTTTTCTCAAAGGAGTTACGCACAATGGCCATGACATAGCTATTTATTGTGGTTCTCCAGAAGAATTCGCTACTAAAGAAATACCATCTACTTTTTGCATTCATACAAACACCTATCTTATTCAATGCGGAAATCGTAGTCCTTGTGACTGGTCGCATTTTGAGGGTATTCAATTTTGCGGTGGAACATTAAATGATCTTTTCTCTAATATTCCATTTATTAAGCTTTCTGCTTCTGGTGACTCTGTCACTCCCCTTTCTAGTGTCATTTCCACACCATTTGGAGAAATAACTGTTACTATTGGGACAATATCTCAGGAGCGTCGCAGTCGTGGCGAATACACTCTTTCAAATAGAACCGTTTATATAAAACTACTTTTCGCCGAGTCTATTACAATTGCCGATATCTTCCCTCATCTAGATAATGTTTCAAAATTTATTTCTTTCTTAACCAATCATAAAAACATTGGTTTCGATGAAATCTATTTATTGAAATGGAATAAAAAATATCATACAGCTTTCAACGATGTCCAAATATTTCAAGAAAGCTATCATGAGTTTGTTCAAAAAAGTCCATGGAGCAACATTTGTTTTGATGATCTCAACGATTTTCTCTTTCCCCTACTTCAATTAGTTTACAGCCGTTCTCCTCATAATCCTTTTTGCTTTATGGATTTTTTTCCAGCCTCTTCTCGTGATGTTGGTCGAATGTCAACTGACTTAATCCATAGCATTGTTACCTGTCTAGAATGTGAGCTTTCCCGAACCAAAGCCATTAGTTCTCCTTCTGATGATAAAAATACAGCCTATATTGCAGAATCTGAAAAACTCTTTTCCCTTGTAACTGAGTTAAAAAAAGCTGTTCAAACCTATGAAAAAGAAAATGGCTCATTTTCAAAAAAGACTCATGATATGCTTATGGGGACATTGAAACATCTTTCGCTTGCAGATGCCGATAAAATCAACTTGCTCTATGATAAATATAAACACTTTTTAAGTGTTCTCTTTAGCGATTACAATTTCACTCTGGAACAATCCGACATTGAAGCTTTAATAATTCATAGAAATCGCACCACTCATGGTGTTCAACAAATTCTTGATAATCGCCTCGCAATGACTGCTTTTTATTTAATTGGTTTAATCTATTGCATGATTCTTCACAGTGTTGGTATTGACGACCCACAACTGAAAAAAATTTGTGAAAAGCATTTCTTATCAAAATAAGGAGGTCTAATCATGCCCCTCAACACCACCGAAAAGCAGTTTGAATCGGACATTGCGGCGGCGCTGCTCTCCCCTGCCGGGGGCTACACCCGCAACGGGGATTGCTACGACCCCAAGCTGGGGCTGTTTGTGGACACCCTGATCCGCTTTGTGCAAAAGACCCAGCCCAACGAGTGGGCATTTTTTGAAAAGCAGAACCCGGTAAACCCGGTGCGGAAGTTCTGCACGGCCTTTAACAATGCCTGCGATGCGGACGGACTGCTTTCGGTGCTGCGGTATGGGTTCAAGCACCGGGGACGGCGGTTCCGGGTGTGCTATTTTCAGCCGGAGTCTGCGCTGAACCAGAAGGACGCCCAGCGCTACGCCCAAAACGAGGTCACCTGCAACCGGCAGTGGTTCTACTCCGACACCACCCACAACTCGGTGGACATGGTGCTGGCGGTAAACGGCATCCCGGTGTTCGCCTTTGAGCTGAAGAACCAGTTCACCGGGCAGACCGTGGAGAACGCCAAACAGCAGTGGATGCATGACCGGGACCCCCGGGAGGTGTGCTTCCAGTTCAACAAGCGCATTCTGGGCTACTTTTGCGTAGACCTGACCGAGGTGTGGATGGCAACCCGGCTGGCAGGTAAGGACACACGCTTTCTGCCCTTCAATCAGGGCTCCAACGGTGCCGGGCGGGACGGCGGTGCAGGCAACCCGCCCAACCCCAGCGGCTACCTTACCGCCTACCTCTGGGAAGAAGTGTTCCAGAAGGACAGCATGATGGACATCCTGCAAAAGTTTATGAGCCTGCAGGATGGCAAGACCCTGATCTTTCCCCGGTATCATCAGCTGGACGTGGTGCGCAAGCTGGTGGCAGATGTGCGGCAGAAGGGTGCCGGGCAGCACTATCTCATCCAGCACAGCGCCGGGTCGGGCAAGTCCAACTCCATTGCATGGACGGCGTACCGGCTGGCTTCCCTGTTCAACACCGAGAACAAGCCGGTGTTTGCCAGCGTCATCGTGGTGACCGACCGCACCGTGCTGGACGCACAGCTGCAGGAGACCATCTCCGGCTTCGACCATACGCTGGGTGCGGTGGAGGCCATCGGCGAAGACAAAAACTCCGGCGACCTGCGGGATGCCATCAACAACGGCGCACGCATCATCATCACCACGCTGCAAAAGTTCCCGGTCATCTATACTGAGGTGAACAAGACCGCCGGGAAGAACTATGCCGTTATCATCGACGAAGCGCACTCCTCCCAGACCGGCACCTCTGCTTTGAAGCTGAAAGCCGCCCTTGCCGACACCGAGGATGCGCTGCGGGAATATGCCGAGCTGGAGGGCAAAGCGGAGGACGAGATTGACCCGGAGGATGCACTGGTGAAGGAACTGACCTCCCACGGGCGGCACAAGAATCTGTCCTTCTTTGCCTTTACCGCCACCCCAAAAGCCGCCACGCTGGAGCTGTTCGGCACCGAGTACCCGGACGGCAGCCACCACCCTTTCCACATTTACAGTATGCGGCAGGCTATTGAGGAAGGGTTCATTCTGGATGTGCTGCAAAACTACATGACCTATTCCACCTGCTTCAAGATCGCCAAGACCATCCCGGACAACCCCGACCTGCCCGCCAGCCGGGCGGCAAAGCTCATCCGCAAGTATGAAGAGCTGCACCCCTACAACATCAGCCAGAAGGCAAAGATCATTGTAGAAACCTTTCGGGAGACCACCAGCCACAAGATTGGCGGGCGGGGCAAGATGATGGTGGTCACCTCCTCCCGGCTGGCGGCGGTGCGGTACTTCCACGAGGTCAAGCGCTACATTTCCGAGCAGGGCTATGACGATGTGCAGATCTTAGCGGCATTTTCCGGTGCCGTACCGGACGGTGGCGTGGAGTACACGGAGCAGTCCCTGAACGTCCGCGCCGACGGCAGCCACATTGCGGAGAGCCAGACCAAAAAGGAGTTTCACAACAACTTCAATGTGCTCATCGTGGCAGAAAAATACCAGACCGGTTTTGACGAACCGCTGCTCCACACCATGATCGTGGATAAAAAGCTGAAGGGCGTCAAGGCGGTGCAGACCCTTTCCCGCCTGAACCGTACCTGTCCCGGCAAAACCGACACTTTTGTGCTGGATTTTGTGAACAAGGCAGAGGACATCCGGGAGGCATTCCAGCCGTTTTATCAGGAGACCTTTCTGGAGCAGGAGGTCAACACCGACCTCATTTACAAGACCCAGAAAGAGCTGCGGAGCTTTGCCGTTTATTCCGATGTAGACGTGGAAGCCTTTGCCAAGGAGTATTTCCGCAGCACCAAGCAGGATAAAAACGCCGTGGGCCGCATGAGCAGCGTCTTGAAGCCGGTGGCAGACCGCTACAACCAGAAAACGCAGGCCGAGCGGTACCAGTTCCGCCGCTTGCTGCGCAGCCTTGTCAAGTGGTACGGCTACGTTTCGCAGGTGGCACGAATGTTCGATGAAGAGCTGCACAAGGAGAACGTATTCTGCGCTTACCTGCTCAAATTGCTGCCGCCGGACGAGGTCTCTCCGCTGGACTTGGAGGGCAAATTGCAGTTGGAGTATTACAAGCTGCAAAAGACCTTTGCCGGTGCCATCGAGCTGGAACACGCCAAGGGCGTCTACGAGCCGGTCACCCAGAAAGGTGCTTTGGGGCACGACCCCAAGGAGCCGCTGGACGAGATCATTCTGAAGATCAACGAGAAGTTCAAGGGCGAGTTCACCAATGCCGACCGGGTGCTGCTTACTGCTCTGCACGACCGTCTGTTGGCTGACCCGAAACTGGCAAAGCTGGCGCGCAGCTCCGACCCTCAGATCTTTACCGAGAGCATCTTCCCCAAGGCTTTTGATACTGCCGCGCAGGACAGCTATCTTGAAGCGCAGGACACCTTCTCTTCCCTGTTTGAAGATACCAGCAAGTACAAGGCTATCATGTCGGCATTGGCAGAGTGGCTGTATGGAGAATTCCGGAAGAAGTAAAACCGTTTTCTATTTTTATTTACTTAAAACAGCCTGCATCCACAGGATGCAGTTCACGGGTTTGGGTGTTCCCAACAAGTATTTTGCAACGCAAAATAAGCAGATGTATATACGTCTGCACTGCTTGCGGGTACTATGAAGCCTCTCAACCTACCCTCCAATTTTGAAAATTATTTTGCAAGCCAGACCGTCCGTTTTCAAGTTTAACTTGAAGCGGACGGTTATTTTTTGCTCAGGAGGTTTCTGCGTTTGCAACCGCCGCAAGCAGGGCAAGCTGGTACCATCTCGCAATTTTTGAATCTGATTTTTTACAAATCCGACTTCAAAAACACTTGTTGGGTTTCTCCCAAACCCGATATTCCGCACAAGAATGCGCTGGTTCCGCACCTTAACGGACGCTGAATAAGTAAATTTTCTCAGAAAAACGCGCTTTGGAAAATCGGCGTTGATTCATTCAATATCGCATCAAACCGGAACGATTACTTCCGGTTTTGAAGGTAGAACTCTCAAATGGTCTAGCATGAATTCGGATGTGAAAACGGAGGTGAATGCGATTTCGGATTATTTAAGACCCAATATGCCGCTGCCGCAGTACCTGCCCTATCCGCTTATATCCAGTCCACCGGAAAGGAGTACGCTGACCATACCGCAGCACTGCGTATCTGGGCAAAGCGGCAGAAAGCAGAGAAAAAGACAACACCGGGCATCCCGGACTACACCTTTGCAGAAGGAGAAAGCCTATAAAGACGATCGAAAAATATGCAGAAATTTTAATCCCAGAAATCGAAACCGGGCAAATTGCCGTTGATGAACTTCTTGCAGCATGATATAATTTTCTTGTAATATTTGTCCCAACACAATGGTAGGATCTTCCCCTCCACTGTATTACATACACGGAACGAGGTGCTTAAAATGAATCGACCAGATGACTCTCCCAAAAATTCTATCATCATCTACACCACAGAAGATGGCCTGACCAAAATCGATACTACCTTTGACGGTGACACTGTCTGGCTTTCCATTGACCAGATGGCTGAGTTGTTCCAACGTGACAAATCCACGATTTCCCGCCATATCAAAAACATTTTTGCAGAGGGTGAGCTTGAACGAGACTCAGTTGTTGCAAAATTTGCAACAACTGCCGCAGACGGAAAGACCTATCAGGTCGAATTCTACAATCTTGACGTCATTATTTCTGTTGGTTATCGTGTCAAATCCAAACGAGGCACACAGTTCCGTATCTGGGCAACTGGCATTCTGAAGGAATATATGCGCAAGGGATTTGCGCTGGATGACGAACGCCTGAAAAATCTGGGCGGCGGTGGATATTTCAAAGAGCTGTTAGAACGCATCCGTGACATCCGTGCTTCCGAAAAAGTGTTTTATCGTCAGGTTCTGGAAATCTATGCAACCAGCATTGACTACGACCCAAAAGCAGAAATCTCCGTCCAGTTCTTCAAAAAAGTCCAGAATAAAATTCATTATGCCATCCACGGTCAGACTGCCGCCGAGGTCATTTACAACCGTGCAGATGCCGAAAAGGAATTTATGGGTCTGACCACTTTTGCAGGAAACCAGCCCACTTTACGAGAAGCTACTATTGCCAAAAACTATCTGAACGAGAAAGAGCTTCGTGCTATGGGGCAGTTGGTTTCCGGTTATCTGGATTTTGCCGAGCGTCAGGCAGAACGTGAACAGCCCATGACCATGCAGGATTGGGCAAACCACCTTGACCGTATTCTGACTATGAGTGGTGAGCAGTTGCTTGTCGGAAACGGCACTGTGACGCACAAGCAGGCCGTGGACAAAGCCACCACTGAATATCGGAAGTATAAGACAAGAACGCTCAGCGACGTAGAACAAGACTATCTGGATTCCATCCAGTTCTTAGAGCAAAAAATCGACAAGAAATAACGGTATCTGTGAGGATTTCTTATGTCACAGGGAAAGACAAAAGTTTATATTTACACTCGTGTATCTACCACCATGCAAATCGATGGCTATTCGCTGGATGCCCAGAAAGCCCGGATGAAAACATACGCTGACTTCAACGATTACCAGATCGTTGGCGAGTATGAGGATGCCGGTAAATCGGGCAAATCCATCGAAGGGCGTGCATCCTTTTGCCGGATGATGGAGGACATCAAATCAGGAAAAGATGGCGTTTCCTACGTTTTGGTGTTCAAACTGTCTCGGTTCGGCCGCAATGCCGCCGATGTGTTGTCTACCTTGCAGGTCATGCAGGATTTCGGGGTCAACCTCATCTGCGTGGAAGATGGCATTGATTCCTCCAAGGATGCAGGTAAGCTAATGATTTCCGTTCTTTCTGCGGTGGCTGAAATCGAGCGAGAAAACATCCGCGTCCAAACGATGGAGGGTCGCATTCAAAAAGCGCGGGAAGGCCGCTGGAACGGCGGATTTGCGCCCTATGGTTATCGTCTGGTCGATGGTACGTTGCAAATCAACGAGGAAGAAGCTCCTGCCATCCGAACGATTTTTGAGCAGTATGTCAACACCGATACCGGCGCAAATAGACTTTCCAAATACCTGGAGGCTCACGGCTTTCAGAAACTTGCACGACAGAACGGTACTTCTCCCCTGTTCAGTGCCACGCTGATTCGCTCGATTCTACGGAACCCGGTCTATTGCGGCAAAATTGCTTTCGGTCGGCGCAAACTCGAAAAAGTTCACGGCACACGAAATGAGTACCGTCAGGTTCCGCAGGACAACTATCTTCTGGTCGATGGACTGCATGAGGGCATTGTTTCCGAGGAATTGTGGAACGCTGCGCAGGTCAAACTGCTGGCACAGTCCAAACGGTATGAGCCGGTCACCCGCAATAAAACGGAGCAGGCGCACCTGTTGTCTGCGCTTGTCAAATGCCCTGTCTGCGGAGCCGGAATGTACAGCAACAAATGCACCAAGCACAAAAAGGATGGTACTGCTTATAAATCCTTTTCCTATTATAGCTGCAAGCACCGCAAGATGCAGCGCGGACAGAAATGCAATTTTACCAAGCAGATTCAGGAAGAAGTTCTGGACAGTGCCGTCGTGGAAGTCATTATAAAGCTGGTCAGCAACCCGAAGTTTGCTGTGCTGATGCAGTCAAAAATCAACAGCAAGGTAGACACGACTGCCATCGAACAGGAAATCGCAGCCGCCGAAAAGCAACTACGTCAGTATTACTCCGTCAAATCCAAACTCATGGATGAAATCGATAACCTTGACCCGGATGACCGGCACTACATCATACGCAAATCAGACCTTGACGAACGGCTTTACAAGATGTACGATAAAATCGAGGGTACCGAGAATCAGCTTGTGACGGCTCGTGCCAAGAAACAGGCCATCGAAGCAGACAAAATCACCGGCGACAATATTTATAAGGTTCTCATCTGCTTTGAAAAGCTCTTCGATATGATGAACCCCCTTGAACGCAAAAAGCTGATGGAGCACCTGATTTCCGAAATTCAGATCTACCCGGAGCGTCAAGCCAACGGCCAGTGGCTCAAGTCCATCAAATTCCGACTTCCTATCATTGAAAATGGCACGGATTTGTGTTTGGACAATAGAAGTCACGTGGAAGCGGTCATTCTTCTAACCAAGGTCCATGTCAACTGACACATCGAAGCGGAGGTAAGCATGGATGAGCTGGATGTGACTGCCGCCGAAAGCAAGGCAACTTACAAAGAGATTCGGGAGCATGTGTGGGAACACCACCTAACAAGCAAATCCCCAGTCTGTGCCACCTGGAATCGGCACAGACTGGGGATTTTTTCAGGTTCTGTAATATCAGATGCCGGCGGCAGCGTTCTGACCGGCAAAGCGGCCGAAGGTGGCGCTGCGGCCTGCGGCGGCACCGGCCATCAGGCAGGGATAGCTGCCGGAGAAGTAGTTGCCGCTCATGTCACCGATAACATACAGGCCCGGGATGGCCTTGAAGTCGTGGTCCAGTGCGTGCATGTTGTCGTCGATCTGGATGCCATCCATGGTGCAGATGAGGTAGCCGCCGGACTGGCGCACACCGTAGAAGGGAGCTTCGCTCAGGGTGGACAGACGGTAGTCCTCCTTACCGTAATCCTCGTCCTCGCCCTTGGCAGCCAGCTCATTGTAGCGATCCACCGTTGCGGTGAAGGCGTCTTTGGGCAGGCCCAGCTTGTCGGCCAGCTCCTCCACGGTGTCGGCCTGCACGATGTAACCCTGGTCCTGCAGATCGGCGTTCATGCCCTCGATGTACTCAATGGGGAACACCGGAGCGGTGCCGTTCACATGCGGGTACAGACGGCTGCAGCCGTGGGTGGCAAAGCGCTCCACATCCTCGGAGTACTTGCTGTCCCACACAGTGCAGTAGGTGTGGTAGGGCTGGCTGGCTGCAGCGTGCAGCACCAGATCGTAAGGCATGTACTCGTTCATGAAGCGCTCACCGTTCAGGTTCACCTTCAGGAACGGCTGGCTGCCCATCCAGAACAGGGCACCGTCATTGGCCTTGCCGTACTCGCCCACCTGGTCGGGCTTGATGGCACCGCGGTCAAAGATCATGGACGTGTGGGTCTGGTCCATGATGGCACCGGCCCACAGGCAGGCCTTGATACCGTCGCCCTTGGCACCGGGCTTGGAATAGTTGATGCAGGTCTGCTCCACGCTCTGGGGCTGCAGGGCGTTCATCATGGTTTCATTGCCGCTGTAGCCGCCGCAGGCCAGAATGACGCCCTTGGATGCGTTGTAGCGCACATACTCGTCGTTGGCATTCTTGGCGATCAGGCCGGTGACGCGGTTGCCGTCCTTTTCCAGCTTGACCATGGTGATCTCGTACTGCACTTCCAGGCCGTCGGCCTCGGCGTGCTTGAGCACGGCGTCCATGGTCAGCTGCTCGCTGTACTCGTCGCCGTACTGGGTGCTGTGGCCCACGTCCAGCACCTCGTAGTTGTCGTTGTCATGCTTTTCGTCGATCTCGTGGCGGAAGTCGATGCCGCTCTCGGCCAGTACGTCGGTGAACCAGTCGATGGTCTCACCGCTGCGGTCTGCCCACACCTGTGCCAGGCTGCGGCGGGTATAGCCCTGGCTCCAATTGCACAGGTAGCGCACAGCGTCCTTCTTGTTCACGTCATCGCCGTCCTCCTGCTGCTGCTTGGAGCCGCAGGCAGCCAGCGTGTCGCGGATGCCGCTGGCCATGTCGTGGCCGAACTTTTCGATCAGGATGGTCTTGGCACCGGCCTCGGCCGCGGCGGCAGCGGCAAAGCTGCCGGAGGAACCGGCACCCACCACCAGCACCTCACACTCCACGGTCTGCTTGATGTCGCTCTCGGCCACTTCGGGCTCCTCGCCCAGCCAGTCGGCGGTGGAAGCAGTCTCCTCGGTGATCTGCTCAGCGGGGTTGATGGCACCGCCGCTGGCCTGACGGATGCAGTCGGCCACAGCGTTCTGCACAGCCTTGCTGGTCACGGTGGCACCGGTCACACCGTCGATCTGGCTGGTCTGAGCGTTCATCACCTGCTCGATCAGCTTATCCTTGGCGGCCTGGCCGATGCTGTCGGTCTCGCCGGACAGGTCCAGCTCCACCTTGGTGATGCTGGCAGCGTCAAAGGTCACCGTGGCGGTGATCTCGCTCATGCCCTTGGCGGTGGCGGTGTAGGTGCCGGGGGTATAGATGCCGGCTGCACCGGAAGATGCAGCAGCGGTGGAGCTGCTGGCTGCATTGCAGGCAGCCAGACCGGCAGCGGTAACGCTGCTCATGGCGGCAGCGGCAGCGATTTTCAGAAAGCCTTTGCGGGAGATCTTTTCCATAATAAGGTTCCTTTCTCTTCTTTTTCTTCGTGCTTTGTTCCAGAGTGGCAAAAATGCTTTGCCATTCTTGTTAAAAGTATCACATTTACAACCAAAGAAAAAGAAGTTATAATATCCCTGTAGGTATCAAGAAAAACTTGCGTTTTATTTCTGGAAAGGAACCTTCCATGACCATTCAGCAGCTGCGCTATTTTCTGGCCCTGTGTCAGGACCTGAACTATACCCGCACGGCCGGGCGGATGTATCTGTCCCGGCAGGCGCTGCGCCTCAGCATTGCCGCGCTGGAAAACGAGCTCTGCGGCCCGCTGTTCATCAATGTGCGCAATCACCTTGCCCTGACCGAAAAGGGCCAGCGCTTCCGGGCACAGGCCGCGCCGGTGGTGGAGCAATTTGACCGGATGTGCGCGCAGGCGTATCAGGATATCCGGTCCCCCGCCCTGCGGCTGGGCATCAGTGTGGCGTTGGTGCCCAACTACCTGCCCATGCTGGGGGATGTGCTGGAGCAGTTCCGGCAGCAATACCAGGGCATCCCGCTGGAAACCGCATTGCTCTCCAACGACGCCGTATGTGCACAATTGCAGAACGGCACGCTGGACGCCGGGCTGGTGATGGACCTGGGCGGCTGCGCGGCCGGGCTTGCCCGCACCGCGCTCACCCGGCACACTGCGGCCCTGCTGGTGCCCCGCTGCAGCCCGTTCTGGGGGCGCAGCAGCATTGCCCCGGCAGAGCTGGACGGCCAGCTGCTGTTGGTGCCGGGCCTTGCGCCGGAGCCTCTGGCCCCGCTGTGGAATACCCTGCGGCAGGCCGGTGCCCGCCCGAAGGTAGAGATCGGCGAGCAATACTATCAAGTGCTTTACCGCACCCAGGAGCGCAACGGTCTGGCCCTGGACCGGTTGGAGATCACCTCCGACCACTGCATGGACAATGTTCAGGACGTGGCACTGGACGGCATGCCGCCCATCTGCGCCGCCTTTTTGCAGCCGGAGCACGCAGAGCACCCCTGTGTCCGGCTTTTGTGCAGCTTTTTGCAGGAACACCTGCGCAATCTATGAAAGAAGGGACCCCTTATGCATTTTTATGGAACCATCGGCCCGGCCTGCGCCAGTGCCGGAACTCTGCGCCGCCTTGTGGACGCCGGCATGACCGGCCTGCGCATGAACCTTTCCCACGGGGCGCTGGCCGAACACGCTGACTGGCTGGCAATGATCCACGCTGTCGGCATTCCGGACCTGCTCATCGACCTGCAGGGGCCGGAACTGCGTGTCGGGCGGCTGGCCAGCCCGGTCACCCTGCCGGAGGGCGGCACGGTACAGCTGGGTGCAGGCGGCATCCCCTGCCCTGTCCAGCTGGTACAGGCAGCCCGGCCCGGGCAGCAGCTTCTGCTGGATGACGGCAAGCTGCTGGTGGAAGTAACTGCCGCCGGGCCGGATGCACTGGTCTGCACCGTACTGCGGGGCGGCGTTCTGCAAAGCCGCAAGAGCATTGCCGCCCCGGGTCTGTCGGTGCCCATGCCCACCCTGACAAGTGAGGACCTTGCCAACCTGCGCATCGCAGCTTCCTGCGGCGTCACCGGGGTCATGCTGCCCTTCGTGCGCGGGAAACAGGACATCCTTGCTTTGCGGCAGGCGCTGGCCGAGGCCGGTGCGCCGCAGATCCGCATCTTTGCAAAGATCGAGAACCTTGCCGGGGTGCAGGCTCTGCCGGAGTTTCTGTCCCTCGTGGACGAGGTGGTCATTGCCCGCGGCGACCTGGGCAACGCCATGCCGCTGTGGGAGCTGCCCCGCTGTCAGAAACAGCTTTCCGCCGCCTGCCGGGCCGCCGGGGTGCCCTTTATGGTGGTCACCCAGATGCTGGACAGCATGTGCACCCGTGCCGTGCCCACCCGCGCCGAGGTGAGCGATATTTACAATGCTGTGTTGGATGGTGCGTCCAGCCTGATGCTCACCGGCGAGACCGCCGCCGGGCAGTACCCCGTGCAGGCCATGGAGTTCCTGGTTCGGACGGCAAACACCGCCCTGTAAGGCAGTTCGGCCTTCTGCGCTTTTTCGGCCCGAAATGACAAAAAGGATGGATTCTGTCGTAAAGAGTTGGTATAATGAAGGCAAAATATTTTTGCAGGAAGGTTTTTCTATGGGAATCGTAGTCATCGGAGCCGTTTTTGTGGACATCAAGGGGTACCCCCTTTCCACCTACATCCCGGGCGGGCGCAACTCCGGCCGGGTCGAGCAGGTACACGGTGGTGTGAGCCGCAACATCGTGGAGGACATCGCCAATGTGGAGCTGCGCCCCACCTTTGTGGGTCTGGTGGACGACACCGGCATGGGCCAGGATGTCATCGACAAGCTGCGCGACCACAAGGTGAACACCCAGTTCATCCGCCGCGTGAAGGACGGCATGGGCACCTGGCTGGCCGTGTTCAACAACGACGGTGACGTATGCGCCTCCATCTCCAAGCGCCCGGACACCACTCCCCTCACCGCTCTGCTGAAAGAGCAGGGAGACGAGATCTTCAAGGACTGCGACAGCATCGCGCTGGAGCTGGATCTGGAAAAAGAGACGGTCAAGCAGGTGCTGCGCTTTGCCAAAAAGTACAACAAGCGGGTCTACGCGGCCATCTCCAACATGAGCATCGCCATGGAGCGCCGCGACTTTTTGCAGCAGGTGGACTGCTTTGTGTGCAATCAGCAGGAAGCCGGGCTGCTCTTCTCGGACGATTACGACCACCTTTCCCCCGCTGCCATGCGGGAGGTGCTGGCCGCCAACGTGCACAGCGCCAACATCCCCTGCATGGTGGTCACCATGGGCGGGCAGGGTGCCGTGTATGCCCGCGCCAACGGCGAAAGCGGCGTTGTGCCCGCCAAGAAGGTGGATGTGATCGACACCACCGGTGCCGGTGACGCCTTCTTTGCCGGTACGGTCATCGGCCTGACCTACGGCAAGAACCTGCCCGCCTCCTGCGAGATCGGCAGCCGTCTGGCCGCCTCGGTGATCTCCATCACTGAAAACGTCTGCCCCCGGTTCCGCCCGCTGGAATTCGGGCTGGACATTCCCGTGCTGGACTGAGTCACCCCCCAAAAGCGCCGGAGCATTCCCGCAAAAGGGAGCGCTCCGGCGCTTGTTTTTTGTTTGTCAGAGTTCGTTGATGGCTGCTGTGACGGGCATTGCCTGCAATCGCTTCACCGGGCCGTGCACCGCAAGCGCCGCTGCACCTGCCACGAACAGACAGAGCACTGCCAGCAGCCCGAAGGGCACCCGCCACACGACGCCGAAATAGTGGGTGATCAGCCGGGTATACAGTGCACGGTGCAGCACAAGGCCGGCAGCAACGCCCACCAGCAGGCCGGACGCCGCATAGGTCCCGGCCTCCGCCGCGATCATCCGGCACAGTTGGACATCCTCCATGCCCACGGCGCGCATGGCACCGTACTGCCGGGCACGGGCGGAAACGCTCATGGAGATGCTGTTGACGATGTTCAGCAGCGAGATGCCGCCGATGATGGCCAGAAAACCGTACAGCACGATGCGTACCGCGTAATAGGTGCCGCGGTCCTGCCGGTTGCTCTCCCGCAGGTCCTGCATGATGACGTCATCCGTGGCAAGGTCCGCCAGCGTGAAGAGGGTGTCCTCGTCGGCGGTGCGGTCCAACTGCACACCTACCATATTATAGCTCTGGTCGCCTGCCACCTGTCGGAACAGCGCTTCCGGTGCAATAAGGGTCACATCATCCGGGAAGGCGCCCTCCGAGAAGGCACCCACGATGGTAAGCGACACCCCGTTCACTGTGATGACGTCCCCGATCTGCATGGGGTTGTTCTTATTGTAGATGGTCATCCCTTCATTGCCTGCGCCGGGCATCCGACCCCGTACCACCACGGAACGGCTGGATTCCAGCATATAATCATCGTAGGAGCAGAAGACAACGTGGTCCACGTTGCCCTTGTCGCTGCTGGCCGGGGTATCCACCAGACCAGTGCAGCCCCACGCATGGGCGACGCCCGGCACTTTCAGCAGTGTCCGGGTCATGCTGCCGGGCAGCACCTGCGCATTGCCGTAGCCGTTGTAAAGCACATCGGGCTGCCACGGCACCAGACTGGGCAACAGCAGAGAGGCGAACTGCAAGAGCACGGTAAAGCCCAGCGCCAGCACAATGCTCAACGCAAAGCTGGCGGTCATCAGGGCCCAGTTCTTTTTGCTGGTGGTGGCATGGCGGACGCCCAGTGCCAGTTCCACCCGGCCCTTTCCGGCATGGGCCGCACGGCCCACCGGCACATTCTGGGTGCTGCCGGAGACCGCCGCCATCGGCGAGACCTTTGCCGCCCGCTTTGCCGGGGCCTGCGCAGCCAGCAGCACCGTCACCACACCCACCACGGCACCGGCGCACAGGCCCGCAGGGCTCAGCTGCCAGACTGGCGTTGCCGCAAACTCGCCGCCGATGCCGTACCGCAGCGCGGCGCAGATCGTCCAGCTGGCCAAAGTGCCCAGCACAAGGCCGATGGGCACCGCCGTCCTGCACCAGTTGAGGGCTTCCAGCCGGACGAACCGGATGACCTGCCGTTTGCTCATGCCGATGCAGCGCATCATGCCAAAGAACTGGGTGCGCTGGGCCAGATTGCTGTTCATGCTGCCGGAGATCATCAGCACTCCGGCCAGCAGCACCAGCACGAACAGCACTGCTGCCATACCGTACACGGTCTGAAAAGCCGTACTGCTGCTCTGCCCTGCCGAACCCATCACCTGCAGGTTTTCCTGCACAGCCGTCTCCCCATACCGGCTGCGCAGCTTCGGCAGGGCCTTTGCTGCTCTGGCCGCGCTGGTGTATTCCAGCTCATAATGTGTCTGGGGCAGTGCCTCGCTGTTTACAGTCAGCAGGGCCGCAAAGGCTTCCTGCGGCAGGTAGGCATCCACGATGCTGTACTGCTCGCCGTAAAAATCCTCGTCGATGCCGCCGACGCCGGTGACCGTGAGGGGCTTTTCCGTTCCGTCCGGCAGTGTCAGCGTTACAGTGTCTCCGCTGCCCACATGCAGCACCCGTGCAGCGGTCTTGCCCAGCAGCACTTCGTTTTCCGCCTGCGGGTAGGTGCCCGCAAAGGCTGCGGCACGGTTCAGGCTCACATAATCTGCATCGGCACCATACAGCACCACCCGCTTGCCGTTCAGGCGGTATGCGCTTTCGCCGTTCTCATTGAATACTGCTCCGGCACCCACCCGCACCACGTCCGGCTGGCCGACCAGCTGCGCAGCCTGCTCCGGCGTGATGCCGGTGACCTCCAGATGCCAGCTGCCGCTTTTTCCGGCTGCACGGCCCGTCTGGGTGCGCAGCATCATGTCCGCCACACTGAAGATGGCCGTGACCAGGAACACTGCCGTGACGATGCACAGGATGGTCAGCCGGTTCTGCCGCCTGCGCACCCTGGCAGAAATGGGGATCAGGCTCAGATAGCTTTTCATTCCGCGCACCTCCCGAAGTCGGTCAGCACGCCGTCCGACACCTGCAGCACCCGGTCTGCCGTCTGGGCGATGCTGCGGCTGTGGGTGATCATGACGATGGTCTGGGCGTATTTGCGGGAAGCCTCCTTCAACAGGGCGATCACCTCGCCGCTGTTGCGGGTGTCCAGATTGCCGGTCGGCTCATCGGCTAAAATCAGCGCCGGACGGGTGATGAGCGCCCGCCCAATGGCCACGCGCTGCTGCTGCCCGCCGGAAAGCTGGCCGGGCAGGTGACTGCGCCGCTTGCGGAGGTCCAGCACATCCAGCAGTTCTTCCAGATACGCCGTGTCCGGCTTCTGGTAGTCCAGCAATACCGGGAACAGGATATTCTGCTCCACGGTCAGCTCCGGGATCAGGTTGAACGCCTGAAACACAAAGCCGATGTTCCGGCGGCGGAAGATGGTGCGCTCCCGCTCTTTCATGGCAAACAGATCCCGCCCGTCCAGCAGCACCTTGCCGGAGGTAGGGGTGTCCAGCCCGCCCAGCAGATTGAGCAGAGTGCTCTTGCCGGAACCGCTCTCGCCCACCACGGCCACAAATTCGCCCTTGGGCACCGAGAAGCTCACGTCCTTCAGCGCCTGCACGGCAGTCTCGCCGGTGCCGTAAGTCTTGCAAAGGGCCTGTGCCTGCAACAGATTCATACAAAAACCTTCTTTCGTTTTGATCTGTCCACAGCATACCACCCGTTTGCTACAGCCCGGTGACTGCAAGACTACAATTTTGTAGGAATCGCCGGAGCGGGCCTGTTCCGCAGCAGGATGGTGAAGGCGGTGCCCCGGCCCAGCTCACTTTCCACTTCCAGTGTGCCGCCGTGGACCTCCACAATGGATTTCGCCAGCGGCAGCCCCAGCCCGATGCCCGGCGTGTCCTGCGCAAAGCGGCTGCGGTAGAATCGCTTGAACAGATGGGGCAGGTCCTCCGGGTGGATGCCGGTGCCGGCGTCCACCACCCGGATGCGCACAAAGTCGGCAAAGCGGCTGCCCTCCACCGTCACGGTGTCCCCGGCGCGGGTGTGGTCCAGCGCATTCTTGATCAGGTTGCCCACGGCCTCGCGCATCCACACCCGGTCACAGCACAGGCACACCCCCTGCTCTGCCGTGACGGCCAGCAGCTTTTGCTCCTGCCGGGCGCGGCAGGCAAAGGGCCGGGCAGTCTGCTCCAGCAGACCTTGCAGATCTTGTTCCGTTTTTTCCAGCTGTACAGTCCCCGCATCCAGCCGGGTGAGCTTGAGCAGACTTTGCACCAGCTGTTCCATCCGGTCCAGCTCCTGTTCGGAAAGTTTGGCCAGCTCCCGCACATTTTCTGCGTCATCCGTTCCGGCCTGCAGCAGACCGTTGTAGATATTCAGAGCGGCCAGCGGCGTCTTGAGCTGGTGAGAGATATCGGCCATGGTGTTCTTCAAAAACTGCTTTTCCCGCTGTTCCCGGTCGGCATGGGCGTTGAGCACTGCCGCCATCTCATTCACTTCATGGAACAGCCGGTACAACTGCCCTTCACGGCCGCTGTCCAGCCGGGCAGTAGCATCCCCGTCCAGCAGGGCACGCACCTGCGCAGCCGCTTCCTCCAGCCGTTTCTGCCGTCGGGCGAAATAAGCAGCGGCACTGCTCAGCGTCCCAGCGCTCAACAGCAAAAACAGCCCCAGCAGCGGCAGGCACAGTGCCGGGCACAGTGCCCACGACGCGCATTCTGCCGCCAGCAGGGCCGCAGCCAGCCCGGTGCACAACCGGGCAAACAGCTGCCGGACATCGTCCTCCACCAGAAATTTCATCTCACACATCCCCGTTCCAGCGGTAGCCCATGCCCCGCACCGTGACCAGCCGCTGCGGGCTGCCGGGGTCGTCCTCTACCTTGAGCCGCAGCCGCCGGATGTACACCGTGAGGGTGTTGGTATCTACATAATTGCCCTCGCAATCCCACAGGGCGTTCAGAATGGTCTCTTTGGTCAGCACCTGCCCCGGGCTGCGCAGAAACAGGCACAGCAACTTGTACTCCGCTGCCGTGAGTTCCAGCAGAACGCCGTTCTTTTCGGCCCGGCCGGCCAGCAGATCTACCCGGATGCCGCCGGAGCACAGCTCGGTGGCCTGCTGTGCCCCGAACCCTCCGGCCCGGCGCAGCAGTGCGTGCACCCGGCTCAGCAGCACCCCCAGTTTGAAGGGCTTGGTGATGTAATCGTCACCGCCCAGGTCCAGCCCGGTGATGATGTCCATTTCCTCATCCGACGCGGTCAGAAACAGGATGGGCACCCCGGAAGTGCGGCGCACCTCCCGGCAGAAGTCGAAGCCGGTGCCGTCCGGCAGGGTCACGTCCAGCATCAGCAGGTCGTGGCGGCCCGCCTGCCACAGACGGTTGGCCTCGACCAGGGTGCGGGCCGTGTCCAGCGCATAACCCGCCCGGCCCAGTGCAAGGGCCAGCCCGGTGACCAGACTTTTGTCATCCTCCAGCAGTAAGATCCGCTCCATGGTGCAGTTTCTCCTTTTTACAAAAAATGCCGGGTGCTGCCGCAGGTACGGCAGCTGCCCGGCGTGCAGTCACGCATTCTGTTGTTTGTACTGTTCGCCCCACACCCGCATGGCATCCATGATGGGCTGCAGGCTCCGGCCCAGCGGGGTCAGGCTGTACTCCACCCGGGGCGGCACCTCCGGGTAGGCCTTGCGCTCCACCAGACCGTTTTCCTCCATCTCCCGCAGCTGGGAGGTGAGCACCTTCTGGCTCACGCCGGTCAGCGACTTTTTCAGCTCGCCGAAACGCTTGGTGCCGGTGAGCAAGTCCCGCAGGATCAGCACCTTCCATTTGTCACTGATCATGGTGAGGGTGGTTTCCACCGGGCAGGCCGGCAGTTCCTTTTTGGTACACATCGGTCGTTTCTCCCCTCCGGCCCCTCGCGGGCCGTTTTTTCTATTTTACGGCACAGACGCGGTGCTTGTCAAGCAGGGGCCGGACACCCCGCACATCCGGCTCAAAAAATTTTTTGCAGTCCAAATCGCGAGAAATCAGCGGTTCATCGCAAAAGTTTCCGAATCGTAACCGGTCAAAAGTCACCCGCCGGTAACCAGGTTACCGCATTGTGCGTACTTTACGCCGGGCAAAAAGGGGTGTATCATAGCCTCGTCAGCTGGGGCACGCCGAGATGCCCCGCACACCCAATGCAATAATCCTGGAGGTACCAAACCATGTCTCTGAACAAAGTCGTTGAATTCCTGAATGCCAACCCTGTGCAGTATCTGGCTACCGTCGGCCGTGACGGCAAGGCCAAGTGCCGTCCCTTCATGTTCGCCGGTGAGCTGGACGGCAAGCTGTGGTTCTGCACCAACAGCCAGAAGGACGTGTACAAGGATCTGCAGACCAACCCCTACACCGAGATCTCGGTGTCCAGCCCGGAATACGCCTGGGTCCGCCTGCACGGAAAGGCCGTATTTGAAAACAACATGGCTGCCAAGGAGATGTGCATCGCCAACCCCATCGTGAAGGGCCAGTACGGCGAAGCCACCAACCCCATCTTTGAGGTGTTCTACCTGGAGGATGCTCACGGTGCCATCGCCGACTTCTCCGGCAACCCTCCCTACGAGTTCTGATTCCCGTTTCGTGCAGATCGCCTTGGAAACGCTGTTTTCAGGGCGTTTTGCCGTTTGGTACCGCAAAGGAGGTCTTTCTATGACCCAGACCGAACGCCGCCGTTTTTTGCTCAGCCGCCTGCTGGCAGAAGCCCCCAAATACCGGCAGCTGGCCGTCCCGGACGATGCCGCCGGGCAGAAGCAGCTGCTGCGCGCACTGCTCAATGTGCGCCCGCCCCGGGATGCCAGCCCGGAGTTTTTGCAGGTGCAGGACGAATACCTGCGCGCCGAGCTTGCCCAGAAGGGCGTTACCGTCCTTGAAAGCCTGACCCCCGCCGCCCGCTGCGGGGAATCTGCCCTTTACCTGTGGCAGGGCGACATCACCACGCTGCAGTGCGACGCCATCGTCAACGCCGCCAACAGCGGCATGACCGGCTGCTATGTGCCCGGCCACCGCTGCATCGACAACTGCATCCATACCTTTGCCGGGGTACAGCTGCGCAGCGCCTGTGCCCGCCTGATGGCGCAGCAGGGCCACGAGGAGCCCACCGGGCAGGCCAAACTCACCCCGGCCTTCAACCTGCCCTGCCGGTATGTCCTGCACACGGTGGGGCCCATCGTGACCGGGCGCGTCACCGCACGGGACCGCGCTCTGCTGGCCTCCTGCTACTGCGCCTGTCTGACGAAGGCCGCAGAAGCCGGGCTGGAAAGCATCGCATTCTGCTGCATCTCCACCGGCGTGTTCTGTTTCCCGAATGAGGATGCGGCAGAAATTGCCGTACAGACTGTGAAGGAGTTCCTGCAAACACCCACAACCATCAAAAAGGTGACCTTCAATGTTTTCAAAGATTTGGACAAGGAAATCTACACCCGACTGCTCACAGCCTGAGCAGCTCAAAAAGGCCCTGCACAAGGCTGATGCCGTCATCATCGGCGCAGGAGCCGGGCTGTCCACCTCCGCCGGGTTCACCTACGCCGGGGAACGATTCCGAACATATTTCTCCGATTTTGCCAGCAAATACGGCTTTACGGATATGTATTCCGGCGGGTTCTACCCCTACTCCACCATGGAGGAATACTGGGCGTACTGGAGCCGGTACATTTATATCAACCGCTATCAGAACGCTCCGAAGCCTGTATACGGCACACTGTTCCGGCTGGTGCAGGACAAAGACTATTTTGTCCTGACCACCAATGTGGACCACTGCTTCCAGAAAGCAGGGTTCGATAAAAAGCGGCTGTTCTACACGCAGGGCGATTACGGCCTGTTCCAGTGCAGTGAACCCTGCTGTCAGGAGACTTTCGACAATGAGGCACTCATCCGGCAAATGATAGAAGCACAGGGGTATGTCCTCGCACCGGATGGTCAACTGACCGTGCCGGAGAATACCATCCTGAAAACTTCTGTTCCGTCCGAGCTTGTCCCCCACTGCCCGCACTGCGGCAAGCTGCTCACGATGAACCTGCGCTGTGACGACAGCTTTGTAGAGGATGCCGGCTGGCACGCCGCCGCCGAGCGGTACAGCGAATTTCTCCGCCGCCACGAGGGGCAGAAGATCTTGTTCTTAGAGTTAGGCGTCGGCGGCAACACCCCGGTCATCATCAAGTATCCTTTCTGGCGGATGACAGCCAGGAACCCCAATGCCACCTACGTCTGCATCAACAAGGGCGAGGCCGTCTGTCCGAATGAGATCGCCAAGCAGTCTCTGCTTTTTGACGGTGACATTGCTGCGGTGCTGGCACAGATCAAATAATTACTTTTTCTATTCCATAGCGCACTTTCCGTCCTCTCGCTGCAGTCCTGCACCCCGATAAAAAGCTGCCCGCATACCGTGTGATCTTGTCACATCCGGTATGCGGGCAGCTTGTCTTTTCTGATTTTACGCGCTTTTGGGGCTTATTTTGCCACGATCTCGTCGGCCAGAGCGTCCATCTGGGCTTCCGCGGCAGCATTGGCAGCAGAGCGGATGGTGACCACGTTCTCGCAGACCGTGATGTTCTTCATGCCTTCCAGCTCGGCGCGCATGAGTTTGGCAGCCATGGGGGCCCAGGTGCCGTTCTCCATCAGGCCGACGGTACGGTTCTGGAACGCCTTGGTCTTGAGGTGGGTCAGCAGGGACTCCATCGGCGGGAAGAGGAAGCCGTCATAGGTGGCGCAGGCCAGAACGATCTTTCCGCAGCGGAAGGCCTCGGTGACGGCGTAGGAAACGTCGGTACGGGTCAGGTCCATCTCCACCACCTTTGCGCCCTTGGCACGCAGCTTTTCGGCCATGGTGTGGGCCGCGGCGCGGGTATGGCCGTGGATGGAAGCACTGGCCACCAGGATCTTTTCCGGCTCCTCCGGCTTGTAGCTGGACCAGGTATCATAATAGGCCAGATACTTGCCCAGGTCCCCGGTGAGCACCGGGCCGTGCAGCGGGCAGATGGTGGCAATATCCAGTGCGGCTGCCTTTTTGAGCAGTGCCTGCACCTGCGGGCCGTACTTGCCCACGATGTTCAGGTAATACCGGCGGGCTTCGCTGGCCCAGTCGGCCTTTTCGTCAAACTTTGCCACCGCCCCGAAGCGGCCGAAACCGTCGGCGGAGAACAGCACCTTTTCGCTGCTCTCATAGCTGACCATGACCTCCGGCCAGTGCACCATGGGTGCAAACACAAAGGTGAGGGTGTGGCTTCCCAGAGACAAGCTCTCGCCGTCCTTCACCACCACACGGCGCTCCTTGGCCACGGCATCCGGGCCGAAGAACTGCTCCATATACACAAAGGTCTTGGCGTTGCCCACCACCTTCATGTCCGGGTACTTAGCGGCCAGGCGGGCAATGTTGGCACCATGGTCCGGCTCCATGTGGGAGACCACCAGATATTCCGGCATGCGGTCGCCCAGCGCTTCGGCGAGGTTTGCCAGCCAGGCATCCGTGGCACGGTTGTCCACCGTATCCAGAATGGCAACCTTTTCATCCAGAATGACATAGGAGTTGTAGCTGACGCCGGTAGGCACCGGGTACTGACTTTCAAACAGGTCGATGGTGGTATCGTCCACCCCCACGCCCAGAATGGCATTGCTGATCTTCTGTACGCTCATAAATCCCATGCTCCTTTATTTTTATGCTGTGCCGCAGAAAGCGGCCGATTTTTCTTAAGAACAATTCCTAGTATAACACATCGTCAGAAATTTAGCAAGAGGGATCTGCGGCTTTTCCTGCCCCCTGACCACAACCGTTATTCATCGCCCCTGCTTTCCGGCAGGCGGGCAGACACGGGGCGGCCCGGCTCGGTGTCCAGCTCCAGCAGGGCCGCAGCGCTGGCGTCATCCATCGTCTGTACGGCCCGCAATTTGCGGCTGATGGCACGGCTGCGCACGCCGATAAGGTTGTCCAGCTCTTCGTCGGTCTGGCGCAGACGCTGCTGCAGCTTGGAAAGCCCCTGCCCGAACTTGTCGAACTCAGTCTTGACGGCACCCAGCAGCTGCCACACCTCGCCCGAACGTTTCTGGATGGCAAGGGTCTTGAAGCCCATCTGCAGGCTGTTGAGCAGGGCCGCCATGGTGCTGGGGCCGGCCACGTTCACCTGATAGTCCCGCTGCAGCACCTCCAGCAGGCCCGCATTCACCACCTCGGCGTACAGGCCCTCGAAGGGCAGAAACAGGATGCCGAAGGCCGTGGTATACGGCGGCTCCACATACTTTTCGCGGATGTCCTTGGCCTCGCTGCGCAGCACCAGTTCCAGTGCATGGCGGGCGTTTTCCACAGCCTGCGCATCGCCGGATGCCTGCGCATCCTGCAGGTGGGCGTAGGTATCACCGGGGAACTTGGAGTCGATCGGCAGCCAGACACTGCCGCCGTCGGCACCCGGCATTTTGATAGCGTACTCCACCCGCTGGGTGCTGCCGGGGATGGTAGCCACATTGGTGTCGTACTGCTCTGGGGCCAGAATTTCTTCCAGAATGGCTCCCAGCTGGATCTCGCCCAGGATGCCGCGGGTCTTGACGCCCGACAGCACCTGTTTCAGGCCGCCCACATCGGCGGCCAGGCTCTGCATCTCACCCAGGCCCTTGTACACCTGTTCCAGCTGGGCGTTGACCGCCTTGAAGCTCTCGGTCACCCGCTTCTGCAGGGCATCCTGCAGCTGCTCGTCCACCGTGCAGCGGATCTCGTCCAGCTTCTGGGCATTCTGTGCCTGCAGGGCGGCCATGCTTTCGGCCAGCGTTTTGCGCATTTCTTCCAGCTTGCGGGCGTTGGAAGCTTCCAGCCCCTGCAGGCGCTGTTCCATGGTCTGCTGCTGCGCGGCCTGCCCGGCATTCAGGGTGCTGCTCATACCCTGCACCGCGGTCTGCAGCGTTTCGCTGATGCCGCGCATGGCGTCGTAGTTCTGCCGGGCCAGCTCGGCCTGCTTCTGGGCAAAGAGCTTCGACTGGGCGTCCAGCTGCTGGTGCACCCACTCCTTGAGGGCTTCGTCGTCCTGCCGGGGTGCCGGTTTTCCGGTTCGGTACAGCAGCAGTGCCTGCAGCAGGCAGATGGCCACCAGCAGAACCGTATACAAAAGCGAAAGAAATTCCATGGGATGTCTCCTTATAAAATCCAAGATCCGGGCCGTGCAGATGCAAAGCCCGGACCTTTTGCTTTTTACAGTGTCTCGTAGCGGCGCAGCATCTGGCTCCACTGCAGCTGCTCGCCGTACAGGCCCACACCGTCGGCTTCCACCTCGCCCACCTGATTGTCACAGGGGTCGGCGCGGAAGGAGCACATGGGCGGGTCAAAGGGTGCGCAGAGGGCACGGTTGGCCACCATGCGCCCGGTGTCCAGATTGCCGAAGTAGTGCAGGCGCATCTTCTCGTTCCCGGCACGGGCCATGGAGGCACCGGCCGAGCAGTCGGCGTACATCCAGCCGTAGGGCGCGATGTAGAACGCGGCCCAGTCGTGGCAGCCCACCATCTCCCGCCGCACCACCAGACCGCTCTGCCACTGGGCCGGGATGCCGGCCAGGCGGCACAGCACGATGAATGTGGAGGCCATGATGCCGCAGTCGCCCCGGCGGTTGTGGGCACAGCCGTCGGTGATGTTTTCCTGCACGAAGTAGGGCGGCTGGTAGTGGTAGTGGGTGTTGAGGGTCACATAGTCGTAGATGCGCTTTGCCTTCTGCACCGGGTCGGTGAGCCCCTGGGTGAGCTGGGCCGCCAGTGCCCGCAGATAGGGCGTGAACTCCAGATGCGGCAGCTCCTCCTGCGTGTCAAAATCCGGCTGCACGGGGTCCGCCTGCATGTGCAGCGGGTCGGCATAGCGGGCCGTGGTACGGTAACTGTACACCGCGCCAAAGGGCCGGTTCTCGGCAAGGTCGGCCTCCCAGTACGCCGTGCGCTGGGCGGCATCTTCCGGGGCAATGCAGGTGGGCGGCTCGGTGAAGGAATCCAGCGTGATGCCGCTCTGTGCCGGGCAGGCCGCCGGGAGCGGCAGCCACACCCGGACGTGCACGGTGCTGCGCCCCTGCTGCTTTGCGGCCGCAAGGGCAGCGGCAAAGGCCGCGTCACTCATGCCGATGCTGGTTTCCAGCGTGATATCCGCGCTGACTGCGCCGGTGCGCGCCATCTGGTCGTGCTCCGGCTCATACCGCTCCCAGCTGGGGTGCTGCTGGGGCGGGTCGATCTGCCGGGCTGCCAGCTCCGGGTGGGTGGCCAACAGGGTCTCGGCAAAGGATCGGATGTACCGCTTCTCCCCTTCCACGAACCGCCAGTCCATAGCCCCGGCGCGGTCCAGTGCCCGGAATTCCTCCGGGGTAAAGTCCCGCACAAGGTCCTGCAGCAGTTCCAGCGCCTGCGCTTCGGGCACCGTGTAATCCAGCGGCAGGCGGCGCAGGATCTCCCGCTGGGCCAGCAGAGCATCCCGCATGGCATCCACCCCGCGGGGCGTGGGGTTTTCCGGCAGAGGGCCGCCGGGCTGCACCGGCTGGTTCTGCGTTTTTGTCCAGTCCTCCGCAAGATATGCGTCGATGCGGGCAATGGCCTCGGTGTAATAGCCCGCCTCTTTCAGGCGGCGCACATCGTCCGGCAGGCCGAGGTTCAGGCTTTCCAGACAGGCATTCAGATTCTTCATTGCATTCCGCTCCTCTTTTGTTCAGATTCAGCTGTTGATCTGGGTCTCCCAGAAGTTCGCAGCGTCCAGCATCCAGCCGTCGGCATCGGTGCCTGCGCCGGTACCCACGCCGTGGGTCGCATTGGGGAACAGCACCTCTTTGCAGGGCACATGGTGCTTTTCCAGTGCGCGGCTCAGCGCCGGGCGCTGAGCCGGGTAGCACAGCAGCGGGAACACATAATCGTTCTCGCCGTACCAGTGATACACCGGCGGGTAATCGTCGGTGACACAGTCAGAGATGTTCAGTTCATAGTACCGGCCCTCCAGCACAAAGGGGTCGATAGCAGCATGATAGACCGGCTTATACTCAAAGAAATTGTTGATGGGATAGCCCAGCAGCAAAGCACCGGGCTTGGGTACCCCATAGTGCTTGTAGCCCAGTTCGTCGCCGGAGAACACACCGGCCAGATGGCCGCCGGAGGAATAGCCCAGCAGGGCGTAGTTTTCCGGCTGCACATTGAACTGGCCTGCATGAGTGGTGATGAACCGGACAGCGTTGCCAAGGTCAGCCACCGGGGCGTTGTCCTTTGCCTTGAGGAACACGCGGTAGCGCAGCACGAAGGCTGCGTAGCCCATCTGGTGCAGCCGCCATGCCGTGGCATAGCCCTCGGACATATTGGCAGTATTGTTGAGCACATTGCCGGACATGACCACCACAAACTTGCTGCCGGGCACTTCCGACGGCCAGTAATACAGTTCCACGCCATCACGGGTGGCGTCTGCGGCGATCTCCTCCGGGGAGTACACTTTATAAGTCACCTGAGTACCGGCTTCATAGGTATCGGCCAGATAGTTCAGGGCGTCGGCGCTGTCCTGTGCCATGTTGGCGCCCACATAGTCCGACAGCGTGGTGCCCGCCTTGGGGGAATCCGGGCTGTCCACGGCACTCTGCCAGGTCCACACGCCGCTGGCGGCGAATGTCGGGTCGGCACGCAGGTCAGAGACGAGGGTATCCGGCGTAACGGTCAGATGGCCCGATGCGGCAGAGGCCTCCACCGGCAGGCCGGCCAGCAGCAGCGCGGCGGCCGAGGCACCGGTCACCTGCAGAAACTGGCGGCGAGAGATCTTGTTTTGCATAAAAGCATCCCCTTTTTTATAAATTCAAAATCTGATTTCTTCAGGAGGTGTGCTCTTCCCAGAAGGCCGCAGCACTGCTCAGCCAGCCCTCTGCATCCGTACCGTTGCCGGTGCCGATGGCATGGGGTGCATTTTCATAGACGTGCACCTCACAGGGCACACCGTTTGCCTCCAACGCCTTCCGGACGGCCGGACCCTGGAACGGATATCCCAGAGTCTTCAGGGTAACATCATTCTTGCCGTACCAGAAATAGGTGGGCGGGAAGTCCGGTGTGATGCCGCCTGAGATATCCGACCAGTAATACCTCCAATCATACGATGCCAGATCCGCAAGCACATGATAGACCGGCTTGAGCTCTGCAAAATCGTTGACAGGGTAGCCCATCAGCAGCGCACCGGGCTTTGGCACATCATAGGCCTTGTAGCCATAGCGCTTATCCGAACTGAACAGCCCGCACAGCTGCCCGCCGGAGGAAAAGCCCACGAGGGCATAGTTTTCCGGCTGCACGCCGAACTGCTGTGCATGGTTCGTGATGAACTGCACCGCCCGACCCAGATCCTGCAGGGGGCCGTTGTTGCTGATATCCCACCAGATGCGGTACCGCAGCACAAAGACGCTATAGCCCATCTTGTTCAGCTGCGCTGCCACAGCAATGCCCTCGTTCAGGTCGCCGCTTTTCATGGCCGCATTGCCGCCCACCACCAGCGCATATTTGCCATCGGCATTCGTGCCGGGGAACCAGAACAGCTGCACACAGCCCAGCGAGGAGTCGGCTGCGACCTCTTCCGGGCTGTACACCTGCCAGGTCACCTGCTTACCGGCTTCGTAATTCTCAATGACGATGTTCAGGCCGTCGGCGCTGTCCTGTGCCGTGGTCTCACCCACATAGTCCAGAAGGGTCTTGTTTTCATACAGGCGGCGCAGTGCAAGGCTGTCCGCATCCCCTTTGCAATAGGTGGAGACCCCGCTGCCCGCAATGGCCGGGTCGGAGCGGATCTCCTTCATGGTCATATCGGTGGTGACGCGGCCTTCCGCATAGGCCGGCAGGGCAAGAACAGCCGCAAGGCACAGCATGGCCGCACCGCGTTTCAGCAGATGTCCGAACATTTCACCCATTCCTTTCCGATTTGAATCAGCCGGTGGTATGTGCTTCCCAGAAAGCCACCGCATCCGTCATCCAGCCCTCTGCATCCGTACCGTTGCCGGTGCCGATGGCATGGGGTGCGTGCTGATATGTCACACGTTTGTAGGGTACATTGCAGGCCTGCAGAGCCTTTTCAAAATCGTTATACTGGCCGGGCATCCAGGCAGGGCCCAGCATACTGTCGTCGTTTCCGCGCCAGAAGTATACCGGCGGATATCCTTCTTCCACAGCCTTGTCCAGAGAGGTCCAGTAATAACGCCACCCACAGGTGCCGATATCGTACAGGGTGTAGTATACCGGCTTCATCACGGAGGTGTCGGAGACGGAATACCCCAGCAGCAACACGCCGGGTTTTGCCACATGATACCGACCATAGCCTCGCTTGCTGTTGGCAAACACTCCTGCCACCTGTCCGCCGGAGGAAAAGCCCACCAGGGCGTAGTCCTCTGGCTGCACGCCAAGTTCCTCTGCATGGGCCGTGATATATTCCACCGCCCGGGCCAGGTCCTCCAGGGGAGCATTGTCGCCCATATCCATCCAGATGCGGTACCGCAGCACGAACACCCCGTACCCCATATCATGGAGCTGGGCCGCTGACGCCATGCCTTCCCGCAGCTCGCCGCTGGTAAAGGCAACATTGCCGCCCAACACCACCGCAAATTTGGCGTTTGCCTGCTCCGCCGGGAAATAATACAGTTCCACCGCCGCCTTGGCTGGCATAGCGGCGATTTCCTCCTCCGTGTAGACCTTGTAGGTCACCTGACGGCCTGCATTGTAGTTTTCTGCCACCAGGTTCAGGGCTGCCGCACAGTCCTCTGCCTGTTCCTGGCCTGCGTATTCTGCCAAGGTCTGGTTCTGAAAGTAAGCCCTCAGCAATGCGCTGCCATCATCGGCGTTGCCAAAGGTGAAGATGCCCGACTTTGCAATGCTGGGGTCCTGCCGGATCTCCTGCATCGTGGTCTGGGCTGTGATGGGGCCGGTGTTTTCCGCTGCCCACACCGGCAGGCTCAGGCAGGCCAGCTGTGCCAGGCACACCGCCCCGCACAGCAGCTTGTAGTTCCATGATCTCATTTTTTGTTCCTCCTTTGGTCCGGTCCCAACCGGACGATATAGGTTTATTGTATCACATCCCAGGCTATTGTCAAAACAATTCTGCGGCCCCGCCCGCTGCAAATCCAAGACCAGATCAAACAAAGCAGGTGCCGCACTCCGCTCAGACAATCGTGTCTGACAGAACTGTGCTGCCCCTGCTTTGATCTCGTGCGCAGACCCTCCTGTATCAACAAAAAAGGCTCCCTCCTAGAGGGAGCTGTCGCCGCAGGCGACTGAGGGAGCTGCACGCAAAAATGGGCCCGGAGACTTTCGTCTCCGGGCCCATTCAGAACCTGTTCTTTGGTCTGCCCTCAGGCAAACCAGCTAGTCAGTCACAAGGGCTGATTAGAACTCGACCTTCCAAGCCTTCTCACTAACATCGTTCTTCACGGTGCCGGTAGCCAGGTTGTAGATAGCAGCAGCAGAACCGACCATACGCAGGCCAGCGTTCAGAACGCCGTTGCCACCATTCAGGAACTTGTCGCCAGCGGTCTGCTCATCACCATGCTTGCCGAAGCCAGCATCGTAGCCGGTGCCGTAAGCACCCTTGACGCCGGTGAGCCATGCGTTGCCCAGGTTGCCGGGCTTGTAAGCGCCGCCGAACAGAACGCCGACAGTGTTCTCGACGTACTTGCCCAGGAAGCTGTTACCGATGATGGTAACCATGTTGGTGTTGAACTTCTGCCAGTTCTTGACTTCCAGAGACGGAGCCAGGATGTCAGCCAGAGAAGCGCCACCGTTGACGTAGGTCATCTCGTTCTCAGAGATTGCGGAAAAGTTTGCAGGCATCATCATAATGAATTACTCCCTTCAAAATGTAGAAAGATATTTTGCAAGCTCACTTTCGTGTGCTCACCAATCCTTACTAGGATGGCAATAATATACCACACTTTCCAGAAATGTTCAAGTACCTTTTTGCAAAAAGTGTAAAAAATGTGAAACAAGGTCTATAAAAGTATTGCTTTTGTACAGTCCGCAGGCGGTTTTCCGGTTTTGACAGGTTTTTTTGCCCCGGGGCGGTACACTGGCTGCAAGGGGGCTGCGGCATTGAAAAGCGTGATCTACCTCGACGAGCTTCTGCTGACCAATTTTGTCCTTGCTGCGCTGTTTCTCACCGCAGCCGGTCTGCTGTGCGCCACCGTGTGCACCGGGGTGCGGCTGTGCACCGGGGCGGCGCTGGCGGCAGTGTCGGCACTGGTACTGCTGGCCCCGGAGCTGCCGGGAGCCGTGGCAGTTGGTTATAAAATTTTCACAGGCTGCGCGGTGGTGGCCGCCGCCTACGGCCTGCCCGGGCGGGGGCGTTTTGCTCGGTTGTGTGCGTGGTATGCACTGCTCAACCTGCTTTTGTGCGGAGCGGTGGTGCTGCCCGGCGTGCAGAGCCGCAACCTGAGCGTCAGCCTGCCGCTGTCCCCCGGGCGGCTGCTGGCCAGCTGTGCGGGGGTGTATGCCGTACTGCGGGCCCTGCTGTACTGCTTTGGCCGCAGCGGCGCGCCCAGCGTGCCCGCCACGCTGGAGGTGGCCGGGGTGCAGCTGCCGGTACAGGCCTTCCACGACACCGGCTTTGCCCTGCAGGAGCCGCTGAGCGGCAAGGCCGTGGTTCTGGTGCAGTACCCGGCGGTGCGGCACCGCCTGCCGCAGGCGGCCCGGCAGTATCTCGATGGCTGGTTTGCCCACAGCACAGCACAGCCCCCGCCGGAGCTGGGGGTGCATCTGGTGCCCTGCCGCAGCATCCACGGCCAGAGCATGCTGCCTGCCCTGCCCGCTGCCCTGCAGTTGGGCAAAGACCGCGCAGGCGGGCTGCTGGCGGCGTTCTGCTGCCCCACGCCGCCGGACCCTGCATGGGAGCTGCTGTACGGCGAGGATGCGGCACAGCTGCTCTTATAATACTTATTATAGGGAGGACTGCTCATGTTCCAGTTTTTGCGGCAGCTCTGGCACCGCCTGTGTGCGCGGCTGCGGTTTTGCGGCGGCGTGCAGTATCTGGCCGGCACCGCCAGCCTGCCCTCTCCCCTCTCCCCCGCCGAGGAAAAAGCCCTGCTGGCCCGCATGGCCGCCGGAGAGGCAGACGCCCGCGATGCGCTCATCCTGCACAATCTGCGGCTGGTGGTGTACCTCGCCAAAAAGTACGAGAACAGCGGTGTGCCCGCCGAGGACCTGATCAGCATCGGCACCATCGGGCTGATCAAGGCCGTGAACACCTTCACGCCGGAACGCAGCATCAAGCTGGCCACCTACGCCAGCCGCTGCATCGGCAACGAGATCCTGATGTACCTGCGCAAGACCTCCAACCGCCGCCAGGAGGCCAGCCTTGACGAGCCTCTGAATGTGGACGGCGACGGCAACGAGCTGCTGCTGTCGGACATCCTCGGCAGCGACGAGAACATGGTGGGCCAGCAGCTGGAGCAGGACGCCGAGCGCGCCGGTCTGCGCCGCGCCGTGAACAGCCTTTCGGCCCGGGAGCGCCGGATCATGGAGCTGCGCTTCGGCCTGACCGACGGCGTGGAACGCACCCAGAAGGAAGCCGCCGACGCCCTGGGCATCAGCCAGAGTTACATCTCCCGCCTTGAAAAGCGCATCATCCAGACCCTGAAGCTCCAACTGGAAGGGCAATAAAAAAGCGCGGCCTTGTCCTTGACAAACCGCGTGGAATCGTCTATACTGAAAATACAAAAGGCGCTGGCCCATACAAACGACTAGCTCCTTACCAGATTGATCAGAAGAAATGACCGCTCAGGGTTGGAAGCGTTGAGGCGGTCATTTTTTCTTTTTCTCATCACTGTGCGAGACAGTCCATGTGATCTGAAATGTAACACGGCCTGCCCTTGACAAACCGCGTGGAATCGTCTATACTGAAAACACAGAAGGCGCTGGCCCATACAAACGACTAGCTCCTTACCATTGTGTCAAGTCAAAAAGAAAAATGACTGCTCTGGGTTGGGGAACTTCGAGGCGGTCATTTTTTCTTTTTATCATCACTGTGCGAGACAGTCCATGTGATCTGAAATGTAACGTAGATTGCTCCGCCAAGCAGCGAAAGCAGCATTACGACCTGTTCAAACGTCATGGTGCATCCCCCCTTTCCGCCCTTGGGCGTCCGGGGGAGGCCGAGATTTCAAGAAAAATTCGCTCCACCGGGCACTCAGGTGCCGGTAAGGAGCTCAGCCGCCTGCATTTGTGGGACGCAGCGCCTCGTGGCAGCCTTGCGGCTGCATTTAAAGCATACCATAATTATGGGCCAATTGCAATTGCGGCTTTTTTGCACGCTCATCCGGCTGCCGGGTGGGCGTGTAATTTTTTCCACGCATAGTGGTTTGCCCCTGCGGCCATACTCCCGGTGAACTTCAAAACAGACCGGGGGCGTTTGGATGTACAATAAAGTGGAACTGTGCGGCGTGAACACGGCGCAGCTTCCTGTTTTGTCCGAAAGCGAAAAGCGGCAGCTGCTCCTGCAGGCCCACGCCGGGGATGCAGGAGCACGGGAACGCATGGTGGAGGGCAACCTGCGGCTGGTGCTGAGCGTGGTGCAGCGCTTTGCCCAGCGGGGCGAAAACCTCGACGACCTGTTTCAGGTGGGGTGCATCGGGCTCATCAAAGCCATCGACAACTTTGACCCTGCCCAGCCGGTGCGGTTTTCCACCTACGGCGTGCCCATGATCATCGGCGAGATCCGGCGCTTTTTGCGGGATAACAATGCCCTGCGGGTAAGCCGCAGCCTGCGCGATACCGCCTACCGGGCCATGCAGGCCCGCGAAACGCTGGAGAAGCAGCTGGGCCGGGAACCCACCATGGACGAGATCGCCGGGGAGGCAGGCCTGTCCCGCCGGGAGGTGACCGCGGCACTGGAATCGGTGGTAGAGCCGGTGAGCCTGGAAGAGCCGGTGTATACCGACGGCGGCGATGCCATGTACCTCATCGACCAGGTACGTGACCCGGATGGCGAGGACAGCTGGATCAGCGGGCTGCAGTTCCGGCAGACCGTGGCCGGGCTGACCCCGCGCGAAAAGCGGATCATGGAGCTGCGCTATCTCCGGGGCAAGACCCAGATGGAGGTGGCGCAGGAGATCGGCATCAGTCAGGCGCAGGTGTCCCGGCTGGAAAAAGGTGCCTTGAATCAGTTCCGGGCCGGGCACTGAACACAGCAGCGCCCCTGCTCCGTCCATCCGGCGGCGTGCAGGGGCGCTGCGCTTCTATTTACGGTATTTTCGGCGGGTGGCAGCCCCGCCGCGCAGATGCCGCTCGGCTTTGTTGCGTGCCAACACTGCCCGCACCTGTGCCGACAGCCCCGGGCTGACCCGGACCAGCCGCACCGAAACGTCCTTGTGCACGGTGGACTTGCTGCACCCAAACGCTGCAGCCGCAGCGCGCACGGTGGCCCCCTGCTCCACGATGTATTCTGCCAGCTGTACCGCCCGCTGTTCCGGATCTGCTCTCATACCCCCACGCCCCCTGTATCGTGCTGCTACAGCCTATGCGCCGGGCCGGGCAATTATGTCGGCAAGGGTTGACTTTTGCCGCCCGGCTGCGCTATACTGGACGCGGACATAAAAACAGGGGCGCCGTAAGGCTGAGATCCGCACTGAGCGGAGTACCCTTTAACCTGATCCGGGCAATGCCGGCGTAGGGAGTTTGCGGAGCTGTCCGGCACCATCAACAAACCTCCATGCGTCTGCTACCGGCAGGCGCATTTTGTTTTTGTGTACTATCGTTCTGAGAAGAGGAATCCCTATGACCAAAACCTATTCCAAGACCCGCATTCTGGTGGAGGGTGCGCTGATGATCGCCCTGTCCACCGTTTTGAGCATGATCCAGATCCCGCTCATGCCCCACGGTGGTTCCATCACCCTGTTCAGCATGGTGCCCATTCTGGTAATGAGCTACCGCCACGGCGCAAAGTGGGGCATCATGACCGCTTTCGTCAACAGCCTGATCCAGCTTGTGCAGGGCCTTGGCAATCTGGCATACTGCCAGACCCTCACGGCACAGGTTGGCTGCGTGCTGCTGGACTACCTTCTGGCCTTCACGGTGCTAGGCTTTGCCTGCCTGATCGCAAAGCCTTTCCGCAGCCGCACCGTGGGTGTCGGTGTCAGCGCCTTTGTGGTGTGCCTGCTGCGCTTTTTGTGCAGCTTTCTGTCCGGTTACATCGTCTGGAAGGACTACGACTACGCTTTCAGCTGGATGACCGAGATCGGCTTTCCCGGCATCTCCAACATGAGCGTGGACGGTCTGTGCTGGCTGTACAGTGCCGTGTACAACGCCACCTACATGCTGCCCGAAGCCATTCTGACCACGGTCCTTGTGGTGATCCTGATCCGTGTCGCACCGCAGATCTTCGACCCGCAGAACGCAAGAGCGTAAGTTTTTTCGCAGTCATTTTTCCCGCCGGGAAGGGCATTTCCCCGGCGGGAATTTTTTTGCAGAAAATCCCAAAAAGCTGTTGACAATCCGGCAAAGCGCTGGTATAATTACTCCTGTCGTCAGGCACGGCACGAACATCTGGGGGATTAGCTCAGCTGGGAGCGCGATGCACCCAGAAACACACCCCCACAGCGATGGTTGATGACGATTAAGTTCCCACTAAAGATTTTCCATTCCAGAGACTTGCTTCTGGAATTTATGGGGGATTAGCTCAGCTGGGAGAGCGCTTGCATGGCATGCAAGAGGTCACCGGTTCGATCCCGGTATTCTCCACCAGAAGGAAAAGCACCGCACGGAAACGTGTGGTGTTTTTTGTTGTTACCGACCAAAGGAGAAACTATGAGCTACGCGATCGTATTCAGCAGTAAAACAGGCAACACAAAATTATTGGCAGACACGCTGCACGCCTGTCTGCCACAGGAAAACTGCTGCTATTTTGGCACCCCGGACCCTGCTGCCATGGAAGCGGATGCCCTCTATGTGGGCTTCTGGACAGACAAGGGAAACGCCGACGAAAGCACTTTGGACTTTTTGAAGCAGCTGCACGGCAAAAATATCTTCCTTTTTGGCACCGCCGGCTTTGGCGGCAGTGAGGAGTATTTCAACAAGATCCTGAAAAAGGTGGAGAGTTCGCTGGACAGGAGCAACACAGTCTTCGGCCGTTATATGTGTCAGGGCAAGATGCCGCTTTCGGTACGCCAGCGGTATGAGGGCATGAAAAAGCAGCCGATCCATCTGCCCAATCTGGATGCGCTGATCGAGAATTTTGACAACGCCCTTTCTCACCCGGATGCAGAAGATCTGGAACGATTAAAGCAGGCGGTAAAATGATAAAAAGGCAGCGGTTTTCCTCAAACAGAGGAAGCCGTTGCCTTTTTTGCTTAGCGGATGATCCTACGCTCCTGCCTGCGGCTCCGCGGTTCTCATCCCACGCTTCTTTTATAAAAGAACAGGTACTGCTGCACGATGCCTGCTTCCAGCCCGAACTGCGGGAACGGGTCCTGCCCGGCAAACTCGTCCCGGATGAGCCGTTCGATCCAGACATCCACCGGCACACGGCCCACACGGCCATAGCCGAACAGACACACGCAGTTTGCCACCTTTTTGCCCACACCGTCCAGTTCCATCAAACGGGCAAAAAGTGCTTCATCGGGCAGGGAAGCCAGCTTCTTCAGGTCCAGTGTGCCCTCTGCCGCCTGCTGCGCCGCATGCAGCACGTAGCGGGTGCGGTAGCCAAGACCGCACTCCTGCAGCGCCTGCTCCCCGGCACAGCAGAGCGCTTCTGCTGTCGGGAACGTATACACCGGCCCTTCGCTATCGCTGCCCAGCCGCTCGCCAAACCGCTCCGAAAGCAGCTCTACCGCCCTGCGGATAGCCGGGATGCTCTTTCGCTGCGAGATGATGAAGCTGACCAGCATCTCCCACTCATCCTGACGCAGCACCCGGATGCCCCGGCCATATTCCATGGCACGCTGCAGAAAGTCGTCCCGGCTGTCCAGCTTTCCGCGCAGGGCGGCATAGCTGCGGCCAAGGTCGAAGTAACCGTGCCAGAAGGTTTCCCATGCGCCCGGCTCACACCGCACCGTGTAGGTTCCGCTGCGCAGTGGTCTGAGGTAAAGCAGCTGTCTCCCGGAAACAAACCGATACCAGCCCTCCGCCTGCTTCCGGGGGCGAAAGCACTGGCCGCTTTCCAGAATTTTGTCCGGGTCGAAATCATCCCGGATCTGAACCGTTTTCTCTTCCAGCTCCATTGCCCCCATCACAGCTCCAGCTCCCGGTACACTTCGCCTTCCAGCGTTTTCCAAAGGAAAGTCTCCCCTTCCAGTGTCATATAGCTATGTGCGCTCCCCTCCTTCGGGATGCTCACAGAACCGGGGTTCAGGTAGAGATTGCCTTCGCCGAACTCTGTCCACGCCGGAATGTGGGTGTGGCCATGCAGCAGGACATCCCCCGGAGCCAGCGGCGGCAGTTTTTTCAGGTTGTGCACATGACCGTGGGTAGCGTAAACGAGCCGCCTGCCCACCGGCAGCACCGCATAGTCGGCCAGAATGGGAAAATCCAGCACCATCTGATCCACCTCAGCGTCACAGTTGCCCCGCACGCACAAAAGCGCCGGCTTCAGCCCGTTCAGGAGCGGGATGACCTCCTTCGGGGCATAGCCCTCCGGCAGGTCGTTGCGGGGGCCGTGATACAAAAGATCCCCCAGCAAAAGCAGCCGGTCTGCTCTCTCCCGCTCAAACGCTTTGATCATTTTTTTGCAATAAAACGCCGACCCGTGCAGGTCGGATGCGATCATCCATTTCATGGCAGGATTCTCCTTATTTTATAAAGTATCTATTTTTATTTTAGCCTCCCGGTGAAAAATGGTCAAGTCTATAAAAGTCATACTTTATCCGTTTGACCTCTTGACATCTGCCGGAAGCCGTGTTATCCTACAGTTAATAAAATTCGTGTGGATTTTTACAGCAGTATGCTACTTTTCGCCACACAATGACTTCAAAAAAGCCATTGTGTGGCTTTTTTGCGTCTGCGTTTGTTTTCGAGCAGTCTCGCCCTGACGATTCCGCGGCTGCAGTAATTCATTTCTTTTCTCTACAGGAGCAATGCAAACACTATGAACGAGACCTTTATGAAAGAAAAACCGGTGCTGCCGCTGCTGGTATCCATGGCACTGCCGAACGTTATCTCCATGCTGGTGAACAGCCTGTACAACATCGTGGACAGCCTGTTCGTGGCTCGCATCAGTGAGGATGCCATGACTGCCCTCAGTCTGGTGTATCCCATCCAGAACTTTGCCAACGCCATTGCCATTGGCTTTGGCATTGGCATCAATGCCATGATCGCACTGTACCTTGGTGCAGGCGACCACAAAAAGGCCGAGACTGCCGCCACCCACGGTATGGCGCTGAGCCTGATGCACGGCATTCTCATCACCATTGTCAGCATCGCCATCATGCCGGGCTTTTTGCGCCGGTTCACCAGCGACGCAGGCCTGATCGCATCCGGCATCACCTACTCCACCATCGTATTCCTGTTTGCCACCATCAACATGGCGGCACTGGCCTTTGAAAAGATGTTTCAGGCCGTGGGCCGCATGAAGGTGACTATGGCGGCGCTGATCTTTGGCTGTGTGTGCAACATCCTTCTGGACCCCATCCTGATCTTCGGCCTTGGCCCGGTGCCTGCCATGGGCATTGCGGGTGCGGCCCTTGCCACCGGCATCGGCCAGCTGCTGAGCCTGTGCGTTTACCTCTTCGTTTACGTCCGTACTGAGCTGCCTGTCCGACTGCGCCGCAGCTGCCTGCGCCCGGATGCCGCACTGGACGGCAAGCTGTATGCCATCGGCGTGCCGGCCATCCTCAATCTGGCCCTGCCCTCTCTGCTGGTCACCTTCCTGAACGGCCTGCTGGCGGGCTTTTCCCAGAGCTACGTGGTGGTGCTTGGCATTTACTACAAGCTGCAGACCTTCCTGTATCTGCCCGCCAACGGCATCGTGCAGGGTATGCGTCCGCTCATTGGCTACAATTACGGTGCCAAACAGCACGCCCGCGTGAAAAAGCTCTACGAACTCACCCTCATCATGAGTGCTGCCATCATGGCTGCGGGCACGGTCATCTGCCTGTTCGCTTCCCGCCCGCTGATGCAGCTGTTCACCTCCAACCCCGAAACCGTCGCCATCGGCCAGACTGCCCTGCGCATCATCTGTCTGGGCTTTGTGGTTTCTGCCGTATCCACCACCTCTTCCGGTGCACTGGAAGGCCTTGGCAAGGGCGCAGAATCGCTGGTCATCTCGCTGTGCCGCTACATCGTATTCATCATGCCGCTGGCCGCTGTGCTGTGCCATTTCCTTGGTGCCAACGGCGTGTGGCATGCATTCTGGATCACCGAAGTGCTGTCCGCCATCGTGGCTTACCCGGTGTACCTCAAGGCAGTTGGAAAGTGCTGAGCCTTCTTGAAAGCGCTGGACGGCGAAGGCCAAGTAAAATAAAATAGTTTCAAGCAGTTGAGGGAGAGTTTGCCAAAAACCCTCCCTCTTTTTTGTGCATTTTATTTGACAGTACGCAAAAACTGCGGTAGAATAAGATGTTTGTTTTCCGGCATTTCGGCTGGAAAAGCGCAATTTAACAGAGGATGTGGGAAAAATATGATCGAGACGATCACGGCCGTCAATCAGGCGGTCAACCAATTCATCTGGGGCGTGCCCGCCATGGTGTGCATCATCGGCGTAGGCCTGCTCCTGAGCGTTCGCACGGGCTTTTTGCAGATCCGCAAATTTCCCTACGCCATCAAGACCACCATCGGACGCATGTTCCGCAAAAAGGATGCTTCCGATGGTGCCATGACCCCCTTTCAGGCGGTGTGCACCGCGCTGGCCGGCACCGTGGGCACCGGCAACATTGCCGGTGTGGCAGGCGCGATTGCCATTGGCGGACCGGGTGCCGTGTTCTGGATGTGGTGTTCTGCCCTGCTGGGCATGTGCACCAAGTTTGCCGAGGTCACGCTGGCGGTGCACTACCGTGAGCGCAGCGAGGCGGGCGAATGGGTAGGCGGCCCCATGTACTACATTAAAAACGGCCTGAGCAAGCATTGGCAGTTTCTTGCTGTGCTGTATTCCCTGTTTGGCGTGCTGACCGTGTTTGGCACCGGCAATGCCACACAGGTAAATACCATCGTTGCCGCCATCGATACCGCTCTGCTGGAATACGGCGTGGTGGGCGGCGGTGCGCTTTCTACCCTGAACCTCGTGGTTGGCATCGCAGTGGCCATGCTGGTGGCCATGGTGCTGCTGGGCGGCATCAAGCGCATTGGCAGCGTGAGCGAAAAGCTGGTGCCCTTTATGGCTCTGTTCTACATCGTGCTGTCCGTGGGCGTTATGGTGCTGAACTTTGAACGCCTGCCCTATGTGTTCGAGTCCATCATTGCGGGTGCGTTCAACCCGGCAGCGTTCACCGGCGGCACCATCGGCAGCCTGTTCGTCAGTATGCAGAAGGGTGTGTCCCGCGGCATTTTCTCCAACGAGGCCGGCCTTGGCACCGGTTCCATTGCCCACGCCTGCGCCGACACCAAAAAGCCGGTCAAGCAGGGCATGTTCGGCATCTTTGAAGTGTTTGCCGATACCATCGTCATCTGCACCCTGACTGCCATGGTCATTCTGTGCAGCGGCACCACCGTGAACTACGGCACCGCAGCCGGTGCAGAGCTGACCATCAGCGGCTTTACCACCACCTACGGCGGCTGGGCTTCCATCTTTACCGCCGTGGCCCTGTGCTGCTTTGCTTTTTCCACCATCATCGGCTGGGGCCTGTATGGTTCCCGGTTCCTGGTGTTCCTGTGCCGCAGCGATAAGGTGGCAAAGCCCTTCTTTCTGGTCTACTCCTTTGTGTCCATTCTGGGCGCAACGATGGATCTGGGCCTGCTGTGGAGCATTGCCGATACCTTCAACGGCCTGATGAGCATTCCGAACCTGCTCGCGTTGCTGCTGCTTTCCGGCACGGTGGTCCGGCTGACCAAAGAATTTTTTGCATCGGAGGGCTGATTGCCCACAACAAAAAGAGGCTGTTGCACTTTCGGCTAAAACGATGTGCAACAGCCTCTTTTGTTATTCGGACAGGTGTACCGGTACCCGCGCCACACAGTGTACCCAGCAATCGCCGTCCTTGCGGGTATAGCAGAACACCTTGCGGAACAAGATATCCCCCGGCACAAGGTTCAGCTGCCGGGCGCGCTCCATCCGGACATGCGAAAAAGCTGTTGCAAGACAGCTCTCCAAAAACATTGTACGAAACCCGGAACTTTTTCAGGGCCAAACGGCGCTAAAAAGGTTCCGGGTCTTTGATTTTTCGCAATTTCCCTGCGCAGGCTGCTATCGCATTTCTTCAACCGCCTCATAATGCCCGTGTCCGGCTCTTTTCAACCCGGACAGTTCATGTTACAATATACATTAGAAATAAAAAATGAATCGAGGGAATGAACCTTGGATTTTTATGGTACCATCGGCCCGGCCTGCGCACAGCCGGCGATCTTGCAGCACATGGTGGAAGCCGGCATGACCGGCATCCGCATGAACCTTTCCCACGGGCCGCTGGCGGCGCACGCCGACTGGCTGGCCATGATCCGCGCAGCCGGCATCCGCCAGCTGCTGATCGACCTGCAGGGGCCAGAGTTGCGCATCGGCACGCTGGCAGAGCCTGTTGCTCTGGTTGAGGGCAGCTCTGTACGCCTTGGCGCAGACGGCGTACCTTGCCCGGCAGCTCTGGTACAGGCGGCTGCGCCCGGGCAGCAGCTTCTGCTGGACGACGGCAAGCTTCTGGTGCAGGTCACACAGGCATTGCCGGAAGCCCTTGTGTGCACCGTGGTGCGCGGCGGCATCCTGCAGAGCCGCAAAAGCATTGCTGCACCGGGCCTTACGGTGCCCTCGCCTACCCTGACGGAGGAAGACCTGCAGAACCTGAAAATTGCAAAGCAGTGCGGTGTTACCGGTGTGATGCTGCCTTTTGTGCGCGGCAAAGCAGATATTCTGGCCCTGCGCCATGCGCTGGAAAAAGCCGGGGCTGCGGATATCCGTATCTTTGCCAAAATTGAAAACATGACCGGTGTGCGTGCCCTGCCGGAATTCATCCACCTTGTAGATGAGGTGGTGATCGCCCGCGGAGACCTTGGCAATGCCATGCCGCTGTGGGAGCTGCCCCGCTGCCAGAAGCAGCTTTCCGCCGCCTGCCGGGCTGCAGGCGTGCCCTTTATGGTAGTGACCCAGATGCTGGACAGCATGTGCACCCGCGCCGTGCCCACCCGTGCCGAGGTGAGTGACATTTACAACGCCGTGCTGGACGGCGCGGCCAGCGTGATGCTGACCGGTGAGACTGCTGCCGGACAGTACCCGATGCAGGCCATGGAATATCTGGTGCGCACAGCGCAGACAGCCCTTGCCTGACCTTTGCGGAGTTTTTGCGCAAAAGGGATGGCGCATTGTGTCAGAATACGGTATAATAGACGTAAATATTTCTTGTTCAGAAAGGTTTTTGCTATGGGAATCGTTGTGCTCGGTGCTGTTTTTGTGGATATCAAAGGCTATCCCCTGTCTGCCTACATTCCCGGCGGACGCAACGCCGGGCGCATTGAGCAGGTACACGGCGGCGTGAGCCGCAATGTGGTGGAGGATATCGCCAATGTAGAGCTGCGCCCTACCTTTGTCAGTCTGGTGGACGACACCGGCATGGGGCAGGATGTGATCAACAAGCTGGAGAACCACAAGGTGAACACCAAGTACATCCAGCGCGTGCCGGACGGCATGGGCACCTGGCTGGCCATCTTTGACAACGACGGCGATGTGCATGCAGCCATTTCCAAGCGGCCGGACACCACTCCCCTCACCGGCCTTTTAAAGGAAAAGGGCGACGAGATCTTTGCCGACTGCGATGCCATTGCGCTGGAGCTGGATCTGGAAAAAGATACTGTAAAACAGGTGCTGCACTACGCCAAAAAGTACAACAAAAAGGTTTTTGCGGCCATTTCCAACATGAGTATTGCCATGGAGCGCCGGGATTTCCTGCAGCAGATCGATTGCTTTGTGTGCAACCAACAGGAAGCCGGGCTGCTGTTCTCCGATGATTACGGCCATCTGGCCCCGGACGAGATGTGCAGGGTTCTGGCCGCCAATGTGCACAGCGCCAACATTCCCAGTATGGTGATCACCATGGGCGGTCAGGGTGCCGTATATGCCCGCGCCAACGGCGAGTGCGGCGTGGTGCCTGCCAAGAAGGTGGATGTGATCGACACCACCGGCGCAGGCGATGCCTTCTTTGCCGGCACCACCATCGGCCTGACCTACGGTAAAACGCTGGCCGAGTCCTGCGAGATCGGCAGCCGACTGGCCGCATCGGTCATCTGCATCACCGAGAACGTCTGCCCCCGCTTCCGCCCGCTGGAATTCGGGCTGAACATTCCGGTGGTGGATTAAAGTAATATCAGAAAGCCGGGCAGACTGCGGTCTGCCCGGCTTTCTTTTTAGGATTCGGGGAAGAGGTTTATATCATGCTTCCAGCACCTTTTTGCCGGTAACTGGATCAGGGATATCAAGCAATGCCAGAATGATGGCCATGCGGATATACACGCCATTGTGCACTTGATCAAAGTAGGCGGCACGCGGGTCGTCATCCACATCCTTTTTGATCTCGTCGATGCGGGGCAGCGGATGCAGCACCGGCATATCCTGCGGTGCCTTCTGCAGCAGCGCTTCGTCCAGCTGGTAGCAGCCTTTCAGGCGCAGGTATTCTTCCTCGTTGAAAAAGCGCTCCTGCTGGATACGAGTCATGTACAGCACATCCAGATGCGGCAGCTCGGCTTCAAGGTCAGCCGTTTCCTTATAGATCTGATGGGTCGGCTCCAGCGATTCATTCTTCACATACTGCGGCAGACGCAGATCTTCCGGCGAAATGAACACAAACCGGTTGCCCTCAAACTGGCTCAGCGCAGCGGTCAGGGAGTGGACCGTGCGGCCAAACTTGAGGTCGCCGCAGAAGCCGATCGTCAAATGATCCAGCCGCCCCTTGCGCTGGCGGATCGTCATGAGGTCGATCATCGTCTGGCTGGGATGCGCGTGCCCGCCGTCGCCTGCATTGATCACCGGCACACGGGCAGAAAGGGATGCCCGCAGCGGTGCGCCCTCTTTGGGGTGGCGCATGGCGATCACATCGGCGTAGTTGCTCACCACGCGGGCGGTGTCCTCCACCGTCTCGCCCTTGCTGGCGGAAGAAAGCTGTGCCCCTGCAAAGCCCAGTGTCTTTCCGCCCAGCCGCAGCATGGCCGATTCAAACGAAAGGCGGGTGCGGGTGGAAGGCTCGTAGAACAGGGTGGCCAGAATGCGCCCATCGCACAGGTGGGCATAGGGTGCCGGGTCGGTCTCCATCCGGTCGGCAAGGTCCAGCAGGCGCAGCTGCTCTTCCAGAGAAAAGCTGTTGGGCTCAATAAAGTGTCTCACAGCCATTCTCCTTTCAGCACGAACTTCTCGCGCTCGGCTCCGGTAGAGACGAACTGGATCTCATGGCCCAGCTGCTTTTCCAGAAATTCCACGTAAGCCTTGGCCTCTTTGGGCAGCTCATCCCAGCTCTTGCAGCCGGAGATATCCTTGTTCCAGCCTGGCAGCATAGTGACCACCGGCTCTACACGGTCAAGGTCGGACAGCGGGTCGAAGCTGGGGACTTGCACGCCATCCAATGTGTAACCGGTGATCACCGGGATCTCTTTCATGCTGCTGAGCACATCCAGCTTCGTCAGGGCGATCTTGTCTGCGCCCTGACAGGTAAGGCCGTAGCGGCTAGCCACACAGTCGAAGGGGCCGACACGGCGGGGACGGCCGGTGGCCGCACCATACTCGCCGCCTGCCTTGCGCAGCTGTTCATTCCAATCCTCGTTCATGGCGTTCTCGGCGGCAAAGGGGCCTGCACCCACGCAGGTGGAGTAGGCTTTCAGCACGCCCACCACATGGTCAAGACGGCAGTTCGGAATGCCTGCGCCCAGCGGCGCATAGGCTGCCAGCGTGTTGGAGCTGGAAGTGAACGGGAAGATGCCATAATCGATATCGCGCATGGCACCCAGCTGGGCTTCCAGCACGATGCGCTTGCCGCTGTCGTGAGCCTGCTGCAAAAATGCACCCACATCACAGATATACGGTGCAAACTGTCCGGCCTGCATCCGGCACCATTCCAGCAGAGCATCGTAGCTCATGGGTTCCTGATGATAGCAGCCACCCAGCTCCAGATTCTTGGATTCCAGGATCATGTGCAGGCGGTCCTGCACGCGCTTTTCGTCCAGATGCAGCAGATCGCCCAGACGCAGGGTCTTTTTGCGGTATTTGTCGCTGTAGGCGTAGGCAATGCCGCGGCGGGTAGAACCAAAGGCCGCACCCTTCTGGGCAAGGCGGTCCTCTTCCAAGCCGTCCTGCACCTTATGCCACGGCATGGAGATGGTGGCCTTATCTGAAAGTTTCAGGTTTTCTGGGCCTACCTTTACGCCGCGCTCCTCAATGGCATCCATTTCTCCGGCCAGATGGTCGAGGTCGATCACCATGCCCGCACCCAGCACACAGACAACGTCCGGGTGCAGGATGCCGGAGGGCAGCAGGTTCAGAATGAACTTGCCCTGCTCCGTTACAACGGTGTGGCCGGCATTGTTGCCGCCCTGATAGCGGGCAACAACATCGGCATGTTCGGCTAACAGATCGATGACGCGGCCCTTGCCCTCATCGCCCCAATTGATACCAGTAACTGCTGTAAGCATAACTCTTTATTTACCTTCTTTTTCGCTGTTTACGATGGCCTGCACCTTGGTGGGCAGACCATAGATGCTGATAAAACCGGTAGCATCACTCTGCTTGTAGTCGCCGCCGGCAGCAAAAGTTGCAATGTCCTCACGGTAGAGGGAATACGGAGACCAGACACCGGCGTTGATCATGTTGCCCTTGTACAACTCCAGACGCACCTTACCGGTAACGTTTTCCTGCGTGGAGGTGACGAAGGCGCTCAGAGCTTTGCGCAGGGGGCTGAACCACTGGCCGTCATAGACCAGTTCACCAAATGTGATGGACAGCTCGCGCTTTTTGTGGGCAGTGAGCTTATCCAGCGTCAGAGTTTCCAGCACCTCATGAGCCTTATAGAGGATGGTACCACCGGGAGTCTCGTACACACCGCGGCTCTTCATGCCCACCAGACGGTTCTCCACCACATCGTACAGGCCGATGCCGTTGCGCCCGCCGATCTCATTCAGCTTGGCAATGAGGACGGCGGGCTTCATCTTTTCGCCGTTCAGGCTCACCGGCACGCCCTTTTCAAATGCCAGCTCCACGAACTCGGACTTGTCCGGTGCGGTCTTGGGGCTGACACCCAGCTCCAAAAAGCCCGGCTTATCGTACTGCGGCTCGTTGCCCGGGTCCTCAAGGTCAAGGCCCTCATGGCTCAGGTGCCACAGGTTCTTATCCTTGGAGTAGTTGGTCTCGCGGTTGATCTTCAGCGGGATGTGATGTGCCTCGGCATAGTCGATCTCTTCGTCACGGCTCTGGATATCCCACTCACGCCACGGAGTGATGATCTTCAGGTCCGGTGCAAAGTGCATGATGGCCAGTTCAAAGCGCACCTGATCGTTGCCCTTGCCGGTGCTGCCGTGGCACACGGCATCTGCACCCTCGGCGCGGGCGATCTCCACCACACGCTTTGCCAGAATGGGCCGTGCAAAGCTGGTGCCCAGCAGATAGCCCTCGTAATCGGCCCCGGCCTGCATGGTGG
>ERZ831773.332-NODE-332-length-65061-cov-61.022275_pt1 | contig 65061 bp, 70 predicted proteins | sample MGYA00519696_ERZ831773 | MGnify/ENA primary metagenome ERZ831773 (study PRJEB31850, sample SAMEA3708720) | human gut metagenome | biome: human gut; feature: human-associated habitat; material: faeces | place: China | collected 2014 ...
TTAAAAGTTTGGTCAACCTTTTCAAAGGTTGTGGGTGTGGGCAACGCCCACAAATGCTTTAAGTTAATGCAAATTTTAGTAGCCATACGACTTGCTGTTTGGCGGCTTGAACATAATGGCGAGAGCCTTTAAAAGCGACAGCACAAAAGGAAAAATAACTACTAATTTGCTGCTTTTCAAGGGCAAATCAGCCACACCTCAAAACTTTTATGTCCTTTAAAATATCTTTTCTCTACTTATTAAAGTGTAACTTTTTTACTTTCTGCCACTTATTAGTCTTTACTTTAGCTTTATTTTAAAGTTTTTATTAATCTAAAGTTTGGTTATTCTATTGTGTAATTACAACTGTTTGTTTTTTATTAAAATTAGTACAAATTTATTATTTTATGGGCTCTGCCAAAACCCGCAACCCTTTAAAAAGGGTTGACCTTAATTTCAGGTTTTCTATTTGCGGTATTAAACTTATTTCTTTTAACCAACACCAAACAAAACCTCCTGCCAATCGACAGGAGGTGATTTTGTAAAATAATAAATCAATCGTCATCGTACTCATTATCCGGTACAATGTCAATCATTTTTGCGTCACTTTTAATTTTCTTTGCAAAGTGTCCGATTGATGCCATAAGTGCAAGTCCCGAAATTCCCTCGTAAACAAGTGTTATGCCGAGCACAACCATTATGAAATCGGCAAAAACGGTCGGGAAAATAATTGTTGAAATCGCAAAAATTATAATCAATGCAGAAACAAGAAAGCTGATCCACCAATATTTCACACCGAGCACCTTTAGCTGAAATGACCTTTTTATGTCAATGGCACTGTCTACAATAATCAAAATTCCGATAATGGCAAATATCATTCCGTAAATTGACTGCGGCGAAATCAAGAAAAACACGCCGAATGCGGTTGCGGCAATGCCGACAATCATTTCAAAGCCGAACGATGCCTGCTTTGCGGTAAAGTAGGTTATAAGATTAAAAAGTCCGTAAACCGTAAGTGCTCCGCCGAGTGCGTAGCATAGCGCAATGCTCACCTTGTCGGGATAAAATATCATTACAAAGCCGAGTACGATATACGCAAGGGCAGAGATAATGGCGGTTGATATTGCCTTGCCCTGTTTAGTTTTATTATTTTTCATATTGTCTCCTCATCAGTCAATGCGCTTGTCGCAGTAGTCGCACATCTGCATACCGAGCTTGAGATATGAGCGGTTTGGCAAATATTCCTCTTTTGCGGTTATGCACTTAGGATTTGAACAGCGCTTGTCAATAATTGATATATCTCTGCTTTTCAGCATAAAATCATCGTCCTGCAACAGCAAGAGTATGAGCGCCATTCTGCCGTACATTCCGTATTGCGCCTGCTTAAAGTACAGCGCACGAGGGTCATCGTCTATGTCAACAGTAATTTCATTTACTCGTGGGAGCGGATGGAGAATTATCATATCCTCCTTTGCCTTTGCCAGCTTTTCCTTGTCAAGCACAAATACATACTTCTGCTTTTCGTATTCTTCCTTGCTCGCAAAGCGCTCCTGCTGTATTCTTGTCATATAGAGTACATCAAGGTCAGAAATCGCACTTGCAAGGTCGTTTGAAAATTCATATTTACAGCCGTTCTTTTCGAGAATATCAATGATGTAGAGCGGCACTTGTAATTCTTTTGTAGAAATAAGTACAAATGAATTGTTATCGTACTGCGAAAGCGCCTTGATAAGCGAGTGCACAGTTCTGCCGTTGAGCAGGTCGCCGCAAATACCGATTTTTAAATTATCAAGTCTGCCTTTTTCACAGCTGAGTGTTACAATATCGGCGAGCGTTTGAGTAGGGTGCAGATGACCGCCGTCACCGCAGTTTATAAACGGTACGCCTGCATACATAGACGCCGCCATAGCCGAACCCTCAACAGGGTGGCGCATAGCGATAATATCGGCATATCCGCCAACAATAGTAATGGTATCTTTAAGGCTTTCGCCCTTTGAAACAGAGGAATTAAGCGGATTGTCAAAGCCTATTGTTCGTCCGCCGAGCTTTAGCATAGCGGTCTGAAACGACATCTGAGTTCTTGTGCTCGGCTCGTAGAACAGAGTAGCAAGAATTTTGCCGTCACAGGCGTGTCTGTAATCGGCAGGATTTTCCATAATTTTTTTAGCCTTTTTAATCAGCATATCAAGCTGATTTTTAGACATTGCGTCAAGGTCTATAAGATTTTTATTAGCCATAAAAACACTACCTTTATAATTTTCTTTTATTTTATCAAAAATACACAGGTTTTTAATATCTATAAAGAAAAATAACATATAAATTTACAATTTATGTCAAGACAAAACTATATATATATTATTTTAACAATTTTTACTGAAATTTTGTTAAAAATATATTTTGACTTAATTTTCAATTTATATTATAATAGGAAAAATATGGTGTTAATGTAATAAAATTTAACTTTAATGAGGAATGACCTTTGTTTAGCAACTACCAATTAAGCGATGAGATGAAACGGGCGGTTGGCACACAGCTTGTATTGTGGAAAGGAAAGCCCGAAAAAAAGTGCGCTGTTTTCCAACGGGTTTTCAATCCTATGCTTATTTTGTCACTGATAATTACGGCATATATCATTATGTTTTACATAAACGGCAATGCGCCCACTTCGCCGAGAGCGCCCGCATACCTCGGCGAGTTTAACGAATTTCAGCAGAGCTTGTTGAAAGCAAGCGATACACTGTATGTGGTCAAATTTTATATTTTCCTGTTTTCGCCGATAATTCCTATCGGACTGTATATATTAGGCTTTGTCTTTATGCTCAAGCAATACAAAAATGCCGAGTATGTAATTACCGACAGAGGCTTGTTTGCAGCAAAAGGAATTTTTGGCAAGAAAATATCTTATAAACCCTTTACCGAGATTTATAACATAGAAATAAAAAAGGAAATTACAGACAGTATCTGTAATACGGGTACGATTATTGTAATGTATGAATATCCGCAGCAGTCCGGCAGTTTTAGAGGTTTTATCAATATGACGCCTTTAAAAATAAAAAATATTCCTGATTATTTACAGGTTTGCGGTATGTTAAAAGAAAAAATGAGGTGTGAACATTATGTATAATGATTATAAGGTGAGCGCAGAGCTTCAGAGTATGATTACCAATGAGCGCATAGTGTGGGCAGGCAGACCTAAAAAGTCGTGCTTTGTGCTGGAGTGCGTATTAAACCCAATGCTTATTTTTGCTTTCATTTGGTTTATGTTTGACTTTATGTTTATAAGTCAAATTTTCTCAAGCAACCTTTCTGAGTTAGACTCAAGCGTATGGATGTTTGTCGGCTTTTTCGCTCTTCATTTAATGCCTGTATGGATTTATCTCGGCGGCGTTATATTTTCATTCAGAAGGCTGAAAAACACAGAGTACGCAATAACAGATCGTGGAATTTATGTTACAAGCGGCTGTTTTGCTAAGCAGTATAATTTTAAGCCGTTTACAGACCTTTCGCATGTGTATATCCACAGGGGAGTTTTAGACCAAATGCTCGGTGTGGGCGATGTTATTTCGGAGTGCCACCACTATGCATATTCTCGCACAAACAGCACTTCAGCTTCGTCACATTCATCGGGATTTAATATTACCGACATTCCCGACTATGTTGAGGTTTGCAATCTTATTAAAAAGTATCAGACCGATATTTACGCCGATACACAGTATCCTAACGATTTCAGACCGCAGGGCAACCACGGATACAACACAAAGTATTATCCGAACGGCGGAGTAAATCCAAATAATTTTTACGGACAGAACAGCAATCCGAACGCTTACTACAATAACCGGCGCAACGCATATTATAATCAAAACAATGCGCAAAATTACAACAGAAATTATAATGCAAATCCGCAGAATATCAATCCCGATTACAACAGCAACCCCGATTTTACGGGCGAAAATTGTGACACTCACAACGGCTATGAGGTAAACGGCGGAAGTAATAATTACGATAGCTGGGACAGTCCAAACGCAGGCAAAAACAAAGACAGCTGGGACAATCAGTAAGAATTTGCAGAAATATTTATAAATTTGTTTTGACATTTTACAGCTTTGGTACTATAATAAAATAAACAATACAAAACGGGAGCCAATCGGCTGAGAGGAAATGAATTGACATTTCGACCGTAAACCTGATTTGGATAATGCCAACGGAGGGACTTTGTAGCCGAAGTTTATTATAGATTTGCGGCAAATATTTTTCAGCAAACAAAGTGCACCGATTTGGTGCACTTTATTTTTTTGCTCAATTTAAGAGTTGAGGTTCTGAACTACACTCAAAATTCCAATCATTCGGAGGTGAACTTATGATAAAAATTAACGGAGTAAACATTGACAAAGCAGAGCTTTCGCTTATGCAGTATCTTGAAGAAAATTCAATTTCACCACAGAGAATTGCAGTTGAGCTTAACGAGGAAATTCTGCCAAAGGCAAATTACGCAGACGCCGTACTCAAAGACGGCGATGTGGTAGAAATAGTAAATTTTGTCGGCGGCGGTTGCTGAGCTTTTTTGCATTGATTTATAAAGGAGATAATGATAATGGAAAATGATAAGCTGATTTTAGGCGGTCACGAGTTTAATTCCCGATTTATTCTCGGTTCGGGCAAGTATTCACTCGACCTCATAAAGGCGGCTGTTGAAAACGCAGGCGCAGAGATTATTACACTCGCTCTCAGACGAGCTGTTACAGGCAAGGTTGCAAACATTCTTGACTATATTCCAAAGAATGTTACTCTTTTGCCAAATACCTCCGGCGCAAGAAACGCAGACGAGGCTGTAAGAATTGCAAGACTTGCTCGTGAGGCAGGCTGCGGAGATTTTATTAAGATTGAAGTAATCAGAGATTCCAAGTACCTTTTGCCGGATAATTACGAAACGGTAAAGGCTACCGAAATTCTTGCAAAAGAGGGTTTTGTGGTACTTCCGTATATGTATCCCGACCTCAATGTGGCAAGAAGTCTTAGAGATGCAGGCGCAGCCGCTATTATGCCGCTCGGTTCGCCAATCGGTTCAAACAAGGGTATTGCCACCAAGGAATTTATTAAAATCATCATTAACGAAATCGACTTGCCTGTCATTGTAGACGCAGGCATCGGCAGACCGTCACAGGCTTGCGAGGCTATGGAAATGGGCGCAGCCGCTGTAATGAGCAACACAGCCATTGCCACAGCAGGCGACATTCCTATGATGGCTAACGCATTTAAAAAGGCTATTGAGGCAGGCAGACAGGCTTACCTATCGGGTCTTGGCAGAGTTATTGAAAACGGTGCGTCCGCATCTTCACCTCTCACAGGTTTTCTTGAAAGCTGAGGTGTGACAAATGGAAGAAAGAATTGACCATATGAAATATCTGCCTGATATGGAGCAGATTGACTCGGATATAATGGACAGGGTAATCTCGGCTATGAACGATTACGACCCGTCTTTATACACAGAAAACGATGTTCGCAGAGCACTTGAGCACGATGAAAAGACTGTTGATGATTTCAAAGCCTTGCTCTCACCGTCAGCCTTGCCTTTGCTTGAAGAAATTGCCGAGGCGGCAAGGGTTGAAACCAAAAAGCACTTTGGCAACTCGGTTAATATGTTCACACCGCTTTATATCTCAAATTATTGTGAAAACTATTGCATTTATTGCGGCTTTAACTGCCACAACAAAATTCATCGTGCCAGGCTCAATGCCGAGGAAATCGAGCACGAAATGCAGGCAATCGCCAAAACAGGCTTGCAGGAAATTTTGCTTTTGACAGGCGAAAGCAAAAAAATGTCGGATGTTAAGTATATCGGCGAGGCTTGCAGAATTGCGAGAAAATATTTTAAGGTGGTAGGTCTTGAGGTTTACCCCATGAACAGTGACGAGTACCGCTATGTTCACGAATGTGGCGCAGACTATGTAACCGTTTTTCAGGAAACCTATAATTCCGACAAGTACGAAACTCTGCACCTTGCAGGTCACAAAAGAATTTTTCCGTATCGTGTCAACACTCAGGAAAGAGCGCTCATGGGCGGTATGCGTGGCGTAGGCTTTGCCGCACTTTTGGGACTCAGCGACTTTAGAAAGGACGCCTTTGCAACGGGTATGCACGCTTATCTTATACAGAGAAAGTATCCGCACGCAGAAATCGCCTTTTCTTGCCCAAGGCTCAGACCGATTATTAATAACGATAAAATCAATCCAAAGGATGTGCACGAGCCGCAGCTTTTGCAGGTGATTTGCGCATACAGATTGTTTATGCCGTTTGCAAGCATTACCATTTCCACAAGAGAATGTCAGCGTTTTCGTGACAATGTGGTTGACATTGCCGCTACCAAAATTTCGGCAGGCGTAGATGTCGGCATTGGCGGTCATGACGGCGAAAGTGAGAAAAAGGGCGATGAGCAGTTTGAAATTTCAGACGGCAGAAATGTTGACGAGGTTTACAAGGCTCTCACAGACAAGGGCTTACAGCCTGTTATGAGCGACTATATCTATGTGTAATGTAGTCAGCGTTACCGCAAAGCCGCTCTGCAAAGATGTTTTTTTGCAGAGAATAAGAAAAATATCAGATTCCGAAGTGCAATATATAATTCTTAGGGAGAAATATCTTTCAGAGCAGGAATATTATTCACTTGCAAAAGAGGTTCTCTCTGTTTGCGACAAGGAAAAACTTATTATACATAATTTTATCGGCACAGCCGAAAGCCTTGGCATTAAAAAAATCCACTTGCCGTTTAGTGCGTTTAAAGAATTAAACGGCAGGCGAAATTTTGATATAGTCGGTACTTCTGTTCACAGTGTTGATGACGCAGCTTTTGCGCAGGAAAACGGTGCGGACTATATCACAGCGGGGAATATTTATGAAACAGACTGCAAAAAAGGATTAAAGGGCAAAGGGGTTAATTTTTTGCGAAATGTGTGCGAGAGTGTAGATATTCCCGTATATGCAATCGGCGGTATAAATGCCGATACGGCAGGCGGCTTTAAGGCGGTAACAGAGAAAAATTTTGCAGGAGTATGTGTAATGTCATTGCTTATGCAATGCGAAAACATAGACAATGAGGTTTTGAAACTACAATCGAAATTGAGGTGATATGCGTGATATTTGACAAAAAAATGCTTGCCCTGTATGCAATAACAGATCGTAAATGTATCGGTGAAAAAGGTCTTGAATACAGTGTTGAACAGGCCTTGTACGGCGGAGCAACAATAGTTCAGCTCAGAGATAAGGGAGCAAATATTGACACACTCTGTAAAGAGGCAGACAGTCTGCTGAAAATTTGCCAAAGGTACGGCGCACCGCTCATCATTAACGATAATGCAGAGGTTGTCCTCAAAACAGGCGCTGACGGTGTTCACCTCGGTCAGAGCGATATGGAGCTTGCCCACGCAAGGGAAATTCTCGGCAACGATAAAATAATCGGCGGTTCGGCTCGTACGGTTGAGCTTGCCAAAAAAGCCGAGCAGAGCGGCGCAGATTACATAGGCTGCGGTGCGGTGTTTGGCACTCTTACAAAGTCAGACGCAAAATATATCGGCACTCAAAGGCTCAAAGAAATTTGCACCTCGCTCAGTATTCCCGTTGTAGCAATCGGCGGTGTAAACGCAGGGAATATTTCTCAGCTTGAGGGCTGCAAAATCAGCGGTGTGGCAGTTGTAAGCGCACTTTTCGGCGCAGAGAATGTTTATACTTCCGCACAGGAATTAAGAAAGCTCGCCGACAGCGTAATTTACGGAGGTTAATGTGAAAACTGTATTGACAATAGCAGGCAGCGACTGTTCGGGCGGCGCAGGAATACAGGCTGATATTAAAACTATTACAATGCATCATTGCTATGCCATGAGCGTTATTACCGCACTCACAGCGCAGAACACCACAGGTGTTTACGGCATTGAGCAGACGGGCGATGACTTTATAGCAAATCAGCTTGACTGCGTATTTACCGATATTTTCCCCGATTCGGTAAAAATCGGAATGGTTTACGGCAACAATTCCGCAAAGGTTATTGCCGACAAGCTGAGATTATATAGTGCAAAAAATATAGTTACCGACCCTGTAATGGTATCTACAAGCGGCAGCCGACTTATAAGCGACAACGGACTTGAAATGCTCAAAAAGCATTTATTGCCAATTTCAACTCTGATTACTCCGAATGTTCCGGAGGCAGAAATTTTAAGCAGAATTAAAATCGGCAGTGTGTCCGATATGCAAAAATCAGCAAGCATTATTGCTGAAAAATTCGGCTGTTCGGTTCTTTGTAAGGGCGGACATTTAGAAAATTGCAGTGATGATTTGCTTTATCATAACGGAAAGTTTTACACCTATCCGTCAGTAAAAATCAACAATTCTAATACCCATGGCACAGGCTGTACCTTGTCAAGCGCCATAGCGAGCAATCTTGCACTCGGATATGATATTCCAAGGGCGACAGAGCTTGCAAAAAAATATGTAACAAACGCAATCAGCCAAAAACTCAACCTCGGCAATGGCAGAGGGCCGCTGATGCATAACTATATTTTAAACGAAATCAGAAAGGCAGATGAAATATGAGAGAATACTCAACACAGATGGAGGCTGCAAGAAAGGGAATTGTAACCAAGGAACTCGAAATTGTAGCCAAAAAAGAGAGAATGACAGTAGAGGAGCTTATGCCGCTCGTAGCGCAGGGCAAGGTTGCCATTTGCGCAAATAAAAATCATAAGTGCATTGATCCGGAGGGTGTCGGCTCAATGCTCAAGACCAAGATAAATGTAAACCTCGGCATTTCAAGAGATTGCAAAGATTATGATATTGAAATGGAAAAGGTTATGCAGGCTGTAAATATGGGTGCTCACGCAATTATGGATTTGTCATCACATGGAAATACAATTCCTTTCCGCAGAAAGCTCACAAGCGAGTGCCCTGCAATGATTGGTACTGTACCTGTTTACGATTCCGTTATCCACTATCAGCGTGACCTTGATACTCTCACAGCGCAGGACTTCATTGATGTTGTAAGACTTCACGCACAGGACGGCGTAGACTTTGTAACACTTCATTGCGGCATTACACGCAAGACCATTGAGCAGATTAAAAAGCATAAGAGAAAGATGAACATAGTTTCTCGTGGCGGTTCACTTGTATTTGCGTGGATGTGTATGACAGGCAACGAAAACCCGTTCTATGAATATTACGATGAAATTCTCGACATCTGTCGTGAGTACGATGTAACAATTTCTCTCGGTGACGCTTGCCGCCCCGGCTGTCTTGCAGATGCCTCCGATGTGTGCCAAATTGAGGAGCTTGTGCGCCTTGGCGAGCTTACAAAGAGAGCATGGGCAAAGGATGTTCAGGTTATGGTTGAGGGTCCGGGTCATATGCCTATGGACCAGATTGAGGCAAATATGAAAATTCAGCAGACCATCTGCTGCGGTGCGCCGTTCTATGTGCTCGGCCCTCTTGTAACCGATATTGCCCCCGGCTATGACCACATTACTTCGGCTATCGGCGGAGCTATTGCCGCAGCATCTGGCGCAGCATTCTTGTGCTATGTAACCCCTGCCGAGCACTTGGCTTTGCCAAATGTTGACGATGTAAAGCAGGGCATTATTGCCTCTAAAATTGCGGCACACGCAGCCGACATTGCAAAGGGTGTGCGTGGCGCAAGAGAGATTGACGATAAAATGGCAGACGCAAGAAGAAAGCTCGATTGGGAGGCTCAGTGGGAATGTGCCATTGATCCCGAAACCGCAAGAAAAATTCGTGATGACCGCAAGCCTGAGCACGAGGATACTTGCTCAATGTGCGGCAAATTCTGCGCCGTAAGAAGTATGAATAAAGCACTTAACGGCGAACATATCGACATTCTTTGATAATTAATTTAAAAATAACATACCTGTATTTCAAAGCACCTTGCATTAATTGCAGGGTGCTTTTTTGTCTTTCTTTAAAAATATTTTAAAAAATTAGCCTAATTAGTGCAATATTCAAGATTTTTTAAGTATTGTAAAGGGGGTGTTATATGAACACAGAAATCATCACTGCGCTTATAGTTGCGGTGGGGAGTATAATTTGCCAATTACTTATAAATGCCTCTAACCGCAGACGGCAGGAGAGCGAAAACGAAAAAACAAAATCATTAATTGTATACCGCATAGATCAGCTTGAGCGCAAGCAGGATAAGTACAATCATTTGCAGGAAAGAGTTTTCACGCTTGAGCGATTATCAGCGGTTACAGATGAAGAAATCAGAGTGGCAAATCATAGAATAGCCGATTTGGAGCATATAAATTCAAAAAAGGGGGAGAATATATGAAAGGTAATTTTAAAAATTGGGCAAAGGCTGCGGGAGTTCGTGCGGTAAAAACAGTGGCGCAAACCGCTGTATCAATTATCGGTGTGTCGGCGCTAATCAGCGAGGTTAATTGGCTTGCGGTGCTTTCGGCAAGTATGCTTGCAGGCATTTTGTCATTGCTCACAAGCATTGCAGGCTTGCCCGAAATTTCAGAAAAATAAGTACATCAGCGGCATATCCGAATATTATGTAATATGAAGATGTGCTTTACAAAAAACTGCCTTAAACGAGCATTGCACACATTTTTGCAGACTGCCTTCGGCTATATCATCGCAAACCTTGCGCTGTTTTTAACAGGAACAAACTTTGCAAATGAAGAAATGTGGAAAAGCGCACTCTGCGGACTGTTGGTTTCTTCGGTTTCGGCAGGACTTTCAGCGGTTATGAACCTTGAAAAAAAGGAAGAAAAACCACAGTGTGACGAAAAATGCTCAGAAATTCAGAAAAATGAATGAATACTAATTTGCAAAAAATAAATAATAATATTGTCAGCCGCAGGTCAGCTCGACCTGCGGTTATTGTTTTATGCAGAAATATGTATTATAATATAAAGGAAACACAGTATGGAAATACTTTCGTCAACGCTAAATCATATAGTAGTGCTTTTTTCTTTTATCCTCATCGGATTTATTCTTAAAAAGAAAAATATTTTACCCGATACCAGCGGCAGAACCCTGTCACGGCTTGAAAACGGAATTTTTATGCCTGCGGTGGTAATCAATACCTTTTGGAACAACTGCACCGCAGAAAATATAAGCCGAAAATGGATTTTTCTTGTATACAGCACAGCGCTTTTGCTTACGGCAATTTTCCTTGCTTTTATAATTTCAAAATTTCTCACCAAGGACGAATATTTGCGCAAGGTTTACAGGTATTCGCTCTCGGTGTCGAACTTCGGCTTTGTCGGCACTGCGCTCGTGCAGGGAATTTACGGAGCTGAAAGCATAGAGCTTTTTGACTACCTGATATTCACCTTGCCGCTCAATATGTTTACTTATTCAATCGGCATTGCTTGGCTTGTGCCATCCGACAAAGGCGGATTTTCTTTAAAATCGCTGTTAAATCCGATATTTGTTTCGCTGTTTATAGGCGCATTCCTCGGACTTTTTCAGATACCGAGAATACGCCTTGTCGACACAATAATTTCAGAATCCGCCGCTTGTATGGCGCCTGTTGCTATGATTCTCACAGGCTTTGTCATAGCGGGATACGAAATAAAAAGCCTGCTTAAAGTAAAGCAGACCTATATTGTTGCGGTGTTGAGGCTAATAGTGTTTCCAACGATTTTCGTGCTTGCACTGAGATTTTTAAATACAGACAGCGAAATAATCTTTGCTACCCTTTGCGCAAACGCAATGCCGCTCGGATTGAACACAGTAATAATCCCCTCGGCGTACGGCGAAAGTCCGCAAACGGGAGCAAGCCTTGCCCTTGTATCTCAAGCAATGGCGGCGGTCACAGTACCCACAATGTTTTTAATATTTTTTTAGGAGATTTAATATGAAAATTTATCTTGCGTCACCGTTTTTTAACGATAATGAAATTGCAAATATCCGCCAAGCGGTTGAAATTTTAAATGCAAAGGGACACGAGGTTTTTGTGCCGATGGAGCACGATGTTGAGAATAGAGAAAGTCTTACCAATGCCGAGTGGGCAGAGGAGATTTTTAAAATTGATAAAAGCGGAATAGACAGCTGCAATGTGGTTGTGCTTCTTTACGGCGGAATGTACTCCGACAGCGGCACTGCATGGGAATGTGGTTATGCCTATGCGACTGGCAAAAAGGTAGTAGTGTGCTGCTGCAATGCCGAACAGCCAAACTTGATGATAGTAAACGGCAGCCACGCATTTTTAAACAGCATAAATGCCCTCAAAGATTACGACTTTTCCAAAATGCCAATTATCCGCACCGCAGGCGAGCAGAAGTGAGTTTATTATGAAAGGTTTAAGAACAAAAGAAAACTTTAAATTCTTAAGATTTTGGAAAATAGTTCAGGGTTCGGCAAATGCAATGGGGAAAATTTTTTTCTCGATTGCGGAGAGGGAAATTGTTTTGAAGATGATAATATTGAATGTGAAAACCTTACAGGCCGGTTAATTGATATAGATAAATCAAATGAGTTTGAAGTTATATTCAAGTCATTTTCTAATATTGATGATGTATGGAACGATTATTTAGCATTTGTAGCTTGGCATAAAAATGATGATAATAATATTAGCGTAACTTTTGAATGGCTTTGATACATACTCAAGCACTTGGCAAAAGCTGAGTGCTTTTTTGCAGAATATAAAAGTTGTCACTCGGCTTATAAAGTTTTTGAGTACAAATATTTATATAAAATTATACTATGAACTTAAAAAGAAGTGTGCTATAATAATACTCGTAAAGGAACGGTGGCGGCTGTTTCAGCTCCCTTGCGAAAGGGGGTGAGTGTCTTAATGACTGATGTAATTTTATTACTTACATTCGCTGTTGTATTATCAGCAGTAAATGAAATCATAAAGAACATAAAAAAGAAATAACCGCCCTGTGTTGCAGCACAAGACGGTTAAGTTGAAAAATTAAACCTATTGTAAGCGAAACAGCTAAAGCCGTTCCTTTTCACCTATATTATACATCAACAACAAGTTAGTTGTCAATAGAATAGATTGCAGAAATATGGCGGAGTACGGAAACCTTTTCAGCTGTACCTCTGATAAAATTGAGAAAGTTTGCTGTAAATTACTTGTATTAAAAATCCATGTATCAAACAAGCACTTGGCTTAAGCTGAGTGCTTGTTATATTTTTGCTTATGTGTTTTTTATAATAGTTCCTATGTTGCAGATAATATTTAATACCATAAACGCTATTAAATTAAGCAAAATCAATAATATTTTTTATATTCACAAAATATACACAAATATATGATACGATTTATTGATGAAAACACTTGATTTTATTTTTGTTTTAGTAGATAATAGTGTAAACAAACTTGTATAGATTGTAATTATACAGCAAAAATAGTAAATTTATTAACAATACAAAATCTGTATTGTTAGTAAATGTTTTTTAAGAATATTAATAATATAGATAGGAGGACGAAGCGACTATGGTAGATTATGCTTTTATTTCATCACAAAATATTAGATTTTTGTTATCTGAAAATAATTTGTCTGTAAGGCAGTTAGCGGATATTATAGGAATTGCGGCTACAACATTAAACGATTCATTAAAAAGTAAAAAAGGTGTTCCTATCAGTTCATTAATAAAAATCGCAAATTACTTCAGTATTTCCGTAAACGATTTGTGCAATGAGGATTTCAGAAAAAACTGCGAATTTAATACTAAAGAAACGGAACTCATCAAAAAGTTCAATATGCTTGATGAACGAGGACAGGATACGGTTCTCAGTATAATTAATCAGCAGTTGAAATATAATAATTAAATTTTAATATTTATAGTTTTAAAAGCGGTGTGAATGAATATTTGCACCGCTTTTTTTAAAAAAATTTTTAAAAATGCTGCACACAAAGTTGCACAAGTTGAAGATAATATAGCAAATATAGTATAATTTTTTAGAATAATATGGAAATATGTATAAGCAACATATTTACCATAAAGTGTTTAAATGTATTGTTTTTTGTATCAGATGAAAAATTAAATCTAATAAAGCATAATTGATAGCTTTTTATAAATATTTCCACGAAAAAATAGTAAAATGATAATAAAAGAGGTGCTATATTATTGACAATGAACGAAAAATCGTGTAAACTAAAAAAGTAAAGTGACTAATACAACGAAAATTCGTGAAAGTTAAATGTTTTATTGAATAAAATGTTTAGATAAAATTATGTTGCTTATTATGATTGATTTATTATTTGGTTATCTGTCAGTTATTTATGCTTTTTATCAGTTATTAAAAACAATACATCCGTAATTGATATAATTTGAATAAAGATTCAGATATATAAAAGTATTATATTTGTCAATCAGGAGGTATTATTAATGAAAACTATTTATCCAATTCTTACTCAGGAGATTAAATCGGGGAGAATATCTGTAAAGAATATAGCAGATTTAATCGGTTCCGATGAGGAAACCGTTATTGATAAATTGCATGGCGCCGAAGAGTTTACCATTAATGAAGCTATGAATATCAATGTTGAACTTTTACCTCAGTTTTCATTTGAACAATTATTTACGCAGAACTAACTATGGTAAATCTTACATTTACATAAACAACTATATTTTCAGGAGGAAATACTATGAAAATGCAAACAAAAAAACGCAGAATTCAGCATTTATTAAGCACTATTATTTGCTTTGTAATGTTGAGCTGCCTTGCTGTTGGTTCAAGCTATTCAGTAATGGCAGAAACTACAAATGAGGCTGTAACTCGTGTTAATAACAGTCTTATGCAGGTAAGAATGGTTTACGATCTGAATGGTGATATTATTCCTATTCAGGGTGGTACAGGATTTTTAATCAATTCAAACACAATCCTTACTTGTGCTCATGTAGTTGATATTGATTCAGAAACAAAAGATGCTCTTGTAGCAGTAGCCGGTAAAGATTACAGCCAGGATAAAATTTCTCTTCAGGTTGTAGTATCAGGCGATGTTACTATTACAGCTACAATTAAGAAAGAAAGTCAGGAAAACGACTTTGCTATCTTAAATCTTACAGAAGCTATTTATGACAGAGAAGTTGTTGCACTTGGCGACAGCAATGATGTAACAGCAACTCAGATGGTATATGCTCTTGGTTTCCCAGCAGCAGTATCTGAAATTCAGAATAAAAACACATACACAAAAAATGATGTTACTATCACTGACGGTAAAGTATCAAAGCTTATTAATGTAAGCGGCACAGATATGATTCAGCATGGCGCAACATTAACAAGCGGTAATTCAGGTGGCCCGCTTGTAGATGAGAACGGTACAGTAATCGGTATTAACAATGCTACTAACAGTGACTACAATTATGCAATCTGCATTAATCAGGTTACAGATATTTTAAAGGCACTAGGTATTGAATATACAGCAGGCTCTACTTCAAATGCAAATACAAGCAACGATACTTCATCTTCAACTGCCGAAACAGTTGCTCCTGTAACTCAGCAGCCGGAAACAGTTGCTCCTGCTCCAACTCAGTCTGTTACTGAAGATACCAATACAACAGAGCCTGAAAGCGGTATGGATACTACAAAGATTATTATTATTGCAGCTATTCTTGTTGTAGTTGTAGTTCTTGTAATTGTTATTATCTTTATTGTTATGGGCAACAAAAAGAAATCAGCTAAAAAGATTTCTGTTCCTGTACAGACAACACCAACACCAAATCCAACAGGTCGCCCAAATGTTCAGACTCCTCAGGGCAGAGCTCCGGTAGTTGTTTCTCGTCCCACACCTTCCGCTCCTCCGGTTTCTCGTGCATATCCTCAGGCTGACGAAGGTTCAGACAGCACAACAGTTCTTAACGAGGGTGCAGGCGAAACTTCTGTTTTAGGATTCCAGTCAATGGGTGCTACTTTATTAAGAAAAGGCAACGGCGAAAAGATTAAGATTGACAAGCCAAGTTTTGTTATTGGTAAGGAAAGAAGAAGAGTTGACTACTGCGTAGCAGATAACAGCTCAGTCAGCAGAACTCATGCAAAGATTACTTGTCGTGCCGGTAAGTATTATATCAGTGACCTCGGTTCACTTAACTGCACATATGTAAACGGCGCAAAACTTAATCCTAATCAGGAAGTTGCTCTTAATAAGGGTGATAAGATTAAACTCTCAGACGAAGAATTTGAATTTTTGTGCTAATTGAGGTTTATTATGGAATTTTTAACAGCAATGCATACCGATATTGGTATTAAGAAAAGTACCAATCAAGATTCGGCACTTATTTTAGAAGCCGATACAGAATTTGGTAAAGTATTACTTGCTGTTATTTGTGATGGAATGGGCGGCCTTGCTAAGGGTGAGGTCGCCAGTTCTGCACTAATTACAATGTTAAGTAATTGGTTTGAAAATGATTTACCAAAGTTTTTGTGTGCTCCTAATATTCAAGATATTATATTTGATTCGTGGAATACAATTATTCAGAATGCAAATGTAGATATTGCAAACTACGGCAAGCGCAATGGTGTTAATATGGGTACTACTATTGCGGCTTGTTTGTTTTTAAATGATAATTATTACATTTTAAATGTTGGTGATTCACGAGTATATTGCTTGTCTGATAATGTCTACCAATTAACAAAAGACCAGACATATGTTCAGCGAGAAATGGACGAAGGCAGAATGACTCCGCAGGAGGCAGAAACCAGTCCGCAGCGAAATGTACTTTTACAATGTGTCGGAGCAAGCCAGTATGTTGTACCTGACTTTTTCAGCGGCAAAATACAATCCGGAGAATCCTATGTAATTTGCTCCGATGGATTTAGGCACATTATTAACCAACAGGAGATTTATGAGCGACTCGGTCCTAATGCGTGCATAAATGAAAATGTTATGTTAGAAAATGCGGTGTATTTAACGGACCTTAATAAATATAGGCGAGAGCCCGACAATATTACTGTTGTGGTAATTAAGTTATTGTAAATTAATTGAATTGAGTGTGGTAGAATGCTTGAAATCGGTTCTGTTATAGATGGAAAATATAAAATTTTGAATGTAATTGGCAAGGGTGGAATGAGTGTAGTTTATCTTGCCATGAACGAAAGAGCAAATAAACAGTGGGCGATTAAAGAGGTTCGTAAAGACGGTGTGCAGAACTTTGAAGTCGTTAAGCAGAATTTGATTGTAGAAACAGATTTACTTAAACGACTGAATCACCCGCATTTGCCGAGTATCATAGATGTTATTGACGGTGACGGTACATTTCTCATTGTAATGGATTACATTGAGGGTAATCCTCTCAGCAAAGCAATAAAAAACAGCGGTGCTCAAAATCAAGATGATGTAATAGAATGGGCAAAACAGCTTTGTGATGTGCTTGGATACCTACATTCGAGAAAACCGCCTATTATTTATCGTGATATGAAACCGTCAAATGTAATGTTAAAGCCGGACGGAAATGTAATGCTTATTGATTTTGGTACTGCAAGAGAGTTCAAATCAACAAGTGTGGCAGATACCACTTGTCTGGGTACACAAGGATACGCCGCTCCGGAACAGTTTGGCGGGCATGGTCAAACAGATGCACGCACCGACATTTATTGTCTTGGTGCTACTATGTATCATTTAATTACAGGTCATAACCCTGCTTTGCCGCCGTATGAAATGTATCCTATCAGACAATGGAATCCAATGCTTTCTTCCGGACTTGAAGAAATTATATTAAAATGCACTCAAAAAAATCCTGATGACCGTTATCAGTCATGCGCAGAACTTTTATATGCACTTGACCATTATCAGGATTTGGATATAGAAAATAAGAAAGTTCAATCATTAAAATGGAAAACATTTATTGCCTCAGTAATTCTCACATTGGTAATGCTTGTGGGAAGTATCGGTTTTACAGTTGCGTTGTCGCTGCAAACATCTTCAACATATGAGTATTATATGAATCAGGCAGGCAACTCAATGAATGAAGAAGAAAGCGCAGAAATGTATAAAAATGCCATTGAAACAGATCCGTCCAAAATAGACGGATACTCTGCTTTGCTGGACTTATACAGCAACAATGAATTTACTTCTCAGGAATATGAGAGCTTTAAAAATATTCTTAATAAAGATAATTACGAAGAAATTGTAAAATCAGCCGATCCCGCCGCATATGCAGATGAAATTGCATATCCGCTTGCTGAAAATTTGTATTTTAATTACGGTTCAAATAATAGCAGCGGTATAGATACTTCTGCAAGATGGTTCAAAAAAGCAGCGGAAAACAGTAATGATGATCATATTAAATCACGCTCTCAGCTTTTGTATAAAATGGTTGACAGCAAGAAAAATTTAGGTACTGTCGGTAAAAACGGCGATTCTGTTGTGTCATATGTCGACTATTGGAATCAGCTTACGCAGCTTGCCACAAGCGACTTGCCTGAAACAGAAAATCTGAAAATTGCATTGCACATTTATAATACTGTTGCTATGGAAATATACAATAATAACGACAGTTTTATAAGCGGAGGAGTAACTCAGACCGAATATCTTGCAGAACTTGATAAATTGCAGGGATTCGTTCAACAAGCTCATAGCAGCACATTATATACAGAGTCGGTAGATAAAGGAACTTATGACGCACTGATTTTAAATTGCAACAACGCTATTGACAGTGCTCGTTTGGCATTAACTAAAAAAGCTGCGAGTGATAACTCATCGGCTTCAGTTTGGGGGTAATGTATTTAATGAATGGATTTAACGATGTAATTAATATTTTACAAACCTGCCAGCATGTAGCCATTGCTTTTCTTATTTTATTTTTCATAATTTCTATTGTTTTGTTTTTCCTGTTCGACATACGCAAAATTTTTAATATTCGTACAGGCAGAGCAAAAGCCAAAACTGTCAGCGAAATGTCTAAGGCAAATGCGGCAACAGGCAGACTGAGAGTCGGCGGAAAAACCGTTACCTCTGAGCTTAGCAAAGATGAAAAGAAAAATAAGAAAAAACAAAAGACAGATAATTATGCTATTCCACCTCAGCAGACTCCTGTACCACAGCCAAATACTCAGTACAGTGCTCCACCTCAGAGTTACGGCTTTGACGGTGCAAGTATGCCAACAGAAAAATTAACTGATGACGGAACAGACGCAACTACTGTTTTAGAGAGCAGCACCCCTGATTATCCGGCAAGAAAATTTGTGATTACAAAGAAAGTTATTTCAGTAAACACAAGCGAAACAATCAGCTGATTTGGAAAATGAGGTGGCAATATGGAAAAACTAAATAATAAGATGAGAACTATTATTATTCTTCTGTTTATTTCATCTTTTTCGTTATTATTGTCTTTTTGGGGAGATTACCACGGAAATGTACTTAATATAATTATTGCATATGCAATACCGATACTCTTTTGGGGCGGAATGATTTTAGCGTATGTAATGTTGTATCAATTTAATAAGCAAAGAATAAAAAATGCAGAAGCAGAAAAACCTTTGAATAATAATTCGGAACGCACACATAACAGAATAATGCGACCAACTCGTTTTATGCCGGGTGCTTTACGAATTATATCAAATAAGTATGCAACAATTTTTGACTTCCTGTCATTAATCTTTTTGATATTGGTTATAGTATTATCGTTTATTCCGAATGTTAATCAAGTAATTGTAATTGTATGTTTATCCGTACTTGTTTTCAGTTTACAAATGCATTGCTTGTTAAACGGAGTGAATTTTACATATATATTATTGAAAAGGAGATAAGGATATGAAAAAGTTTAATTTTTCAAAAAAATTTGAACGATTAACTTCTTTTGTTCTTGCATTAATGCTTGTACTGTCTGTATTTACAGCAAGTAATGTTGCTGTTTTTGCTGACACCGAAGACAAAAATGTGAAAACAAAAGAAACCCAAGATCAGGTCGATCTTTATGTAAAATCAAGTACCGTACCCTGCATAAAGAGTTCGACCGAGAAAAATTATCAGGTTATGAGCGCATATGCAAATGGCTATTATTCGGCAAAGGTAAACAAAGCAGGTACCGCTGTATCAAGCCCCGATTCGGCAGATAAGGCAAAGTATCAGCTTGCGGACTTTACCATGGATGACAGCAAGGTTTATTTTGTTAAGCCTGCTGATTGGAACAGTAGCGATATTAAGGCACATTTTGGGTATTCAAATGACGAAGCTTATGATATTTCTATGGATTCTGTTTCGAATTCAGTATTTTTAAAAGAAAGTAAAAGCAATACTGTTTCTAATCTGACTTTAGGAAATAATGAAAAACTATATAGTGTAACTATTCCGGTCGGAATGACTAATGTTGTATTTTATTATAACAATAATGATATCAAGTATGAAAAAAAGACAGATGACATAACTAATATCAGTGCCGGTAATTGTTACAAACTAACCGAGAGAACAACCGAGAACGGAACAATCTTTAATGCTGAATCAATCGGTTCTGTCGGCAACTTAAATAAGCTCAACAAAAGTTATAGCTTTACAGAGTCAACTGTAATTGATTTTACAGATTTTTCTGCTGTAAAAACACTGAAAATGTCAGACTTAAACCTTAAAGCTGGCGATACAGAATTATCTGAAAATTCAGAAACTGTTTTAGAAAAATCAAACGATAAATTCAGCGTAGAGAATGCTAACGGCTTTGATGTAAAAGTTTATTATAATAATACCGAGATTACATCCGTATCAGATATAAAAGAATATGATAAAAAAGTTTCATTAACTGTAAAACTATCTGATATTCCCGATATGACCAGGGAGTATGAAGTAAAAGTTAATTCCGGATTAGTGATAGACGGCGGCAAATGGCAATTTAATAAAACTGACGTTACTTCGATAGAAAATAATATTAATGTTTATGCTCCAAGTTCAGGTAAAGAATTTGAAGTTACACCAAAATTTGAACCCAAATTAAAGTGTAATGGAGAATCTGTTAATAGCGGAGCTAAAATTACATATTATAATTCTAATGATGAAGAAATACAAAAATTAGAATTCACCAATTCAGATTCAAAAACTTTGAAATATAAAGTTAGCTATAATAATTATACTGTAACCGGTGAAATAACAGTAAATTGCTATTTTGTAAGTGTTGCTTTAACCTCTTTGAAATCAGATACTAACTCTTTTGTAGATGAGTCTAAGGAAACCATTTATCAAAAAGGCAAAAGTTGTTCATATGGAGTTGAATTGGATACTAATATCAAAGACTCAAATGTCGTCAATTTTTCAATAAATAATGACGCAAATGTAAACTATACACCAAATTCTAAATCATTAGAAATAAACAATCTTACCAAAAAATCAACTCTTACTATAAAGTATCCTACTGAAGAGGGCTTTGAAGTAAAGAAATATAAAGTAGTTCCTGATAATAAAGCACCTGAAATTAAAGAAATAAAATTTGATTCTGAAAATGCTAAATCTGATGATAACGGTTTATACAAAAATGGTGACATTACCTTTACAATCAAATTAAAAGATGAAGATTCAGGTTCAGGCATTTACGACGGTTCATTAACAGGTAACAATGTATTTTCCTGCAATTTTGATCAATCAGAAAATGTATTTAATTGCACATTAAGAGATAAAACAATTAACGGTGATACAGTATTTACAATCACCGATAGAGTTGGTAATGAAAAAAGTTTTTCATTTAACAAGTTGATTGATTCCGGTAAGGTTTATGTAGCTACTACTCCAATTACTAACAATAATTTTGAAGTAGTTTCAACAAAAAACAACGGTTTAAGTGTTGCAACTAACATTAATGGTATAAACTATGGCGATGATAGTAATATTATAGTTAGCGGTGCTGAAACAAAAGTTGAGTCAACTGTTAAATTAGGCGAAGATTTAACCGGCGCTGGCTCAATAGGTAATTTTAGATGTGCCTATTATCAAGACCCTGCCGCTGAAATCACCTCAACTCCTACCTCTTATGTAACTATTACTCATAATAACAAAGACTTTACATCAACCGATGTTCACCAGTCATATGTTTCAATGGATAGGGACACTAAAGATCAAGAGTTGAAATTTGATTATGTTGTTTCAACTGAAAAATCAGGTAAATATGTACTTACATACACAGTAATAAATAATGCAGGTGTTGAGAAAACAGTCGATAAAACATTCTATGTAGACAACACAGCACCTGAAATTACAAAGGTTGAGTTTTCTAAGAAAAATGATGTCATAGGTAAGATTCTTAACTTCCTTACATTTGGTATCTATTCAAACGATACAATCGTAATGGATGTTACAACAGTCGACAATCCACCAACAAGCGGTTTGCCGTCAGATGCCATTACAGTAAATGGTGGCGGAGATTTAAAAACATCTGCAACAGCAGACTCAAATGCAACAAACAGTTCAACTGTAAAATATACATATGAACTTGGAAATTCAGATAGCGCATATAATCTCAGCTTTACTGTTAAGGATAATGCAAATAATGTAAATAAAAACATTGCTTTAGCTGATTTAGTAAAAGACAATAAAGTAAAAGCTAACGATAATTCCTTAACAGAGGAACAGTTGAAAAATGTTTCTGATGTGTTTGAAGTAGTATCAAGCACCAAAGAACCAACAGCTGAGGTATCTTCATATAAAGCAAGAGGAGCAAATGCTTTTAATGATAATAAAAATATTTATCATGGCGACTATCTCACCGTAACACTGGATTTAAACAATGATATTTCAGGTTTACAATCAATAAGTGATTTGAGTGTTAGCGGTTTTGAAAATTCTAACTTTAGTAATTTTAAATTAACTAAAATTAATGGAAAAGAGCAAAGCGTTACTGCTAAATCTTTTGACGATTTGGCAAAAGAATTTAAAAACCAAACAACTAATGAAAAAGTTAAATCAGCTACCGTAACATTTGATATTGATATAAAAGATAATCAAAATTACAGCGGAAGTCACGAGGTGAGTTTAACTGTTACCGATAACAGCGGCAATGTAAATAGTGAAGTTGATAAATCAACATTCTACGTAGACAACACAGCACCTGAAATTACAAAGGTTGAGTTTTCTAAGAAAAATGATGTCATAGGTAAGATTCTTAACTTCCTTACATTTGGTATCTATTCAAACGATACAATCGTAATGAATGTTACAACAGTCGACAATGCACCAACAAGCGGTTTGCCGTCAGACGCAATTACAGTAAATGGTGGCGGAGATTTAAAAACATCTGCAACAAAAGAACCGAATGCAACAGGCAGATCAACTGTAACATATTCATATGAACTTGGAAACAAAGATAGCGCATATGTTCTCAACTTTACTGTTAAGGATAAGGCAAATAATGTAAATGAAAACATTGCTTTAGCTGATTTAGTAAAAGATAATAAAGTAAAAGCTAAAGAAAAAGATAACTATAAATCCTTAACTGAGGAACAGTTGAAAAATGTTTCTGATGTGTTTGAAGTAGTATCAAATAGTAATAGAGAAAAAATCACTGCCCAAAATACTTTTGTCGGTGATGTATATGACTATAATAATCTTACTATCAGAAGTGGCAATACAGTAAGGGTTGTATCAATAATTAAAGATGATCTGTCAGGTATCAATAAAATCGGTGGCTTTAGTTGTAAGTGGAATGATAGTAAAGATGTAGATATAATTGATAATTCCGTTAATAAAAATAAGTTATCAGCCGGTTATACATACAACTATGTGACAAATAATACTGTAAAACAAACTGAAGTTACTTTGAATTATGATATTGAAACAGTATTTTCAGGTAAATATGAACTTAAATATACAGTAACAAATAATGCAGGTGTTGAGAGAACATTTGATGAAACATTCTATGTAGACAACACAGCTCCGGTAATAAGTCAATTTACCTTTAAAAATGGTAATCCTGCAAAAAATCCTGATTCTGTAATTAAAACTGAATACGGTTATTACTTTAAAAACACTACTACGGTTGAAGTAACTGCTGTTGACGGCGGAGTAGACAGCCCGGTTTCCGGTGTATCTAAAATTCACTTCTATACAATAGGAACAGACGGAATTCAAAGTGATGAGCAGATAGTTTCAGTATCGGGAAATAACCAAACTAGTTACACAGCCACAACATTTGAAGTTCCTGCTAACTTCAAGGGAAATGTATATGCATATGCAGTTGATAAAGCAGGTAACTGCTATTATTTTGATACAACAACTAATAAGGACGATTCACAACCAGTAACACCCGACAGAGTTGTTGTAGAAAACAGCAGTAAGCATGAACAAATGTCTGGTTTAGATATTTCACTCCCTGCAACAAATTATATTGAAGGCTCTAACAAACTCTATAACAATGATGTTAATGTAGCGTTAAATGTCAGCGACTCTTATTCAGGCATTGCAAAAATTGAATATAGCGTAAGTTCAGAGTTCGATACAGATAATAACTGGGACGGCAGTATTGAATATTCTAACGATCAGTCAGCCACTACTGCAATGAATGGCAACGGTACTGTTAGCGCTTGGAAAATAGAAGAAAGTGATCAAAACCTTGTTACAAAGGCGTCTTCTACTATCACTGTTAAGAATAACAGCAATAATATTAAAATTGAAGTTAAATTAACCGATAGAGCAGGCAATGTATCTACTAAGGTAGAAACACTCAGCATTGATAAAACTAAGCCAACCATTAAAATTGAGTATGATAATAATAATCATACCACACACAATGGTACAGAGTTCTACAAGGCAAACAGAACAGCCACAATAACCGTTACAGAAAGAAACTTCTCACCGGAAGATGTTATCAGTAAAATTACAAATACCGATAATGTGATTCCGCAGATTACCGGTTGGACAACACACAATGTAGCAAACGGAGAAAACCCTGACGGCACTACACATACAGCTACTGTTGTATATGCAAGTGACGGCGACTACACATTCGACATTGCCTTTACCGATATGGCAGGCAACAAGGCAGATAAGGTTGCACAGCATAAGTTTACTGTTGATAAAACAATTCCTACTATCAATGTTTCATTTGATAATAATTCAGCTAAAAATAATAATTATTATAAGACTGACAGAACCGCAACTATTACAGTAAATGAGCACAACTTTAATGCTCAGGATGTAAAGGTTAATATCAGCGCAACAGGTGCTGATAACTCAACAGCCGCAACAGCTCCGTCAGTATCAAGCTGGACAAGTAACGGAAATATACATACCGCTACTGTCAAATTTGCAAATGACGGTAAATATGCGTTTGATGTAAACTACACAGACCTTGCAGACAATGCCGCAAAAGAAAATGTTGTAACTACTTTCTATGTAGATAAAACAGCACCGGCTGTAAAGATTTCTAATGTAGAAAATGAGTCGGCAAATTCAGGCAATGTAGCTCCTGTAATTAACCTTAGCGATAATAACTATTCGGGCGACTATGTTCTCACACTCACACGAGTAGATATTGAGGCAAAGAAAACAGATGTTACAAATGATTTTGTAAGCACAGTAGTTCCTACAAGCAACACAGGCGCTGTTGTTACTTATGCAAACTTTGCAAGTGACGAAGTAAATGACGGTATTTATGTTCTTAATGCAGCTCTTACAGACAAAGCAGGCAATAGCTCAAACGATACTATTACTTTCTCTGTAAACCGTTTTGGTTCAACATATATGGGCGGCAACAAAGAAACCAATGACCTCCTCGACAATGGTTACACTAACGCTGAAAAGGATATAGTTATTTCAGAGATTAATGTTGACAAGCTCACAAAGTCTAATATTAGTCTTAGCCTCGACAGCAGCTCTCTTAAAACTCTTAAGCAGAATGTGGATTATACCGTAAACGAAGATGCAAAAACAGGTCAGTGGCATAAGTACAATTATACTGTTAAATCATCAAATTTCGTAAACGAAGGTAACTATACTATTGAATTATCTTCTACCGATGCAGCTAAAAACGCATCTACAAACAGAATTCGCCCGATTGAAAACAGAAAATTGGCTGTTCAGTTTGTAGTTGATAAAACAGCTCCGGTTGTAAACATTGCAGGTATAGAGAATAACGCTCTTTATGAAGAAAATTCAAAAGATGTAACTGTTGTTTGCGAAGACAGCTATATTGATGCAAATTCACTTGTTATCAAGCTTGATGATAAAACTCTTAAAGATGGAAAAGATTATACAGTAGAAAAAGATGTAGCGTCAATTTCAGCAAAAATTAAAGTAAACGCTACTTCTGATATTACCGCTCAGAATGTAAAAGTATCTGTAAAGGATATGGCACAAAACAGTGGTGACGGTTCTGTTGAAAACTTTACCCTTTCAGCTACACTCCTTATGCGTTTCTTTGCTAATCCTGTATTAGTAATAATTTCTGCTGTATTATTTGTCGGAATTATCGCATTAGTAATATTTATTGTAGCGAAAAAGCGCAGAAAAAATTAATTGATTTTTATGTCTATGCACATCGCCAAGGTGTGCATAGACAAATGATAGGCAGGTTGGATTATGCTTTATAGTGGAGAAATTATTGACAACACTTATCAGATTGTCAATGAAATTGGAAGCGGTGGAATGGGTGTAGTTTATCTTGCTTTTCACTTAAGACTAAAAAAGTATGTGGTAATGAAAAAATTTAAGGGTGATGTTTCAGATGTCACCTTGCTGAGAAATGAAGTTGATATTCTTAAAAGTTTACATCACCCTTATTTACCACAGGTTTACGATTTCATAGAATTTGAAAATGACATTTATACAATAATAGATTATATAGACGGTTACGACCTATCTCATTACATAAAAAGCGGTGAGCGTTTCAGCGAAAAACAGCTTACCAAATGGTTAAAGCAGCTTTGCGAAGTGCTGGCTTACTTGCACGAACAGCAGGTGCCTATTATTCATATGGATATTAAGCCGGCAAATATAATTGTTAATTCAGACGGCAATATTTGTTTGATAGATTTCGGAATTTCTTTGGGCCAGTCTGAAACAATTAGAGGTTTTAGTGTTAATTATTCTTCTCCGGAGCAATACCACAATGTTTTGTGTATAATTAACGGTTCTTATGATCAAATGGTAGAGCTTGACGGAAGATCTGATATATACAGTCTGGGAGCGACTTTTTATTATTTAATGACCGGCATTATGCCTGATATTCAAAATCAGGAACAACCGGACTTATCTCAATTTGATATACCTTATTCAGAGGCGTTTGTTTCAATTATTGAAAAGTCGATGAATAAAAGTCTTTCAGGCAGATATAAAACAGCAAGAAAAATGCTTGATGCAGTTAATAATATAAAAAAGCAGGACAAAAGATTTAAAAAGTATGTGCTAATTCAAATATGCGTTTCTTCACTTGCCATGCTTTCTGTTATTTTCGGAATAGCGCTTATAGTCAGCGGAAACAACAGTATCATTAAAGAAAATTTTAATAACGATTACGAAAACTTTATCGAAAGTTATGAAGAAAATGATTTTTCTGCCACAGAAAAAGGCAGAGCAATTCTTGATAATGAAAACTATAAAAGAATTTTAGATACAGAAACAAAAGAAAATTTATTACATTCTTTGGGAGAGTGTTATTACAGACAAAATGATTTTGTAAATTCATCTTTCTATTATAAAAAAGCATATGAATTAACCGTCGGCAATAACGAAAACGATGACAACGCCAATGTGCTTTTTAGAGATTATCTTATCTCTCTTATTATGAATAATGAACTCAGCAGGGCAGAAGATGAAATCAATAAAGCTAAAGAGAATAATATTGAGTCATATTATTTGAAAATTGTAGATGCGCAGTTTAATTTGTATATCGGAAATACCGAAAATTCAAGACAAATTCTCAATGAAATACTTGCTAACGATGTTGACATTGAAAATAGATATATGGGATACCTGATTTACGGCGATACATATTTTAACGAAAAAGATTATTTAAGCGCAGCACAGTATTATGAACAAGCCGTTAATGTAAAAAAAGATATTTCTGTTTTAAGAAAATTAGGCAGTGCTTATTTTAATTGTATGGTTAATTCGGATGTTCAAAATCAGTTATACATACAAAAAGCCCTGTCATATTATAAAGAAATTCAGAATGACTATTATCCGAGTGTTTCAGATACAATTAATCTGGCGCAAATATACAGATTTACGGGCGATTATAGCCAAGCTGAGAATGTGCTTAAAAGATTAAGCGATTATTATCCGCAAGATTGTAGAGTTTATATTTATCTCGCTTTTACGGCGGCAGATGAAAAAAGTGCAGATGTAAGCAGATATTGCAAAAAAGCGCATGAACTGTTTTTATCCTCTTCCGATGATGTCAGGTCGTCAATCCCTGACGATGATTTGATAGAGATAAAAAGAATGTTCAGTTATTACTGCTCTTCTGAATGGTGAGGTGTGAATATGGTTTTTATTGTGCTGGGAATCATATTGATTGCAGTTGGTATTGCTTTTGTTTTAATTTCGGAAGTATTACTTTTGAAGTGGTATAAAAAATTTAGTGATGAATGGGAGAATAAAGATGACTTGTCCAAATTGTAAATGCTATGTTATTAATAGCTGGAAAAGGTGTGAGTATTGCGGAACTTTTCTTGATACAGGAAAAACCACAACTGTAAATATTTCAGATTATTATAATGCAAGACAAAACAATACAAGAACTAAGCAATATAATGATTATTCGGGCTATTTAAACTATAATCAGAATATTAATTATTCTCAAGATGACAGTTCAAATTATGAAGAGTATTATGAATATCATCCGTCAAATAATGTTGTTTGCGCATTGCTGCTTGCCATTATAGTGCTTGTATTATTCATCTTATTATTTGTAATTATTTGAGTTTGAGAGGATAAAAATATGAAAAATAAACTCGTTTTACTGACAATACCATTAGTCTTGCTAATTATATGCGGCGTTGGAGCGCTTATGATTATTGACGCTGCCCCATCTGAAAGTATGTATCTAAAGCAAATAGAAATGGCTGAAAAATACTTAAGCAATAACGATTATGACAAAGCTATTGAATGTTACAAAAAGGCGATAGATGCCGACAAGTCAGAGGAAGCACCATATATTCAGCTTGCTCAAATATATTACTCTAAAAACGATTTTGACAGCTTAATGAATATATTGAACCTCGGAATAAAAAATACAAACGGCGAAAAACTCAAAAACACTTTGGCGTATTATATTAGCATTAAAGACAGTAATTTAGCGGCAACTTCACAAGATAACAGCGCTTTGGCTACTAAACAAATTAACTATAACCTGCTTAATATATTTAATTCATATACATATGATAAATATTCTCATAATTACGCTATTTCGTCCGAACAAATTTTAAATGGAAAATACACTGTAAAATATTTGAATTTAAACGCAGAATTTTCCTATTATAATACAGATACAAATAAAAGAATAATTGAGTCAGCTACGCAAAAACCTGTTAAAGATTCAACACCTAATGAGATTGTTCTTGATGACGCAAAAGACCTTTTCCAAAATGCAACCAATGTTTCTTATGATGACATAAAGAACCTTGGCGCAGTGAACATAATCAAGTCTTTTGACAGAAATATAAATTCATATGTTTTATCATTTGATTTATATAACTGCAATATTAAAATAGCTTGCAATGAATCGGGCTCAGTAGACTTTGCAAATAATTATAATGTTATTATTCCGCAGAGCATTGTCGATTTAAGTAATGCTCATAAGGTAAAAGGAAATATTGTAGACTCAAAATCCGGAGAAACCATTAACAACGCTCAGATTAATGTCAGAAAAGGCAAAGCTAACAATGACGGTGTTATTTATAAAAGTTTAGTTGTTTCAAGCTCTAATTATGAAATTGAACTTGAAAAGGGAGAATATACTTTTGAGGTTAAGGCAGAAGAATATGAAATCGGCTATTTTGATGTAACCGTATCTGACAATGATGAAATTTCAATGGATATAAAACTTGAAAAATCAGGCGGTACTATTGTAATTACCGTAACACCAAATTCAAGCAGTGTACAAGGAAAGTATGCCGAAATACATTGTGTTCTTATGGGATACGGTTATGTAGGCAAAACAAGAGTATATAACAATCCTATAATAGAAAAAAACGGAAAAACCATTGCAAAATACGAGGAAACCGGTTCATCGCAGATAATAACGGTTTACGATAAAAATACAATGATAGATTTCCATTTTCATGGCACTTGTTCAACAGACGATTACAAAGTAAATATCAAAGTAGAAGGGGCAGGCGAACAAAATCTTATTGTTCCTACCGAGCCGTTCTCGTTTGCGTCTGATTATAGTTATATGACTGCTTTTACAGTTAGTAACGGAAATATCAGTATAGTAGATTCCAGGGTTAAGAGATTATGATGATAGCGTTATTTATTATTTTTTTAGTAATAGTTGTTGCAGCATCGGTTTCAGTTACAGTATATACAAATAAGAAAAAAGAAAAAGAGCAAAAGTATTATATTGCAGCGGGTAATATATATAAAGAGGACTATTTGAATTATTCTTTGCAAAATCCGCTTGATGAAAATCCAAACTTTTCTAAGCCGTCAGATCAGAAAACGATGATATATTTAAAGTGCTTGCACACTAAAAATAAAATGGAATATGTTTTCGATCCGTCAAAAGAAATAGTTATCGGCAGAGATCAAGAAAGATGCAATCTTTATATTAACGAGCCGTCTGTTTCCAAAATTCACTGTTGCATTTTTGCATCAGGATTTGATGTTTATTTAAAAGATATGGGTTCTGCAAACGGTACTGCTGTTCACAAGTCTTTGTTTAATAATTATATAATAAATAATAAAGAAATGATAAAACTCGACACCGGTGATGTAATTACTATTGGTTCAAATGAAATTAAGGTCGCTTTGTTCTATTATGATGTGACGATTATGTAAATTGAGGAATACTATGTTATTAATTATTTATCAAAATGAAGTTATGAAAGAAGTATTACTTCCGATTATAAACAATTCTGATTATGAGGTATACATTGATAAAAATAATTATTCATTAAAGAATAGTTTTAATTTGTATTTTGAATCAGTTAATAAGGAATGGTACATAAAAGACAGCAAAAGTTACGCAATAACACATAACCATGAACAGAAAAGCAGATTATCTTTAAATAATACTGATATGTTTAATATCAGAACCGATTGCGGAGAACTGCTTAAATGTATTGTAGTAAACAACAAATTTATTTTCAGAGCATTTGATAAATATATTATTAAACATATTAATTGTATTGACATCGGCAGGTCTCTTAATAATGAAATATGCTACGAGTGTATGGGTATGGTATCGGGAAGACATTGCAGTATAGTAAACGAAAATGACTGCTTTTACCTTTATGATTACAGTTCAAACGGTATTTTTGTCAATAGTCGCAGAGTGCATAACCGTAAGCAGTTAAAATTCGGAGATATAATTGATATATTTGGTTTAAAGATATTGTTTTTTGACGATATACTTGCGGTTTCCTCATTAACAGGAAATTTAAAAGTAAGTACAAAACTTACAAAGGTAGTTTTTTCAAAAGACGAAAACCTCAAAACTTTTTCTGAAAACAGACATCAGATAAAATGGTTTAACCGCTCGCCAAGATTTATACCGAGTTTAAAATCCGACCCAATAGTTATTGAACCACCTTCAAATCCGCAATTATCAAAAAAGAAATCTATGCTCCAAACAATAGGCCCGTCATTGACTATGTCAATACCTATGCTGCTCGGCTGCGGTCTTGCAATATTAAGTCAGTCTATGTCAGGCGGTACTTCAAGCGCATTTATGTTTACCGGCATTATTACAGCAGTAGGTTCGGCGCTTATTGGTACTTTGTGGGGATATGTAAATATAAAAACAACCCGCAGAGAAGAATTTGCCGAGGAAAGCAAAAGATTTAATATTTATGGTAATTACCTTATAAGCATTACAGACGAAATTAAATCTAAGTATTTAAGCAATTATGAAACTTTAAATAGAATGTATCCGTCTTGCGAGGAATGTTTAAAATACGATGAAAATTCCGAACAGCTTTGGAGCAGAAATATAAATCAAATTGATTTTTACTTTTGCAGGCTCGGCATAGGAGAAACTGAGTTTCAATCTGAAATACAGATACCTAAAGAAAAATTTTCTTTGGAATATGATTTGCTTAAAGATAAGCCGCAGATGATATATGACAATTTCAAGGTGCTAAAAAATATACCTGTCGGCATAGATTTTAGGTACAAGCATTTCTTTGGTATCGTTGGCAAAAAAAGTCAAGACGGCGCATATTCAGTTTTGAAAACGATTATAACTCAGATTATTGCAAATTTAAGCTATACAGACGCCAAAATTGTATTTTGCTATAACGGCGAGAAAAACAATTCTCACTATTGGGACTTTTTAAAAATATTACCTCATACTTGGTCTGAAAACAGAAAATTCAGATATTTTGCAACGAATAAGCATGAGGCAAGCGATGTGTTCTTTGAAGTATCCAATATTTTGAGAACACGCAGTGAAAACAAAGACGAATATAATAAAAACAATAGCTTTAAGCCACATTACTTCTTGTTTGTTTTAAACGGCACTTTACTCGATGGTGAAATAATTTCTAAGTATATTTTAGATTTAAATAATGACTTAGGAATAACAACATTTTTAGTTGCAGAGAATTTCAGAGAGTTACCAAGCTCTTGTATTAATATTATTCAAAAAGGCAAAAATCGTTGCAGTTACTATAATACTATTGATCAGACTGATAATATCGAGAATATCTCACTCGATTATGTAGATGACAATTCTCTGAATAATATGTCACGAAAGCTGGCAAATATATATGTCAAAGAGGTTGAAGATGACAACAGTATAGTTTCATCGCTGGACTTTTTTGAAATGTACGGGGTGTCTAAATTATCTGAATTTAATATTATTAATCTCTGGAGAAAAAACAAAACATATAATTCAATGCGTGTTCTTGTAGGAAAAAAGCAAGGCGGCGCAAATTGTTATTTAGATATTCACGAGAAATACCATGGGCCTCACGGACTTGTTGCGGGAACTACCGGCTCCGGCAAAAGTGAGTTAATACAAACTTTCGTTTTGTCGCTTGCAATTAACTTTAGCCCTGAGGATATTGCCTTCTTTATTATAGACTTTAAGGGCGGAGGTATGGCAAACCTATTTTCTGATTTGCCGCATCTTGCAGGTCAGATTTCAAACTTGTCAGGCAATCAGATTGGCAGAGCAATGATTTCCATTAAAAGTGAAAATTTAAAAAGGCAGAAAATTTTTAGTGAATACGGCGTAAATAATATTAATAATTACACAAAGCTGTATAAAAGCGGTGAGGCTAAAATTGCTATTCCTCATTTGATTATTATAATTGATGAGTTTGCTGAATTAAAAAAAGAAGAACCGGATTTTATGCGTGAATTAATAAGCGTTGCTCAGGTTGGCAGAAGTTTGGGTGTGCACCTAATTCTTGCTACACAGAAACCAAGCGGAAGTGTTGATGATAACATTTGGTCTAACACAAAATTCAGACTTTGCCTGCGTGTTCAAGGCAGACAGGATAGTAACGATATGCTCCATAAGCCTGACGCCGCATATATTACTCAAGCAGGACGCTGCTATTTGCAGGTCGGCAACGATGAAATATACGAGCTGTTTCAGTCGGGTTGGAGCGGTGCAGTTTATGATGAAAATTCCGACAGTAATAAAGCTGAAATAGCCACAATGATTACTCCAACCGGAAAAACCGCAGTAGTGGGAAGTCACACAAAAATGCGCCGCAAGGAAATCGAAAAGATTAAATGGATTGCCTTTTTGTTGCAGCAGTATAAGGAGATTATGGATTATACCGATGATAATAAAAAGAACAGTATATCTATTGATGAAATCGTTGAGGCACTTGTCAGCAGGGCTAAAAAAGCCGGCTATAATTTTGGCAATAACGAATCCGATATACAATCTATGCGCAATTTTGTTAGCTTACTTCCACGCAAAATTATGGATTGTAATAAACTTGCAGAGGTTATCATCAATGAATCATCAGCTCTAAATAAAAGGCTGCCCGAACCAAAAGAAAAAACTCAACTTGAGGCTATCGTTGAATATATTAAAAATATTTCTCAGGAAAACGGCTATGTAACCAGTATGAAATTATGGCTGCCGTTATTGAGTAATTTAATTCCGCTTAATACTATCAGCAGCATTAGAGATAATTTTGCAGAAAATTGGAAAAATCAAGCAGAATGGACTTTGAATGCTGACATCGGCTTATATGATGACCCCGAAAATCAGCTGCAATTACCATTTAATATTGATTTTGCCAACGGTGGTCATTTTGCGGTATGCGGCTCGGTTGTGAGCGGCAAAAGCACTTTCTTACAAACACTTATATATTCATTTGCCCAAAAGTATTCACCGGAATTTGTAAATTTCTATATATTGGATTTTAGCAGCGGAGTGCTCTCGGTTTTTGAAAATATGCCTCATACCGGCTGTGTAATTAAGGACTCTAAAATTGAAGTTATCGACAGATTCTTTAATATGATAAAGTCGTTTATTGAGGAGAGAAAAGCTGCGTTTAATGGCGGTAATTACTCTCAATATGTAAAGGTTAATGGTATAAAATATCCGTCTTTGTTTATTGTTATAGACAATTATGCGAATTTTAAGGAGAAAACCGAAAATAAATATGAAGATATTTTAATCCGCATTTCAAGGGAAGGTGTGGGCTACGGTATATATCTCATAATGTCATCAGCCGGTTTTGGCATGAGCGAAATTCAAAATCGCATTGCCGATAACATAAAAACTGTTGTTTGTCTTGAAATGGGAGATAAATACAAGTATATGGATATAATGCGTACAACTCACCTTGATATAATGCCTGCTGCCGGTGTAAAGGGCAGAGGCATATGTTATGTGGGAGATAGAATACTTGAGTTTCAAACTGCTGTTGCGGTTAAAGCCAAAGATGATTACGAGCGAAACAGCATTATTGAGCGTAAAGTTTCAGATATGTGCAGCAGCTGGAATGGTTTTGCTGCAAAGCAAATCCCTACTATTCCTCAAGAGCCAACATACGAGATTATTTCTGCTGCAAGCGACTATAAGGCTGCCCTTTTGGAAGACTCAAAAATGCCGTTTGCTTACGAAGAAAAGAATGCAGATATTTACAGTGTGGATTTGTCAGCCACATATTGTTACAGCATAACGGGTAAAAAACGAACGGGCAAGACCAATGTTTTAAAATTGCTTATTATGTCTGCTTATGCAAAAAATGATAACGGAAAAATTGTTATTATTGAAAAGTCGAGCAGCGAGCTTAAGCAAATAGCAAATTATGTGGGTGCAGAGTATCTTGTCAGTGAAGAGAATATTTCAGCTTATTTTAATGAAATTGTCCCTGAGTTTGTCAGAAGAAATAAGTTAAAGCATCAGTACATTAATGACGGTAAAACAGAAAAAGAAATTTATGAGTTAATGAAAACAAATAAACCGATTTACATTTTTATAGCGGATATAGGTGCTTTTATGAGTGAAATTTATCATCCTGAAAATAATATAAGTCCTATGAATCCGTTTTTTGAAAATATTTTTGAAAAGGGCTTTTTACATAATATCTTTTTCTTTTCGTGTGTAAACACAGAGGAGTCGTCAACGCTTGCCGGTTACAGGTCTTATAACATATTCACTTCCTATAAAACAGGTGTTCATCTTGGAGGCAATATTTCAGCGCAAAGAATATTTACTTTTCAAAATATCGGCTTTAACGATTTGTCAAAGTCAATGAAAAAAGGAATGGGACTTGTGCCTTCGGCTGACGATGAATCTATATGCAAAAAAATTGTTATTCCACTGTTCGGAGGTCTTGGCAAATGATTTCGTTTTTATCTTATTCAAAAATGAAATCTGAACAGCAGTTATATAAAAATACGGCAACAGAAGTGTGCAGCAGATTAACTGATGATGATCTTAGTTTTGAACTTATTGGTAAATACGAAGAATTTTTGGCTTTAATAAATAATATTCCGTCATACGATATTTCAATATTTGATTTGGAAAATGACAATGTTATAAATGCAGCACAAAAGGCTCGGTCACTTAACAAAACTATGTTCATTATGATAATAGCAGACAACACCGTTTCTCCCATGAAATACATAACCCCCTCTATTATGGCAAGCGCTCTTTTACTGAAACCTTTTTCAATTAAAATGTTATCTGATGTTATGAATAACCTTATAGCAGAATATATGAAGAAGTATTCGTCTGAAAACAGCGAAAAAGTATTGATAATAGAGAATAAGGGCGAAAGACAGATTATTCCGTATCCAAATATTATGTATATAGAATCTCGCAGTAAAAAAATATATATTGTTGTTGGCAATAAGGAGTTTTCTTATTATGATACGCTCGATAATCTTGAGAGTAAACTCGGCGATGGCTTTATAAGATGTCACAGAAGTTTTATAGTGTCAAGGTTTTATATTAAAAAAATAATGCTTTCGCAGAATACAATTATATTAAATGATGATTCTATGATACCCATATCAAGATCATATAAAAGCAGAATAAAGGAAATAAAATGACATTCAGTTATATTATTAATCAAAATGAATTTAATATGCTTATGGCTTTGGCGGGATATGATAAGCTCTTTGGCCTGTTCTTTAATACAATAGATTTTTCCGATAACAGCGCAGGATACATATTTAATAAGCTATACAACGATAAAATTCTTGAAAAAACAGCTGACGGTTTTGTAATTGAATCTGCTGTCCAAAAAATCATAAACTCAGTCGGTGAGTTTGAACATTGTATAATAATAAATTCAACTGATGATTTTTTAAGCAGCTTATGTTGTTATATTAAAAACGGACAAGTTACCGTAATCAGCAAAGTTAATGTTTCAAACAACAAAATTAATATATCGTCTTTTGCCGTAAATCAATTTATTGATTATCTTTCAGAAAACTCATATTTGCCTAAATCAGACAGTTGCATTGATTTTGATAACGAAAGATTAAGTGAATTTGAAAAATCAATAGATTTTGATAATAACACTGATGACAATATTTTACTGTCAGCTATGATTTACAGTGGCAGTAATCTTTCTGTACCAATGTGCAAAGTATTTTTAATTAGGCACTATTTATTCGACTATATTCTTGTAAAGAGCAGCGGTTTTGTTGAGAGAAAATTATATACAAAAGATAATTACATGTTAATTATTAAGAACATAGTTTTCAGGGGAGAAAAATGATTATAGTAAATGTATTTATACCATTAATGGATAAGGAATATGAGTTTAAGCTAAACGAGGATATACCTGTTTGCTGGATTATTGAAGAAATCACATCTTTGATTTGCCAAAAAGAACAGTATGTATTATCAAATGACTCGCAGCAGTTTATGCTGTATAAAACCGAATGTAACCGTACTTTGTCAGTTAGTTTAAGTTTATATGAAAATGATATAAAGTCGGGCGACAGGTTAATTCTTGCATAAATGTGGCGTTTGTCATATAAAAAGTGCTGTTAGTCAGCTTTTATTAAAATAATATTACTATGTAATATAATATAATCAACCGATAAGAAATCGGAAAATCAAAAAATTCGGAGGTAAAAATTATGTCAGAATTCAGAGTAACATCAGCTCAGCTAAAAAGAGGTGCGCAGGATATAATGGACTTAAACGGTCAGTTTCAGTCGGCAATTTCAGCGCTCGAAAATTACGAAAGTTCACTTAACGGTATGTGGGACGGCGATGCAAATGATGCTTTCCATGCAGCTTTTATGACAGACAAGGGAAAGATGACTGAGTTTCAAAAGTTGATTACACAGTACGCATCAAGTCTTACCGCTATTGCAGACAGATACGATCAAACAGAGCAGATGAATACAGACATCGCAAATAAAAGAACTTATTAATTAGAGTAAGGAGTGTCTTAATTATGACAGGAACAATTAAAGTATCACCGGAAAGACTTAAGGAAACCGCATCAAGTTTTAGTAACGAGGGCAACAAAATTCAGTCGCTTACAAATGAAATGCTTAATAAAGCATCGGCTCTTTCTTCATCATGGGAGGGCGAGGCTGCGCAGGCTTATATGACCAAGTTTAAAAGTCTTGAAACCGATATTCAGACTCTTATTCGTATGATTAATGAACATGTATCCGACCTCAATCAGATGGCAGACGCATATTCAGCAGCTGAAAAGCAAAACGAAAGTGACGCATCGGCTTTATCTTCAGGCGTTATTTCTTAATTTCAACTTCTCTTTTTTAAATTTTTTATTATGGCAGGAAGATTTATTCTTCCTGTCATATAAAAATTATAATTAATTTTTGGTATGGGGTGCAGTAATGAAAGTATGTGTAGAAAAAACTGAAATTTTTTCTGAAAATATTAAATCCACATCAAAAAAATTAAATGATATTAAAGACGATTTACACAGATTAAAAATAAAGCTGTCGGATGGGCAAACAGAGGTTGACAACATTGTCATTCGCATTACAAAGATAGAAGCAAAAATGGAGGAAACATTATATACTCTCCTAAAAATGCGTGTTGCCGCCGAGAGAATTTCAGAAATGTTTGTATGCTCTGAGGATAACATTAAGAAAAGAGCTGAGTATAAGCAGGCAGATAAGGCGGTTGCTCCAAAAATAGACTACATAGATATTCATAATGTTATTTTGTTTAAAGGGGTGATGAAAAATGGAGAAAACAATAAGTATTGAAATAAGCGACCTTGCCTTTTTGCATAGTCAATTAGATTCCGAAACAGAAAGATTAAATATTTATTTATCTCAGCTTGAACTTCAGCTTAATAAATTGCTGCAATGCTGGTCGGGTGAAGCAAGCAATGCCTTTGCCGGTAATTTTGAAAACAATATTGCTCAGTTGCGAGAAGTAACCGAAATGTATAAAAGCTATTGCAAAACAATTAAAACAGCGATTTCCGAATACGGAAGAGATAGCGAAGAGGCTATAAACATAATCAGTTCAATATAAGGTGGTATTTATGCCTTTTAACACTAATAAAACAAATGATAAGTCGGTTCTCGCAAATTACGATAAACTTGCAGATATTGCATTGAACATTGAAAGTATTATTAATAATATAGAGAATAGTGTAAATAAAATTAATAATCTTTTAGATAATACAAAATACTGTTGGAACGATACTCCCTCAGATATGCTGCGTGAGGATAGCAAGTTTGATTATGTATTGGCACGACGAGTTATCATTAAATTATCAAGACAAAAAAACGATTTATTACAAATTGCAGGTAATTATAAAACAGCTGAAAAAGACAATGCAAATATTATAAATTCATTGCCGAATAATATATTAGAATGACAGGTTGATAGTATGAGCAAAGAAATTAAGTACAATTTCTTATTAAGCAGATTTGTTGAAAAAGAATTAGAAAATATTTATGAGCAGTACAAAAAAAGTATAATTGATTCTTTTGCTGATAATACTCAACCAATAACAGACGGTTGGCAAGGAGATTTTGCAAGTTTAATGAATTCCAAAATTAGTGACTTGGAAAAAGAATTAACACATATAGGTGACGATATTTTATCTGTTAATTTAGAATTAAAACAGCTTACAAACAGAATGCTTGAGGCAGAGGAAACTGCAAAGGCAGCCGTAAGTGAAAATCGGGAGCAATAACTTATGGATACGATACTTATTATTTTAGCGGCAGTTACGGTTTTGATTTTAATAATAGTAATTGCAGTTTTATTCAAATTAAAAAATAAAAATAATTACAGAAACGATGTTCATATTTCCGGCGGTGTAGATATATATACCGGTCAGATTACATCTGATAATAATTATTTCAAAGGTATGAGCAATGAGCTGAGAGATACCATTGTAGTTGGCGGAGTAAAACAGAATTCTGTTCATATCAGCCTAATTAATATGAGCAGTGAAAATCAAAAAACTTATGAAATAAATCTGACTGATAAAATTATTATTGGCAGAAATAAAGCAAACGGCATTTTAACAATAGACAACGATTCTATGATATCTCATCAGCATTGTGCGTTGTATTTAAAAAACGGTAATGTTTATATCGAAGATTTAAATTCATCAAATCACACATTCTTGAATGACGATATTGTGTTAAAGCCTGAGCGTTGTTATGACGGCGATTTAATAAGAGTCGGTCAAACAAATTTGATGATTCAAATGATAGGAGGATAAATATGGCGTCAGAAACAGAGATAAAAAACAAAAGGCTTACCGTAGATACCGATAGGCTGCGTTATGATGCTGATTCGGTAATTTCTGATTTAGACAGAGTACAGGCATATATTTCTGATATGTATAATGATGTATCTGCTTTGAACGGTATGTGGAAAGGTAAAGCAAATGCGGCTTTTACCAAGCATTTTGCAGATGATTACTCAGAAATGAAATCGTATATAAATGATTTAAAAAGTATGGCAGAAACAATAAGAGAACAGAGCAGAAAGTACGAAACCTGCGAAAACGAAGTGAAACTATGTGTTTCAAATATTAATATTTGAGGTGAAGTGTAATGCCAAGTATGGATTTTAATTTTCCGTTAAACCTCAGTGACAGTATAACACTCAGTGTTTCTCCGGAGCAACTCAACAACATCGCTGCAACTATCAGCGATAAGATCAACAATGTTAATAATACATTCAGCGATATAAACCAAAAAATTAACGGTATGCGTGCATATTGGGAAGGCTATGTTTCTGAGGATAAAGTAAATAGTTACAACAAGCAAAGCGATAACATTAATAATATGATTAAAAATCTGAAAAATTATGTTGAAGAGCTAAAAGCTATTTCTTCTAATTATGAAAAAACAGAATCAGCCATTACTTCGGCAACAAATGAATTGCCATCTAATATATTAGAGTAGGTGATGAAAAATGACTAAATATCAGTTATATTACAACTATAATCTTGCAAATAAAAAAGCTGACGAGCTTGACGATATTGCGGATTCAATAAGAAATCTTGCAGACAAAAAAATTGCCGATGATACAAATCACATCAGGGGCAACTGGTCGGGAGAGTCGGCAAACGAGTTTGTCAGAAAATTAGATGCATTTTCACAAAAGTGCAAAAGTGAGGCAAACAATATTTCAAACATTGCTAACACTATCAGGCGTATTGCTAAAAGAACATATGACACTGAAATGAAAGCTTTTGAAATTTCTAAAAATCGTACATACAAATAAAGGTGGTGCTAATTATGCCAAGGTTTTCGGTACTTGCCAGAGCATTGGAAAACGAAAGCAGCAAATTTAATTCATATAAAGGTGAATTATCAACATATTCATCAAAAATCAATACAATAAAAAACAGTTTGCCTATTCATGGAGATGCGGCAAATCAGATAAAAGCTGTATTGTCAAAAAGTAAAAATAATGTGGCACATATGTCCGATGCGGCTCAAAGCCTTTCACTAAGTCTTAAAAATGTGTGCGCTTTATATGTGGGTGTTGAAAAAAATACAGACAGCAGCCAAATTAACGACACTTTAGGCAGCTCCGGAGAAAGCTCCGTTACCTCTTTTAGCGCATTCTTTTCCGGTATGTGGGAATGGATAAAAAATATTTTTAAAGATGATAAAAAAGTGCCAATCTATGAAGTTGACTCAATGGTTTTTGATGACGATGGTTCTTACGGAGGAGATCAAGGCGCTGCTAAGAATTTAAAGAAAAACAGTGAAGAAAGAAAAGAAATAGAAGAAATTGTAAAGAGAAATATGGCAGATTGTGATATGCCTAATGATATGGATTTCTCAAAATATCTCAAAAAAATGAATACTGAAGGCTGTGGATATGTTGCGTTGGCTAATTCTGTTTTTGTGTATTACCAAGGCAGAGAACAGGACTTTGAAAAGACTTTTGGCTATTCAATGTATAACAAAAAAGGAGATTTAAATTATAATTTATTAATTGCCGATATATATTCTTCTACTGATAACAGAGAAAGCGGAACATATGATAAATATGGAGATTATAATTCTGCTATTGACGGTGATAAAGAAAATTATGATCCTTGGAATGATAATACAGGTGAAGGAAGTTATGAAGGATTAAGACAGAATTATTTAGATATGTTTTTATCTGACAAAGGAGTTAATTCTAAAGTAGAGTATTTACAAACTAATAATATAACTGTGGAAGAATTAAAAAGTCATACTGCAAACAGAGGAAGTGTAATTGTTACAATTTGGGAGAGCAATATTTACCGTGAAAATGGAAAACTACAACAGTACATTGGAAAAGCTCCAGCTCATACCATGGTAGTAACGGGAATAACCGAAGACGGAAAGTATATTGTTTCTTCTTGGGGAGAAAAATATATTATTGATCCAAATGAGGGGCACTGCATTTTGTCAACTGTCAAATACAGCGATAAATAAGCTGAGGAGGATATATGGATAATAAATGTTCGTTATTATATAAGCAATTAGCGGAACAAATCTTAATCGAAAAGTATGCGCTAAAGAGATTAGATGAACGATTTAGTGAAGAAAAAAATATTTTTACACCTGATACAGAGGAGAAAAGCAATGGCTTGAAATATTTTACTATGTTCAATAATGCATATGTCGAAAGATTATCAGAGGAAGATTTATCCGCTTTTAAGGATTTTGTCGGCAATCCCGAAAATGAAAAATTAGGGGAGCTGTTGAAAATAGTTGCGGCAACCTACCATATTGTTTTAGGAAACTGTATTCGAGAGGAATTTTTCCTTTCAATGAACGGCGGCGGTAATTATCCACTAAACAGCACAATTATTTTTGAATTTGCCGATAAAAGGGAATTTGATGAAAACGGCAATTACATTCAGCCGTCAGAGGAAAAGAAAAACAGAGTATTTTTCAATGTTAAAAAACAATATGAGAAAATGGTGTTTGACAAAACAGGCGATAATGTTTGTATTGTCAGGGCTTATTAATTTATCTTAATAAATAATAGGAGAAAAATATGTATTGTCCAAAATGTGGTAAAAAACAGAGTAATGATAAAGTCGCTTTTTGCGACCAATGCGGATACAAATTTGTGCCGAAATCGGCGCAGAATATAAACAGTAATCCGGCAAATCAAAATATGCCAAGTCAAAATATTCCACCGTATAAACCGCCTGTTCAAAATAACTATAACGCACCAAGCGCAGGCGCAAAAACTTCGTCACAGTTTAATAATTCTTATTTTGACGGAACAGGTATTCAGTTAGTTGGTTGGAACATTTGGTCAACTATATTCTCAGTAATTACCTTGGGATTCGGCGCTCCGTATATGTGCTGCCAAAAAATAAGATGGGAAACTAAGCATACTGTTGTTAATGGCAAAAGACTCTATTTTAACGGTACCGCATGGCAATTTTTCGGCAGAATGATATTATGGGAGCTGATATTGGGTGCAATTATGATAATTCCTGTTATTATTGCCGTTTGCTCAAGTTATGTTAAATATACAAGCTATTTTTACAGTCATACTGTGTTCAGCTATACTAAATTTTTATCATTTTTACCGATTATATTATTAGTCGATATATTGGTCGGCATTTTCGGCAAGGCATTTTTCACTGTTTACATAAAGAAATGGGTAGTAAAGCATACTACATATTATGATGATAAAGGTTACAATTTTAACTATGGTGCTTTATATCCTGCTCCGCCTCAGAATAACTATATTCCAAAACAGAATAATATTCCTGCACCAAATCCTCAAGCACCTAACGGTAATGTTAGCAAACCTGTCAATAATACTACTTCAAAAAGTTTTACTCCCGATATAAACAGCAAAGCAAATGCAGAAAAACCCCAAAATAACGATGTTCAAAAATCACAGGAATATAATAATTCTACATTAAAAAATAATACAAATTTTAATAATACAAATACCGAAAGCCAAACTAAAGCATCGGAAACTAAAAATAATTTTGAACCGCAAAATTATGATAACAGCAGAATTAAACATACAGAAATCAACACAAATGCAGAATATAATAATTATGGCGCTCAATATTTTTCTGATAACAGTGTTGACAATGAAAAAGTGTATTGCCCGATATGTTCAGCAGAAATAACCTACGGTGTGGACTCCTGTCCTAATTGCGGTTCGGTATTTAGATGGGAATAATATTTAACATAGATAAAAATAATCTCTGAGCCGGTCAATGCTCAGAGATTATTTTTTACTCAAACAATTTTGCACTTTTAATAAAATCACTCATATTCTGCGTTGTGATTACATAATAATAAATTATGCCGACAAATCATATAAGTTTTATGAGTATAAAATTGTAAAAATTTGTCAGATGTAAGAAATTTGTGTTTAATTATTTTGAATTTACCAAAAGTGTTGACATTTTATGATGAAAGTAGTAAACTAATAATTAGTTAGCGAGTGCTAACTTTTTTAGAGCGTTAAAGTTAGCTACTGCTAATTAGTTGGCACTAATCAAAGCGGTGAGGATGGTGAGTTTATGCCTTTAACATTTGCCGATCCGGGCGTTGAAAACATTATTAAAAAAATCGGAGGAAACTCTGAGGTTCGTGCACATCTTGAAAACTTGGGTTTTGTTGTTGGCGGTACAGTTACAGTTGTTTCTTCAATGGCGGGTAACCTTATTGTTAATGTAAAAGGAGCACGAGTTGCAATCAGCCGTGAAATGGCAAGCAAAATTATGATTTAATGGAGGTACAGTATGAGAACTCTGAGAGATGCAAAAATCGGAGAAACCGTAAAGGTTGCAAAACTTAACGGTGCAGGCGCAATTAAGCGCAGAATAATGGATATGGGTATTACAAAGGGCGTTGAAATTTATATCCGCAAGGTAGCACCGCTCGGTGACCCTATTGAGGTTACAGTAAGAGGCTACGAGCTTTCTTTGCGTAAAGCAGATGCCGAAATGATTGAGCTTGTTTAAGTAAAATACGGGGATTTCCCCGATATTTTTTAAGTTTTAAGTTAGCCTAAAATAACTATTTAATTTATGAGAGGAAGACATTAAATGGGTATTAAAATTGCACTTGCAGGTAATCCTAACTGCGGTAAAACCACCCTTTTTAACGCTCTTACAGGTTCAAACCAATTTGTTGGTAACTGGCCGGGCGTTACTGTTGAGAAGAAAGAGGGTAAGCTCAAAAAGCACAACGATGTTGTAATTATGGACTTGCCGGGTATTTACTCACTTTCTCCTTACACACTTGAAGAAGTAGTTGCTCGTAACTATCTTATTGAGCAAAGACCTGACGCAATTCTTAACATTGTAGACGGTACTAACCTTGAGCGTAACCTTTACCTTACAACACAGCTTACCGAGCTTGGCATTCCTGTTGTTGTTGCCATCAATATGATGGATGTTGTAAAGAAGAGCGGAGATAAGATCGACACCAAGGAGCTTGCTAAAGAGCTTGGCTGCAAGGTTGTTGAAATTTCTGCTTTAAAGGGAACAGGTATTATGGAGGCTGCCGAGGCTGCGATTGACGCTGCCGAAAACACCAAAACTGTTCCTATGCACACATTCAACGGTGTGGTTGAACACGCTATTGCTCATATTGAAGAGGCAGTAGTTCACGAAATGCCTGAGGAGCAGCAGCGATGGTACGCTATCAAGGTATTTGAGCGTGATGATAAGGTTATGGCAAAGCTCAACCTTAGCGATGAAATCAAAAAGCATGTTGAAACTGACATCGAAAATGCCGAAAAAGAGCTTGACGATGACAGCGAAAGCATTATTACAAACGAAAGATATGTTTACATAGCTACCATTATTAAGACTTGCTACAAGAAAAAGAGCAAGGGCAGCCTTTCAACATCAGACAAGATTGATAAGGTTGTTACAAACCGTTGGCTTGGTCTTCCAATCTTTGCGGTAATTATGTTCCTTGTTTACTATATTTCAATGCAGACAGTAGGTTCAATGGCAACAGACTGGGCGAATGACGGCTTGTTCGGTGACGGCTGGCATTTGTTTGGTATTGGTTCTTCTCAGACAGAAGAGGCTGAAGAAACTTACGGCGATTCTGACGCAATTATCGAGGCTTTCAATGAGCAGTACGGTAATGATGACATTGCAGCTGCTATTGACCTTGAAGATGAAAATTATTCTGAAGACGCAGCAAAAGCAGCGCTCTCTCAGCTTGTAACATTAACTCCTGCCGATGCAAATGTTACTTATTCTGTTGAAGATGAAGAAACACTTGAGGTAACTGAAACTCCTAATACAACAAAGGCTCAGTTGCAGGAAGCAGTAGACAATTATCTCAATACAGATTACAAAGAGGCTTACGGCGCTCCTGACGCAAGCACATACGGTGTTTGGGTTCCCGGTATTCCTGTTCTTATCGGCAACGGACTTGACGCTATTAATTGTGCCGATTGGCTCAACGGTCTTATCCTTGACGGTATCGTAGCCGGTGTAGGTGCGGTTCTCGGTTTCGTACCGCAGATGCTCGTACTCTTCTTACTCCTTGCATTCCTCGAGAGCTGCGGTTATATGGCTCGTATCGCATTCGTACTCGACAGAGTATTCCGTAAGTTCGGACTTTCGGGTAAGTCGTTTATTCCAATGCTTGTTGGTACAGGTTGCGGCGTTCCGGGTATTATGGCATCTCGTACTATTGAAAACGAGCGTGACCGCCGTATGACAATTATGACAACAACATTTATTCCTTGTGGTGCAAAAATGCCGTTCATTGCTATGATCGCAGGTGCTATTTTTAATGGCTCACCATGGATAGCTACATCAGCTTACTTTATCGGTATGGCTGCAATCGTAGTTTCAGGTATTATGCTTAAGAAAACAAAGATCTTCTCAGGTGATCCTGCTCCATTCGTTATGGAACTTCCGGCTTACCATCTCCCAACAGTAGGCAATCTTCTCCGTTCAATGTGGGAGCGTGGCTGGTCATTCATTAAAAAGGCCGGTACAATCATTCTTCTTTCAACAATCCTTGTTTGGTTTACAACATACTTCGGATTTGTTGACGGTCAGTTCCAGATGCTTTCAGAGGATCAGATCAGCAATTCAATTCTTGCCGCTATCGGTAACTGCATTGCTTGGATATTCACTCCACTCGGCTGGGGTAATTGGCAGGCTGCCGTTGCATCTGTTACAGGACTTGTTGCTAAAGAGAATATCGTTGGTACAATGGGTATTCTTTATCCGGGCGGATGGTCAGAAATCGGCGCTGCATTTACAGCAATCAGCGGTTTCTCATTCCTCGTATTCAACCTCCTCTGCGCTCCTTGCTTTGCGGCTATCGGTGCTATGAAGAGAGAGATGAACAACGCTAAGTGGACTTGTTTCGCAGTAGGCTATCAGTGCGTATTTGCTTATGCAATCGCTCTTATGATTAATCAGTTTGGCGGACTCTTTACAGGCAATGTAAATGTTATCGGTCTTATTTTTGCGGTTTTGGTACTTGCATTTATGATTTATATGCTCGTAAGACCATACAAAGAGGCAAATACATTGAAAACCAATGTTAAAGTAAAGGGCTAATAAAATAGATAGGGAGGATGTATATGCTTACTTTTTTAGCCAATAATCTTGGTACAATAGTTGTTTTACTTATAGTTATTGCTGTTGTAGCGGCAATTATCATCAGCCACTTTAGGGCAAAGAAAAAGGGCAAATCTTCTTGTGGCAGCTGCGGCTGCGGATGTGCATCCTGTGCAATGGCAGGCAAATGCCACCCTAACACACATAAATAATTAATCACAACTAAAACAACCGTACATTCATTTAATTATGTTTGTACGGTTGTTTTTTGGTTCTGTTATAAATGTGTGGCAGCATTAATAATGGTTTGCCGTACTTTCGGTCGGGAAACAAAGTACGGCAAACGCTACAATTTCTGCCCGAAGTTAAAAGTTTGGTCAACCTTTTCAAAGGTTGTGGGTGTTGGCAACGCCCACAAATACTTTCAATTATCGCAAATTAGTGATATCCAAACGGCTTGCCGTTTGGTGGCTGAATATAATGGCGAAAGCCTCTGCGACAGCAACAAAAGAAAAAGCAACGCTACTATAACTACTAATTTGCCACTTTCAAGGGCAAATTAGTCACTCACAAAAACTTTTTGCGTCCTTTAGAATAACTTTACTCTACTTTGACTAAAGTGTAACTTTCTTACTCTCTGCCACTCATTATTCTTAACTTTTGTTTTATCTAAAAATTTTGATTACTCTAAAGTTTAGTTATTCTATATAAATAATTGCAACTGTTTGTTTTTTATTGAAAATCAGTGCAATTTTATAATTTTATGGGTTCTGCCCAAACCCGCAACCCTTTAAAAAGGGTTGACCTGAATTTTTAATTTATTAAACTAAACTTTGTGCGATAACCATAATTTACTCCTCCATCTGCTTTCCGAGAAATGCGGCGGCTGAGTGTGCAAGTTTTACCTCGGTTTCGGTTGGAATTTTATTATCTTCGCCCATAAGCATTACAACCGCTCCTGTAACATCGCCTGCGGCTATAATAGGGTAAATAACTGCCGCCCGATGCTCCACACCCTCAACAGGCTGAATATCGCCGATTGTAGCTTGCGTGGCAGTGTAGCTTTTCCTGTTTTCCATATAGTTTTCAAGAACCGAGGATACCCTGCGCTCAAGCATTTCTCGCTTAGAAACTCCCGAGGCGGCAATCACATGGTCTTTGTCGCATATAATAACAGCCAAACCGCTCACCCTCGACATAACATCCGCATATTGTGACGCAAAAGCCGAGAGTTCCCCGACAGGCGAATACTTTTTGAATATAACCTCGCCATCGGTAGCAGTATATATTTCAAGTGGGTCGCCGCCACATAAAACGTTGACACCGAAAGCCTTGTCCTTTTGGTTACGCACCTTTTGGACTATCGTGGCTTCTAAGTTACTCTCGATGTCCCACTTAAAATTTACGACTTTTCCTCTGTAACCCGCTCTTTCAAGCTCTTCTTCGGTTAATGTTCCCGACTCGAGCAGCATTTGAATATCGGACTTTAACTGAATGTCGATTTGTGATTCGTCGCCGTCGTGAATGATTATTTTATCAATTATAATTGACAAATCACCTTTATCAAGTTTTTTCTTATTGACAATATCTCTAAAAATTTCAATAGCGTTTTTAGCAATTCGGTTGACCTCTATCGTTTGATTTCTGCGTTCAACCATTAAAGCCGTTTGCTTTTCCAAGCCTTCGATTTTTGATATGAGTTCGTTTTCAATATCCTCATAGGCTTCCTCAATCATATCTCGCTGTTCTTCGTCGGCTTTCATAATATCTCTGATTTTTTGCTTTTGAGTTGCCTTGTATTCCTCTTTGGCTCTTGCCAAATCAACCTGCAAATCGGCAACGCTGTCTGCGTTTGATTTCAAATCGTTCGCTTCGTTGGATATATTTTTTTCAAGCTCGGCAATCATATTGTCGGAGGTTTTCATAATTCGCTCAACATATTTTTTCAAAACGGTGTCAAGCACATCAACTCTGATATGATGAGAAGTACAGCCTTTAAGCCCACGCTTGTGATATGTTCCACAGGTATATGCCGGAGCTAAATCAGGCCTGCTCATTGAAAACATTGGACTTCCGCACTCACCGCAAAACAAGAAGCCGGAATAATCGTTATCGTACTTTTTGTTTCCTCGATAATTATTTTTTGTTCTTGTCGCAAGCTGCTGCTGTGCTTTCATAAATTCCCTTTCGGAAACTATCGGCGTATGATGATTTTCAAAAACTATGTTTTCTTCTGCATTGAGTCTTTTATCAGGTCCGTTAATTCGCTTGCGTGTATATTTACGCTGGCGAAGAGTGCCAATATAAAAATCGTTTTGCAAAATTCCGCTGACGGTCGGTATAGCCCAAACAGGCGAAGCTTTCAGCTTAATATCAACTTTTTTCTTGTTTAATTCTGCCATCTTACGCTTGCGTTCAATTTCAACCATTCGTGGGGTTGGGATTTTTTCGTCTGTCAAGGTATTTGAGATTTTCTTGTATCCCATTCCGCTGTTATACATTTCAAAAATCCTGCGAACAACCTCTGCGCAGGCTTCGTCAACCTCAAAGGTCATATTTTTGCTGTCAACCATATAGTAACCGTACGGTACAGCGCAAATCCAATCGGCGTTATTTTGACGCATTTCAACAACCTTTTTTACCTTTTTTGAAGCATCGGTAACAGGCATTTCGTTCAATAAAAATCGCACCTGAATATTATTCCAATCGTCATATGTCGGATAATCTATTCCGTCTCCGATTGATATAATACGCACTCCTGCATCACGCAAATCCTCAAGTTCAACAAGTCCCTTGCTGTTCCTACGGGAAAAACGGGACAAGTCCTTAATCAAAAGAATATCGTAATCACCGCTCATAAGCAACGGGCGCATTTTCATATAGGATTCACGCTGCTCAAAGGTATAACCCGAACGGTCTCGGTCAACATAATAATCAACTTCTGCGTCGGGAAATCTTTGCTTTAAGTACGCTTTTATAATTCGTCTTTGGTTTTCAATAGAGGTATTATCTCTGTCTTTTTCGGTATCAACCGAAATACGCATATATGCCGCTATCTTCTTACCCACAACATCACCACCAATATTATGTTTGCTTATATTTTCTTTTATGAACAACATTGTAACATACCTGTATATAGAAATCAATAAAATTCGAAGAATGTTTATGAAAATAAATATTATGTACGGCAGAAATAATTCTGCCATTTGAACGGGCTTATCGTTCCAAGTCTTTGCTTTGTTTGCGAGCTCGTTCTCTTGCCATAACATCTCTGTTATGAAGCAATAATTCTGTTGTGTTTTGGATAAGGTCTTCCGTTCCGGACAAAAAGTTTACCACCTTATATCCTTTTTGGTTCCACTGCCTGTACTCGGGCCTCAAAGACTCTCGAAGTTCCTTGTCGGCTTTTTCTTCCTTTGAAAACCAATAATAGGCTATCTTTACCTTGTTATCTACTTCCATAAACATAAAGTTAATCCTCCGTTCATTCCATATTTTTCCTCGAATTTAGTGTTTCTATTCAGTTATTGTTTTTTACCTGCCGGAAAAGAAAGTCATTTCCATAACAAACTGCTCTTTTCGGGGCGTAGGTATTTCTTCTCAATTTCAAACTGAAGTTTATTTAATTTGTCAATTTGCTCTTTCAACAGCCTTGTATCAACAAATCCCAACGAATTCGCTTTGACCGCTATTTGATTTAAATTGTTGCTCATTGCGTAAAACCGTCGCATTGAATCATAAAACTCTTTGTCAGGCTTTTCTCTCGGCTCATAACCTTTAATCAACATTCTTATAACTGTGCTTTGAGGCAATCCGCAAAGTTCAACCTTTTTCATAAATTCGGCATTTTCTTTTTTTGAAAGCCTAAACTGTTTTTTAATTCTTTTCATAGAACTCCTTTCTAATCTTAGAGACAGCTATATTTAAGAGATAGATATATTTTTTGCGGCAGGTAAATATCTTGCTCCTTTAGTATTACTTCACTCTGTTTTATCGACTTTTGAAAATCCGAAAAGCCGATTTCAAAACTTTTTGAGATAAATAATATTTGCTTTTCCCTGTCCCTGCCTGTTTCGCTGTATCAAATCCGCTTTTTCAAGCTCGCCGAACAGTCTTATTATTTTGTCGTGACCGAAATGCAGCAGCTCCTGACCTTGTTTTATTGTGAAGAATTGATACACTCTGCCGTACCTATCAACCCAGCCGTTTCTTGCGGATAAATACATTCGGTCAAGAAGCAGTCCGTAGAGCATTTTTGCGTCTGTACTAACGGTCTTGTATTTTTCATTGGTAAATAATGCTTTCGGAATTTTATAGAACGCATATTTTTCCGCTTCGTTTTTCTTAAAGTATTTATTCAAACTAAGTCTCCTTTCTTCTGTACCGAAAAGGTGCATTTTTTATGCTATTTTTCGCTTATTTTCATCTTTCTTATGGTGGGTAATATATTTCCCTGTCTTTTGTTTTTATCCTTGTTATTCGTACCATAATAAAAACTCCTTTCACTCATTTGTACAAAAGGGTGCATTTTGGACACCCAAAATTGCCGATTTAACGAATAATTTTTTGAAAAATATTTTTTACCCCTCTACTTGTTTGAACCGGGAGTGCCTTTTTGCACCCCCATAAGTCGGAAATTTTTTCAAAAACCCTTCACTTGTTTGAAATGGGAGCAGCATTTTTGGGGGTGTTTTTTAAAAAGTTCATAATCTTTCAACATTTAGTCCCTTCACTCATTTGGACAAAGGGTGCCGAAATGCACACCCAAAATCGTCGATTTAATAAAAAATTTGCAAAAAAATAAGAAGCCTTTTTCTCAAGCAAGAAAGAAGCTTCTAATTATTAAAGAATTTATACCCTAAGAGGTATAGTTTTCTTTTTTAAGCAAACAATATACCCGATAGGGTTTATAATAACAAATATTTTATTGACATTGCACCCTAAAGGGTGTAGAATAAGCATAAATAATAACTACAAGGAGCAGTAATATGAACCCGATTGCTGAATTTGTAAAAGAAAACAGAAAAGCGGCAGGACTTACGCAGAAGCAATTTGCATTGCGTTCGGGTCTTGGGCTTCGCTTTGTGCGTGAGCTTGAGCAAGGCAAAGAAACCGTCCGTATGGATAAAGTTAATGTAGCCCTTGCAATGTTCAATGCCCAAGCCGTCGCCGGAAAGAAAAAATAAGCAAGTTAGATTACTTAATAGGAGTTTAAAATGGAATATAAAATGCCGACCAAATCAACTTTGCGGTCAAGAAGTTCAACAATCAGCAATGCTTTTGCTATTTCTGTTACCCCATTCATTAAACCAAGTGACGTTGAAATATCGAATTCGCTTAAACTTTTAGAGGTTAACGAAAACCAGTGCGCTTATTGTTTAAGAGAAGGGTTATCAAAGGATCACTTAAAACCATTAGTGAAAAAGGGAATGCCAACAGGCTACATAACAAGTATACAAAATCTTGTTCCATGTTGTTCAAATTGCAATTCATCTAAAGGTGCAAAGTCATTTAAGGATTGGTATTTGTCAAGTAATAATGTTAAACGATTAAAAGCTATAGGCTTAAGTGATGATATGATCAAACATAGGTATAATATTATTGTAAAATATGAAAATGCAATAGGTGAACCTCTGAATTATGAAGATATAGTTGGATCTGAACTTTGGGCAGAGTATAAAGAACGCCGAAAACAATTACTGAATATTTTAAGGGATAATCAGAACTTTTGTGATAAGTTGAACGATATAATTCTTAAAAAACTTAAAGATGATACCCCGAAGAAAGAAGGAAAATAAATGAGCGTATTCAGAACTGCCTATGTTTATGTGAGAAACACTTTTGCTGGTGTGCTCAAAGAAACCGATGAAGGCTATTCTTTCAAATATGATACCGATTATTTGCAGAGTGAAAATGCGTCAGCAGTTTCGCTCACTTTGCCGTTGCAAGAGGAAGAATACACATCAAAAACCTTATTTTCTTTCTTTGACGGTCTTATTCCCGAAGGTTGGCTTTTGAAAATCGTAACCGATAACTGGAAAATAGACAGCCACGACCGCTTCGGTGTTCTTCTTGTAGCCTGCAAGGACGGAATCGGCAATGTTTCAATAAGGGAGGAAAAAGAATGAACTGTTTATGCTGCGGCAAACCTTTGCGCACACCTAACGAAACAAGTTGGCACAAGGCTTGCATTAAACGCTTTTTCGGCACAACCAAGCTCCCCGAAATTGAAATTGACGACAAAACGCTTAATCTTTTGGCAACTGAAACCACAAACAAGGGGTTTACCGTTCCGGGCGTTCAAAAGAAGTTGTCCTTGCACCTTGTAAGCGACAGCAATAAACCGAGATTAACTCTTGTAAACTATCCAACTGGTTACATTCTCAAACCGCAGGTTGCCGAATTTGAAGCACTCCCCGAATCGGAACAGCTCATAATGACAATGGCTGATATGGCGGGAATTTCGACCGTTCCGCACGCACTCATTAAAGGCAATGCAGGGCTTGCGTACATCACAAAGCGAGTTGACCGTAATCTTACAGATGAAAAGATTGAAATGCTCGCTATGGAAGATTTTTGCCAGCTTGATTTAAGGCTTACCGAGGATAAATACAGGGGCTCATATGAGCGTTGTGCAAAAATAATCAAGCAGTATTCATCGAGGGTCGGCATTGATATGGCAGAGTTTTATATAAGGCTCGTTTTCTGCTTTATTGTTGGCAATTCCGATATGCACCTAAAGAATTTTTCACTTATTGAGACTGCCGAGGGTTCGGGCGAATATGTACTTTCTCCTGCATACGATTTGTTACCGGTTAACGCAAATATGCCTGCCGATAAAGAGCAATTCGCACTTGCAATGAACGGTAAAAAAATGAATATCCGCAAAGGCGATTTTCTGAAATTTGCCGATACTTGCGATATTTCTCGCCAAACCGCCGAAAAGCTTATTGAAAATCTTGTCAAGCTCACGCCAAAATGGCTTTCAATGTGTGAAAAATCCCTGCTCCCCGATGAGCTGAAAGAGCGATTGAAAAAGATAATTACCGAGAGAACGGAAATATTGCAATAACAGACATTTGAATTTATAATATAAATATACATCAGAAAGGACATATTTCTATGGCAAACGGAAATAACGCCAATATCGGCTTTGAAAAACAAATTTGGGACGCAGCGTGCGTACTTTGGGGACATATCCCTGCGGCAGAATACAGAAAGGTTATCGTAGGTCTTATTTTCCTGCGTTACATATCAAGTGCATTTGAAAAGCGTTATCATGAGCTTGTTGATGATGGCGACGGCTTTGAAGATGACAGAGACGCTTATGTTGAGGATAATATCTTCTTCGTGCCGGAGGACGCTCGTTGGAGCAAAATTGCGTCGAGTGCTCATACTCCCGAAATCGGTACGGTTATCGACGACGCTATGAGAGCCATCGAAAAAGAAAATACAACCCTTAAAAATGTATTGCCCAAGAATTACGCAAGCCCCGATTTGGACAAGCGTGTTTTGGGCGATGTTGTTGACCTGTTCACTAATATGGATATGGGCGACACCGAGGAAAGCAAAGACCTGCTCGGAAGAACTTATGAGTATTGTATTCAGCAGTTCGCCGCTTACGAAGGTGTTAAGGGCGGCGAGTTCTATACTCCTGCAAGTATTGTTAAAACAATCGTTGCTATCTTAAAGCCGTTCAAAAACTGCCGTGTGTATGACCCTTGCTGCGGTTCGGGCGGTATGTTCGTACAGAGTGCAAAGTTCATTCAGCTCACAGCGGTAAGCGAGGAGAAATCGCCGTTTACGGTCAGGAGTCCAATGCCGATACTTGGAAAATGGCTAAAATGAATATGGCTATTCGAGGTATTGATGCCGATTTCGGTCCATATCAGGCAGATACATTTTTCAATGACCTACACAAGACCTTGAAAGCAGATTTTATTATGGCAAATCCGCCTTTCAATCTTTCCAACTGGGGACAGGAAAAGCTCAAAGAAGATGTTCGTTGGAAATACGGAACGCCGCCTGCCGGCAATGCCAACTATGCGTGGATTCAACATATGATACACCACCTTGCACCGAACGGGAAAATCGGTCTTGTACTTGCTAACGGTGCTTTGTCCTCTCAGTCCAGCGGCGAGGGAGAAATCAGAAAGAACATTATTCAAGCTGATCTTGTGGAAGGCATCGTCGCTCTGCCGACTCAGCTCTTTTACAGCGTTACCATTCCTGTTACGCTTTGGTTTATTACCAAGAACAAAAAGCAAAAAGGCAAAACCCTGTTTATTGACGCCCGCAAAATGGGTTATATGGTTGACCGTAAGCACAGAGATTTTACTGATGAAGATATTCAGAAATTAGCAGATACATTTACCGCTTTCCAAGAAGGAACACTTGAAGATGTGAAAGGCTTCTGCGCTGTTGCCAATTTGCAGGAAATTGAAAAGCAAGACTTTATCCTCACTCCGGGTAGATATGTGGGTATTGAAGAAGTCGAGGACGACGGCGAACCCTTTGAAGAAAAAATTACACGCCTTACTTCTGAGCTTTCGGAGATGTTTGCAAAGTCTCACGAACTGGAGGACGAAATCCGTAAGAAACTGGGGGCGATTGGATATGAAGTGTAATTGGAAAGAATGTACACTGGGAGATTTGATTACTTTTCAAAGAGGACACGATTTGCCAAAAAGTCAAATGATCAATGGAAAGTATCCTGTTGTCGGGTCAAATGGGATAATTGGGTACCACAACGAATATACAACTGAAGCTCCGTCAATAACAATTGGACGAAGCGGAAATGTCGGTAATCCTTATATTGTTTATGGACGAACTTGGTCTCATAACACAACCTTATATGTGAAAGATTTTAAGGGTAACGACCCTGTGTTTGTTTATTACTTCCTTAAGACGATGGACTTGGCAAATTATGCTGGTGGTAGTGCAGTACCAACACTAAACAGAAATCACATTCACACATTACCAATTGAAGTTCCAGAAAGTGTAGGCGTACAGAAAAAAATAGGATACTATTTACGACTTTTCGACGAAAAAATTGAACTTAATAATGAGATAAACAATAATTTAGCGGCTTAGATTTCGACATTGGAAACATCTAATTCACCGGACATTAGTTTTGGTAATAGGGTGTCACGCAAAGAAGCAAGATGCTGATTTTCCTTCTTAATCTGTAGGCGCTGCTCAAACATTGGAGCAACCGTACATTCAAATTTTTTTACGATGGTTTCATCGACCGGAAAATCAATTTCAAAAGAGTTGATGTCGCTTTGATTGAAACCTGCCTGAGCACTTCTGCCACCTTTATTATTTATTCCTTCGTAAAATGTTCGAGAAGATAAATAACAACGCAAAAATTCTCTGAAAAAGGATTTTTTGGGAAACACCTTTGCGAGGGCGACATTATAAGCTCCGTTAATTCCGAAACATATACGTCCAAGAGAAGCACCATATCGGGCTATCATTATATCGTGCTCCTCACAAAGTTTGTTTTTAGGCGAGTCGGGAATATATGTTATATGGCTGTCTGTATCATAATCTCTAATTTGGACAAAGCGTATGTACCCATCTCTTTCACTAAAAACGAATTCCGATGCGGGCGGTTGGCTTCCACCAGCATAATCCATTAAGTCTGATAACGAAATGTGTTTTGTGTCAATATCTGAATGTATGCAGAAGATGTTTTCATACAAAGCCTGCGCTTGTTGCTCTAAATTATTGTTTAGCAATAGAAAGAAGGGATAGTAGTGGGTATGCGTCCTCGATATGATGAAAGTGGCAAGATAATTGGCGCTCACAATATGATTTTTGATGACATATCAGACCAATATAAAATGCAACGAGTCTTGATAGATAAAGATATTCAAGAAATATCATACACAGCATTTATGAAACAACTCAGAAATGCAAAGGTTGCAGAAGAATTTGAGGATAATAACTATTATTCAAGAGAAGTTATTTCGCACTTGGCGATAGATTACTTATATTCAGCACTCTATCTTCAAAAAGGAATTGCCGAAAAAAGAGGTAAAAATGTTCTGTCATTATATATGATTCCCTGTGCGTATTTGTGCAAACACTCTGTTGAATTAAAGATTAAAGAATGCCTTTTGGAGAAATATGGCGAGGTTGAGAATACACATAGTCTTGCAAAATTATGGAATAGACTTGACGAAAAGTCGGTATTGCACTACGAAAAACTCAATTCCTTTATTCAAGAGTTAGAAACCATTGATAAAAATGAAATGGCATTAAGATATGGAGTATCAGTTAAATTAGAACCACTACAAGAAGATTTTATATTTGATATAGATGCTCTTTTGAATAACACTAAATTTTTCTTTAATGTTGTTGATGAATTTATCATTTGCAAGTATAGATATAAACAAAAGGAGAAATGAAAATGTCGGGATTATATACCGAAGCTGATTATGAAAATTCAGTAATCGAGCTGTTCAGAAATGATTTGGGATACGAGTACGCATACGGTCCCGATATAGAAAGGGACTTTTACAGCCCGTTGTATGAAGATGTACTCTATGACTGCATTGAAAGAATAAATTCAGACATGCCTATTTCGGCACTTAATGAAGCAATCTTTAAGTTAAAAAACTTTGAAAACGGAGAGCTTGTTCAGAAAAATGCCGTATTTATGGATTATTTACAGAACGGTATTCCTGTTTCCTACTTTGATGACGGAGATGAACGCAGCGGTATAGTATATCTTGTTGATTACAAAAATCCCGACAACAATTCCTTTATTGTAGCTAACCAATGGACTTTTATTGAGAACAGCAATAAACGACCTGATGTAATTCTCTTTTTGAACGGCTTACCGGTTGTACTGGTCGAGCTGAAATCCCCGTCCCGTGAAGAAACGGACGCTTCCGAAGCGTACAGGCAGCTCCGCAACTATATGAAAGAAATCCCATCTATGTTCATTTACAACGCAATTTGCGTAATGAGCGACCAGTTGACCTCAAAAGCGGGTACGATCACCTCGGGTGAAGACCGCTTTATGGAGTGGAAAACAAAAGACGGTGACTACGAAAACACGCAGTATGCACAGTTTGATACTTTCTTTGAGGGTATGTTCCAAAAGGCACGACTGCTTGATATAATCAAAAACTTTATTTGCTTTTCTAACGAGGGTATCAACTCGTTTAAGATACTTGCAGGTTATCATCAATATTTTGCGGTCAGAAAAGCGATTGAATCCACAAAACACGCTACCGTTACCGACGGTAAGGGCGGTGTATTTTGGCACACCCAAGGCAGCGGCAAATCGCTATCTATGGTGTTCTATGCTCATTTGTTGCAAGAAGCGTTAGAAAGTCCAACGATTGTTGTTATCACAGACAGAAACGACCTTGACGACCAGCTTTACGGTCAGTTTGCAAAGTGCAAAGACTTTTTAAGGCAAGAGCCGGTACACGCTACTTGCAGAAAGTTGACAGAAACTTCGGGTAAAAATGATGTCGGATTAAAGGACTGGCTGGACGGCAGACAGGCAAACGGCATTATTTTTACCACTATGCAAAAGTTTGAGGAGTCCCACGAAGCGTTATCCGAACGCCACAATATCGTTGTTATGGCAGACGAGGCGCACCGTGGACAATATGGACTGACTGAAACTGTGGATGAAAAAACCGGTAAGGTTAAAATCGGTACGGCTCGTGTTATCCGCAACACCTTGCCTAACGCTACATATATCGGCTTTACAGGCACACCTATTTCTTCAAAAGACCGCAGCACCCGTGAGGTATTTGGTGACTATATCGATATTTACGATATGACGCAGGCGGTCGAGGACGGAGCAACACGCCCTGTTTATTACGAAAGCCGTGTAATTAAACTCAATCTTGACGAAGCAACCCTGCGTCTGATTGATACCGAGTATGATATTATGTCCGCCAATGCCGATGAAGAAGTTATCGAAAAGAGCAAACGTGAACTCGGTCAGATGGAAGCAATACTCGGCAATGATAACACAATCAATTCGCTTGTTGGCGATATACTCGACCACTACGAGAACAACAGAGAAAACCTGTTGACAGGCAAGGCGATGATTGTTGCCTACTCTCGCCCTATCGCTATGAAAATTTACAAGCGTATTTTAGAGTTGCGCCCTGCTTGGACGGAAAAGGTTGCGGTTGTGATGACTTCCGGCAACAACGACCCGGAAAAATGGCGTGAGATAATCGGCAATAAGCACCACAAGGACGAGCTTGCAAAGAAATTCAAAGACAACAACAGTCCACTTAAAATCGCAATCGTTGTAGATATGTGGCTCACAGGCTTTGATGTGCCGTCCCTTGCCACTATGTATGTTTACAAGCCGATGTCGGGACATAATCTTATGCAGGCTATCGCCCGTGTAAATCGTGTATTCCGTGACAAAGAGGGCGGTCTTGTTGTTGACTATGTAGGCATTGCAACGGCACTCAAAAAGGCAATGAACGACTACACCGCTCGTGATAAAAAGAATTACGGCGATACCGATGTCGCAAAGGTTGCATTCCCGAAATTCCAAGAGAAGCTGTCCGTCTGCCGTGATAAGTTCCACGGATTTGATTATTCCAAGTTCCAAACCGGCACAGACCTTGAAAGGTCTAAGACTATCAGCGGCGCTGTCAACTTCATTATGGGCAGAGAAAAAATTGATGATAAGGACTCGTTTGTAAAAGAAGCGCTTATGCTTCATCAGGCTTTGTCCCTCTGCTCCTCTATGGTTGATGAGGACGACCGTATCGAAGCGGCGTTCTTTGATTCTGTGCGTGTACTTGTTTTAAGACTTGCAAACACAGGTGTCGGCAAAAAAATATCCTTGCCCGAAATGAACGCAAGAATTAACGAACTCTTAAAGCAGAGTATCAAGAGCGAAGGTGTTATCAACCTGTTCTCGGACATTAAAGAAGAATTCTCCCTCTTTGACCCGAAGTTCTTGCAAGAAGTTGCAAATATGAAAGAAAAGAACCTTGCCGTTGAGCTTTTGAAAAAGTTGATTGCAGAGCAGGTTTCTGTTTACCGCAGGACGAATGTGGTTAAGTCTGAAAAGTTCAGCGAGATTATGCAGCGTTCGCTCAATGCGTATTTGAACGGTATGCTGACCAACGAAGAAGTCATTGAAGAAATGTTAAAGCTTGCAAAGCAGATTGCAGCAGCGCAAAAAGAAGGCGACCAACTCGGACTTACAGCCGATGAGCTTGCGTTTTACGACGCTCTCACGAAGCCGCAGGCAATCAAGGACTTCTACGAAAATGACGAACTCATTGCCATTACTAAAGAACTTGCCGATACTCTCCGCAGAAACAAGACGATTGACTGGCAAAAGCGTGAGTCCGCAAGGGCAAAAATGCGTATGCTCATTAAGAAACTTTTGAAAAAGCACAAGTACCCGCCGGAGGGTATGAACGACGCAGTTCAAACGGTTATGACCCAGTGTGAACTTTGGACTGATAATATGATGGAAGAATAATTAACACGTTTTTTAGCAGGTCTTAGGGTGTCCCTAACGAGGTATTTGGTAATGTGGCTATCCAAATACACTGCTCGCTAAGTTTGTGCAAAAGCGGAAAGATTACCGTTTGGATATCCAAATGGTCTGCTCGCTAAGATTATACATTGTAACCTCACAAACAAAAGTTAAGGCACAACCTACTGGATTTTTCTCCGTAAGTTGTGCCTTGTTTTTAATTAAATATTATTTGATTGTTTACGATTTCTGTTGCTCGGTTGCGGATATTATTCATCTTTTGCACCCATAACATTGCATTTTCTGATTTGAGTTTTTCGGTGACATTTTCTTTTTTAGCAAGTGATTTTACTGTTTCGTCGAATAGCAATTTTGCTCTTTGGTCAATATCTGTAAGATATGAATTAAGTATGCCTGCCGTCAAAAGATTGTAATAAATCACTTTGTGATGTTGTTTCAAGTATCGCTTGTGCCTCATTCCCCACATGCCAATTTGGGCATTTTGCTCTGTGTTGGGTTTGAGATTTGGCAAGCGATAATCTCCCGCCTTGCGATATGTACCGCCTTGTTTTTCGTAAATTGTCATTGTCTTTTCCTCCGTTTGATTTATTTGTAAATGCAGCGTTCGGCGAAGCGAAGCATTGCAATACAGTACTTTTCAAACGGTGTCAACGTTTTATGATAGGGGTCGCCCTCACGAATACGAAGAGTGCGGCGGATTTCTTTTGGTATAACAACACGACCGAGGTCGTCTATTCTTCTTACAATACCTGTTGCTTTCATATCAAATCTCCCCTTATTTTGTAATATTTGCAAAATATTGCATTAATATTGTTTGAATTATAATTGCATTTATACCGCCGTTTAAAAATAAAATATGCACCGTATTATCAGCTTTACGGTGCATACAGTGTTTATTCTTTAATTTTCAACACAACAGAAAGTGTAAATTTCATTTCATCGGGGTTAAAGCTATGGCTTACATTGCCGTCATATTGCTTTGCAATTCGCTCTATGCTCTTAATTCCGTAGCCGTGAATAAATTTATTGCTTTTAGTTGTTTGCAGTTTGCCGTCCTTTAGGTTAGGTGCAGAGGAGCAGTAGTTCCAAGCGTTGATTACGATATAGTTTGTGTTTATCGGCTTTACAGTCAGCTCAATTTTCTTATCGTTTGCATTTTGTGTAGCCTCAATGGCATTTTCAAGCAGGTTGTCAAGCAGAGAGGTTATATCGTTATCATACATAAACGAAAAATCAATATCACGAATATCGCAGTAAAAATCAATCGTTTTGTCTTTGCAGGTGTTCATATATCTGTTTATGATTGCGTTTATCAGCTTGTTGTCGCTGTATATTCTCAAATACTTGATTTGATAGTTTTCGTATAGGTTATCTATGTATTTGTTAATGCCCTCAAAGTCCTTTTCGTTTGAAAGCTCTTTTATAGACAACAGGTGGCGCTTTATATCGTGAATAAGTATGTTTGAGTTTTCATATTGATTTTGCAGAATTGAGTAATACTCTGTATCAATCTCGGATTTTTGCTTTTGAAGTTTCAAAGAAGTGTTTTCAGCCTGAGTTTGCAGTACGCTTTCGTGAACAAGAAAAACCACAATATTCGAGTACATTAATAAAATTGTACCCACCACAAAAAGTATATATGCATACTCGTCAAGCTCGTATTTAAGGGCAATGTATGACATTCCGCCTATAATAAGAATAGATGCCATCGGTAGAAAGAAAAGCATATTTGTTTTGTTGAGCTTTAAATTTTCCTTATTTTCTTTAATAGAGAGTTTTGCAACAAAATATGCTACAAAGAAGAATAACAGTTTTGAACTTCCGCTTACAAGTACAAAAATCATATTATTGCTCTCAATATTTGAAAAATCAATTTTAAAAATTATCATTGCAAGAAACAGTACGCACATTTCTGTAATGAACATTATGGATGTAAGCAGAATTGCCGCATAAATTGATTGAAAAATATTTGTATTAAAGCAGAAAATGCAAAGCAGTATGTTACAGGCAATAAATCCGATTAAATTTGTAAAATCATTGTCGCTGACAAGGTTTATTATGAATTGCACCAACGATGATGAAAAAAAGCACAAAAACATCGCATTGTTGTTTAGCTTTGGCGTGAATTTGTTTGAGAAAAATATGTAAGAAATAATTGCCTCGAAAATATGCACAGTTGCGTAACAGAATATTGTCATACAATACCTCCCGCAAAATCAAAGAAAGCCTTTTTAAACTCGGCATATTTTCTTTGAGAAATGCAATGAGCCACCAAGTTTCCGTCGTCGGTTTCAAAGGTTATTGAGCTTTTGTCAAAGTTTGTAACATTCTGAAGATTTACAAGGTAGCTTTTGTGCGACTGAATAAAGCAGTTTGGCTGATTAATTATCTCGTACCATTCGGCAGGCTTTTTGTTGGTTTCGTAGGATTTGTCCTTTGTAACAATCAGCGAGCCGTGCTTTCTGTTTTCTATATATAGAATATCCTTCGTTTTTACGGTAAAAATCTCATCGTATTTTTCTATAATAATGCTCTTGCTGATTTTCTTGTAATACTCAACCGCCTCAAGGAAATTTCTGTTAAATCTCTCGGTATCAATCGGCTTTGAAAGGTATCTGAAAACCTGAATTTTCATTGCGCTGTCAAGATAAGCGGGGTACGAGGTTAAAATCATAATTATTATGTCGGGATTGAGCATTTTCAATCTTTCCGATACTTCAAGACCGTTTACAGACGGCATTTGAATGTCAACAATGGCAATGTCGTATGAGTGTTTTTCTTTAAAAATAAAATCTCCGCAGGTGCGCATATCCACATTGAACTGCATTTTATAATTTTTTTGCAGTTTGTTAATAAGCGAACTAACCTGTTCGAGAATTAATTTGTTATCATCACAAAGCAGAATATTAAGCAAAAAAATTCCTCCCTTAAAAGGTATTATACAACAAAAAATCGAATTTGTCATATAAAAATCATCACTTTTGACTTTTTTTAATGCGTTTTTGCCGAAATTGTAACAAACCTCTTTTCTCGTGATAGAATACAGATGGTAAATAAAGGAAAAACAAGTACAAATTTAGAAGTTTTGTATTTAGAGGTTTTGATTATGGCACTTCACAGCAACTTCATACACCTATGATATGGTGTATGAAGTGATGCGGTGCTATGTAACAATGGTACGGAGGTTAATAAAAAGGGAGGAGTACTCTTGAATACAGCTGCATTAAACGATTTTATTTCTTATTCAAAGGTTAATGACAGCGTTATTAACAAGTTCAAGAATATAATTCCAAAAACTCTGATCTCAATCTGGGAAAAACACGGATTGGGCACCTTTATGAACGGATATATAAAGGTTATTAATCCCGATGATTATCAAAGCATTGTAGACAGCACCTGCTGTACCTACAAAAAAGTAGTTCCTATTTTTGTAACTGCTTTTGGTGATATTATCACACTCGAAAGTGGCGAATACATAGGCATTTTGTATTATCGCTACGGAAAATTTGAGCTGCTGCTAAAGGATTTCGATTTCTTTTTAAGCCGCCTTACAGACAGGCGCTTTGTTAATGAATTTTTTTCCTTAAATCAGTATTATAAAGCTATTAACGAACATGGAATGTTGTTGTATAAAGAGTGCTTTGGCGACACCACCTTATTAGCGCTCGGTGGCAAGCACACCACCGAAAGTCTGAAAAAAGTTCAGATACAAGAGCATATAGCGCTGATAAATTCGTATTCGGGCACAATAATGTAAATCCGTTATGTCTGACATCTTGCAGTTTATTGTTAAGTGAGTAATCGGCAATATGTTATTTAAAGAGAGAGGGAACAAGATGTCAGACAACGAGATTTAAACCTAAATTTGATAGTACCCCATATGTTTTAGTAGTATCTGCACTTTGTGTAGGTGCCACTTTTTTTATGCTTTTATAATCTTTTTGCAAATGTGGGGGTAATATTAATAAATTGTGGTTTAACACACAAAGTTTAGCTTAATAAATTAAAAATTTCGGTCAACCCTTTTTAAAGGGTTGCGGGTTTGGGCAGAGCCCATAAAATAATAAAA
>ERZ831773.381-NODE-381-length-60386-cov-26.136812_pt1 | contig 60386 bp, 49 predicted proteins | sample MGYA00519696_ERZ831773 | MGnify/ENA primary metagenome ERZ831773 (study PRJEB31850, sample SAMEA3708720) | human gut metagenome | biome: human gut; feature: human-associated habitat; material: faeces | place: China | collected 2014 ...
GCACCCGTTTGGCGGGCTCCGATTATCCCATGGACACAAAATTTCTGACGCTCTCGAAGGGGCATCAAACACCGGAGACCATCAATGCAGAACTTGACAACCTGCAAACAAAAGAAGCACTCTCTCTTAAATCTCGCTTTCGGCCGAGAATACCACGGCATCTAAGTGCCAAAGAGTCGACTAAAACTCATACGATAAGAGGAGTGCTTCGTCATGAATAGTACACAAGTTTTCGAGAAACGCAAGATCGCCGTTGCGATTGGCATCGACCTGGCCAAAGACCATTGCGACGTTGTTGCATACAACGCTGACAACAAGATCTGCTTCACCAAAGCCAACATGACCTATCCGAAGCTTAGGACGGAGATATAAGCCGCAATTGGGTAAAACAGGATGGGAAGTCTGCGGACATGCGGGTTTCCGCATTCCGAATCCATGTGCGGAGAGGAGCTCCGTGGTTTCACGCTCGGTTGGCCCCCTCCTTTTGTTGCTAAAATAATAGATTAAGTCAGACAGCGGCGTACAAACCTTAGGGAAGGTCGCCGCCTTGCCTTTTCGGGGTTTCTTCCCTCCGGTTTTCTTCAATCCGCTCACAGAAATACTATGACCTCTCAAGCCTCTGCTCAGATGATGGCCAACGCGATCCGTGCCCTCAGCATGGACGCCGTCCAGAAAGCCAAGTCCGGTCACCCGGGCATGCCCATGGGCATGGCCGATATCGCGACGGCCCTCTGGTCGCGTCACCTTCGTTTCAATCCGACGAATCCGAAGTGGACCGGCCGCGACCGCTTCATCCTTTCGAACGGCCATGGCTCGATGCTGCAGTACGCTCTGCTGCACCTCACCGGCTACGACCTTTCGATCGACGATCTGAAGGCTTTCCGTCAGCTGCACAGCAAGACGCCCGGCCATCCCGAAGTGGATGTCACGCCCGGCGTTGAAACGACGACTGGCCCGCTCGGTCAGGGCATCGCCAACGGCGTCGGCATGGCGCTTGCCGAAAAGATGCTTGCGAACGAATTCAACCGCGAGGGTTTCCCTGTCTTTGACAACCGCACCTACGTCTTCCTAGGCGACGGCTGCATGATGGAGGGCATCAGCCACGAAGTCTGCTCGCTCGCCGGCGTCTGGAAGCTCAACAAGCTCATCGCCATCTACGACGACAACGGCATTTCGATCGACGGTGACGTCAAGGGCTGGTTCGGCGACGACACGCGCGGCCGCTTCGAAGCCTACGGCTGGAACGTGATCGGCCCGGTCGACGGCCATGACATCGACGCCATGGACGCCGCCATCGCCGAGGCCAAGCTCTCCGAGGATAAGCCCACCCTCATCATCGCCCGCACCACTATCGGCAAGGGCTCGCCCAACCGTCAGGGTACCGCCAAGGTCCACGGTGAAGCGCTCGGCGATGAGGAAATCGCCGCCACCCGCGCCGCGATCGGTTGGCCCTACGCTCCGTTCGAGGTTCCGCAGGAGGTCTATGACGCCTGGGATCACCGTGCCGAAGGCGCCCGCATCGAAGCCGAATGGCAGACGATGTTCGACGGCTATGCCGCCCAGTATCCCGAGCTCGCCGCAGAACTCAAGCGCCGCCTCGCCGGCGACCTGCCCGAAAACTGGTCCGACACCGTGATGGACGCCCTCTGCGCCGCCGAAGAGGCTGCCGAGACCGTCGCCACCCGCAAGGCCAGCCAGAAGGCCCTCAACGCTCTTGCGCCCGCGCTTCCCGAACTGCTCGGCGGTTCCGCCGACCTGACGGGCTCGAACCTCACGAACTGGACCGGCGTCAAGTCGCTTAACAGCGGCGACTTCCTTGCCCGCCACATCAGCTACGGCGTCCGTGAGTTCGGCATGTCCGCCATCATGAACGGCATTGCGCTCTACGGCGGTTTCATTCCGTACGCCGCCACGTTCCTGACGTTCTCCGACTATTCCCGCAACGCCCTGCGCATGTCCTCCCTCATGAAGCAGCGCGTCATCAACGTCTTCACGCATGACTCGATCGGCCTTGGTGAAGACGGCCCGACGCATCAGTCCGTCGAGCACGTGCCCAGTCTGCGCCTCATCCCCGGCATGCATGTCTGGCGTCCCGCCGACACGGTCGAGACGATCATCGCCTGGGCGAGCGCCATCGAGCGCCGCAACGGCCCGTCCTGCCTCGTGTTCACGCGCCAGAACGTTCCGTTCCTCGATCGTGACGAAGTGGATGCCGACGCGATCGCCCGCGGCGCTTATGTTGCCGCCGAAGCGCCTGCCGGCGCCGGTGAAGCCGAAGTCGTGCTTCTCGCCACGGGTTCCGAAGTTGGTCTCGCCATGAAGGCCCGCGCCGAGCTGACGGCCCGCAACGTTCAGGTCCGCGTCGTTTCCATGCCCTGTGCGAACCTCTTCGACGAACAGGACGAGGAATACCGCCGCGCCGTGCTGCCCGAAGGCGTGCCCGTGCTTGCCATCGAGGCTTCCAAGTCCGACCTCTGGTACAAGTACTTCTCCGGCAAGGGCGCCGTGATCGGCGTCGATACCTTCGGCGAAAGCGCGCCGGCCTGCGTCCTCTGGGAACGTTTCGGCTTTACGGTTGAAAACGTGGTTGCCAAGGTTGAGCAGCTTCTCAAGTAACAACAAAGACAGAAGGATTAGACATGACCATTCGTGTTGCCATCACCGGTTTCGGCCGCATCGGCCGCAACGTTCTCCGCGCTCACTACGAGGGCGGCAAGAAGCATGACGTCGAAATCGTCGCGATCAATGCCCCCGGCGACCTCGCCATCCACGCCCATCTTCTCAAGCACGACTCCTGCCACGGCCGCTTCAACGCTGACGTGCAGGTCGAAGGCACGGACACGCTGATCGTCAACGGCGACCGCATCCGCGTCTTCGCCACGCGCGACCCGAAGGAGATCCCCTGGGGAGAACTCAACGTCGACGTCGTGATGGAGTGCACGGGCGCCTTCAATTCGAAGGAAAAGAGCATGGTGCACATCGAGCAGGGCGCCAAGAAGGTCCTGCTCTCCGCTCCCGGCAAGACGGCTGACGCTACGGTTGTCTACGGCGTCAATCAGGAGGTCCTCAAGGCCTCCGACCTCGTCGTCTCCAACGCCTCCTGCACGACGAACTGCCTCGCTCCGCTCGCCAAGGCCCTGCACCGCACGGTAGGTATCGAACGTGGCCTGATGACCACGGTCCACTCCTACACGAACGACCAGGTCCTCACTGACGTCTATCACAAGGACATGCGCCGCGCTCGCGCTGCCACGCTCTCCATGATCCCGACGAAGACCGGCGCAGCCAAGGCCGTGGGCCTCGTGCTTCCTGAGCTCAACGGCCTGCTCGACGGCTTCGCCGTCCGCGTCCCGACGATCAACGTCAGCTTCGTCGACCTCACCTTCATCGCCAAGCGCGACACGAGCGTCGAGGAAATCAACGCCCTCGTGAAGGCCGCCTCCGAGTCCGAAGACCTCGCCGGCATCCTCGGCTACAACGACGAGCTTCTCGTCTCCACCGACTTCAACGGCGATGACCACAGCTCGATCTTCGACTCCACGCTGACGAAGGTCTCCGGCAACCGTCTTGTGAAGGTCACTGCCTGGTACGACAACGAATGGGGCTTCTCCAACCGCATGCTTGACACGGCCTGCGCGATGATGGCCGCCAAGTAAACGGCAAGTTCCGATGATCATGAAAGCCATGCCCCGGATCCGCATCCTCGGCGTGGCTTTCGCACTTTATGTTTCCTGAGCGGCGCAATGCGCCGCACTCCCTTTCGGAGAACAAGTCATGCACGTTCTGACTCTTGAAAAGCTTGCCAAGGACGGTCTTCTCGCCGGCAAGCGCGTCCTGATCCGCAGCGACCTCAACGCGCCGCACGATGAAAACGGCCGCATTACCAACGAAACCCGTCTTGTGGCCAGCGTTCCCGCCATCCGCATCGCGCTTGACGCCGGTGCCGCCGTGATGGTGATGAGCCACCTCGGCCGTCCGACGGAAGGTACCGTGACGCCGGCCGACAGCCTCGCGGGCGTCGCCCGCCGCATGGGCGAGCTTCTGGGCTGCGACATGCCGCTCGTCGCCGACTGGGTTGACGGCGTCAAGGTCGAGCCCGGCCATGTCGTGATGCTCGAAAACTGCCGCTGCAACGTTGGCGAAAAGAAGTGCAACGACGAGCTCTCGAAGAAGTACGCCGCCCTCTGCGACGTCTATGTCAACGATGCCTTCGGCACGGCTCACCGCGCCCAGGCCTCCACGGTCGGCGTCGCCCGCTACGCTGACGTCGCCTGCGCCGGCCCCCTGATGGCTGCTGAAATCGACGCCCTCACGAAGTCCGTCGAGGAGGCCCGTCACCCGCTCGCCGCCATTGTCGGCGGCTCCAAGGTTTCCACGAAGCTCACGATCCTCTCCAACCTCGCCGAAAAGGTCGACCGCCTGATCGTCGGCGGCGGCATTCTCAACACGTTCCTTCTCGCTGCGGGCAAGCCGATCGGCAAGTCCCTCGCCGAGCCTGAGCTCGTCGATGAATGCCGCAAGGTGCTCGCCGTGCTCGCCGCCAAGGGCGCCAGCCTGCCGATGCCCGTCGACGTCGTGGTCGCCAAGGCCTTCTCGGCCGACGCCGAGCATCGCGTTGCCGACGTGGACGACGTTGCCGAGGATGAAATGATCCTTGACGTCGGTCCAAAGACCGCTGCGATCCTTGCCGACATTCTCAAGAGCGCCGGCACGATCGTCTGGAACGGCCCGGTCGGCGTCTTTGAAATGGCTCCCTACGCCGAAGGCACCCGCGTGATGGCCGACGCCATCGCCGAGGCGACCGACAAGGGCGCCTTCTCGATCGCCGGCGGCGGCGACACGGTTTCCGCCGTGCACCAGTTCGGCATTGCCGACCGCGTCTCCTACATCTCCACGGGCGGCGGCGCCTTCCTTGAGTTCCTGGAAGGCAAGAAGCTCCCGGCCGTGGCCGTGCTTGAAGAGCGCGCCGCTCAGTAACAGGATCGCTGATCCGCATCCGGACGGCGGCAGGACCCATGGCCTCCGTCCGGACAACAAGGCGCCCCGCCTGAGGCGGGACGCCAACCGCATGCAGAGAAACCCCTTTGAGGAGAGAAAACATCATGAAGGAAGCCATTCTTGAACGATTCCTGCGCTATGTGGCCGTCACGAGCCAGAGCGACGGCAAGGCAGGCGTCGTCCCGAGCACCGAAGGCCAGCGCAAGCTCGCCGGCATGCTCGCCGAAGAGCTTGCCGAACTCGGCTTCGTCAACATTGAGATTTCCGAATACAGCGTGCTGACGGCACTGCTTCCGGGCAATCTTCCCGACAACAAGGCCGTTCCGACGGTCGGCTGGTGCTGCCATCTCGACACTGTGGATGCCGGCCTCAGCCCCGACGTCCATCCTCAGGTGATCCGCGGCTATCAGGGCGGCGACATCTGCCTGAACAAGGAAAAGGACCTGTGGATGCGCACGTCCGAGCATCCTGAAATCGAGAAGTACGTGGGCGACGACATCGTCGTCACCGACGGTACCTCGGTGCTCGGTGCGGACAACAAGTCGGCCATCGCCAACGTCATGACGGCCTTCGACATCGTCGTGAAGGAAAACCGCCCGCACGGCGACATCTACGTCGCCTTCGTCCCCGACGAGGAGATCGGCCTTCTCGGCGCCAAGAAGATCGACTTCTCGAAGTTCCCCGTCGACTTCGCCTACACGGTCGACTGCTGCGAGCTCGGCGAAGTGGTCTACGAAACCTTCAATGCAGGCAGCGCCACGATCCGCATCAAGGGCGTCACGGCCCATCCGATGTCCTCCAAGGGCGTTCTCGTCAACCCGACTCTCATCGCCACGGACTTCGTGCAGATGATGGACCGTGGTTCGACGCCTGAATGCACCGAGGGCACCGAAGGCTTCGTCTTGGTCAACAGCATCGTCTCGAACCCCTCGCAGGCCACGGTTTCGATCAAGATCCGCGACCACAATCGCGAGAAGTACGAGGCCAAGAAGGCGCTCATCGCCTCCGCTGTCGAATACCTGAAGGTCCGCAATCCGCGCGCCAGGATCGAACTTGAAGTGAAGGACATGTACGGCAACATCGCCGACGCGCTCACGGACGACAACCGCTGCGCCGTCGACCATCTCTATCGCGCGCTCGAGATCGCCGGCGTCAAGGCCAACACGATTGCCATGCGCGGCGGCACGGACGGTTCCTTCATCTCGACGCAGGGCGTCATTACGCCCAACTACTTCACGGGCGGCCACAACTTCCACAGCAACTGCGAATTCCTGCCGCTTGGCGCGGCCGTGAAGAGCACGGAAGTGACGCTCACCCTGATCGACCTGATTGCAGGCACGAAGCACTAAGGACAGGCTTGCTCTGAACCTGAACGGGCGTCCTCACGCTGTGAGTGGACGCCCGTTTTCGTGAGGGCGGCAGGACGGAAACGGAAAGGGAAATCATGACGACACAGCTTCATGTGACGGCACTCGGTCTGCCGGGCGTCCTGCTTTTGAAGAGCATCGTTCACGCGGATGCGCGCGGCAGCTTCACGCAGAGCTGGCAGGCGGCTGACTGGCGCGCGGCGGGCGTGGACATTGCCTTCATGCAGGACAATCTCGTCTGCAACGCCCGCAGAGGGACGCTGCGCGGCATGCACTGGCAGCGTGAGCCGCATGCGCAGGCCAAGGCCGTGCAGTGCGTCAGAGGAGCGCTCCTTGACGTTGTGGCAGACGTGAGGCCCGAGAGCTCGCTGTTCGGCAGGTGGATTTCCGTCGAGCTCAAGGCTGGCGAGGGGGAGTCTCTCTATGTGCCAGCCGGCTATGCGCACGGCTACGTGACGACGGAGGACGATACGATCGTGCTCTACAAGGTCGACAAGCCATGGGTGCCGGGGTCGGAGGCCTCGTGTCGATGGAATGATCCGACGCTGAACATCGACTGGCGGTGCGAAAATCCCATCCTCTCCGAGAAGGACGCCGCAGCTCCCTTCCTTTTGCCGTGAGAAAGGTCTGAATGCAGAAAAGCCTGCCGATCCGGCAGGCTTTTCTCACAAGGCGACTTATTTTTGCGGATCTTCCGCGTCAAGTCCCTTTCGCTTCTGGATGAACTTCCAGACCATGCCCACGAGGACGGGGCCTGAGATGGCGGCGACGATGCCGAGGAGAAGGATGAGAGAGAGGTTGTTCTTGATGAACGGGATGTTGCCGAAGAGGTAGCCTGCGCCGACGATCGAGACAGCCCAGAGAATGGCACCTGCGCCGCTGAAGAGCTCGAAGCGGATGCCGTTCATGCGGGCTGCGCCTGCAATGAGCGGCGCGAAGGCGCGGACGATCGGCACGAAGCGGGCGAGCAGGATGGTCTTGCCGCCGTGGCGCATGTAGAAGTCGTGAGCGTGGCGGAGCTTCTTTTCGTTGATCCAGGAGATGTTGCCGCTGTAGATGCGGTTGCCGAGCCAGCGGCCCTGCTCGTAGCCGAGCGTGTTGCCTGCGATGGCGCCGACGATGACGGCGAGCATGATGAGCCAGGGACTGGCCGTACCGGAGGCGGCGACGGTGCCTGCAACGAAGAGAAGAGAGTCTCCCGGCAGGAATGACATGATCACGAAGCCAGTCTCCAGGAAGAAGATGAGGAACATGGCGGCGTAGATGAGGGTGCCGTAGTCCGTGGCGAGGGAAACGAGAAAGGCGTCCGTATTGGTAAAGAGGTTGACTACGAGATCGAGGATGTCCATCTGAGAATCCCAGGTGATTGTTTCCTGCCCCCGAGGGAGGGCCGGCCATGTGCAAGGAGCGGAGATTGCACATATCATACTGAATGCAGTCCCCGGCTGACGGGGCATATCTTAACGAATTGAAATTGCCCGAGGCTTATGCAAAACCTGATGCCGCGCACGCTTGCGCCCAAACGAAGCATTGCTGAACTACCGAGCCAGCTCATCAGCCAGATTGCGGCAGGCGAAGTGATCGAGCGTCCTGCCTCCGTTGTGAAGGAGCTGGTGGAGAATGCAATCGACGCTGGCGCCGGTGAGATCGACGTCAAGCTCGATGGCGGTGGCCTCAAGCGCATCGTCGTAACCGACAACGGCTCAGGCATTCCGAAGGACGAGCTGACGCTAGCCCTCAGACGGCACGCCACCAGCAAGATCCGCGACCTTCTTGAGCTCGAGCGCGTCGGAAGCCTCGGCTTTCGCGGCGAGGCCCTGGCGTCGATCGATGCCGTTGCCGAGATGAGCATCCGCAGCCGCACGCCTGAGGCCGACAGCGCATGGGAGATCTCCGACGGAGAAGTGCATCCCGCCGCAGGCGTCGTCGGCACGCGCGTGGAGGTGCTCGATCTTTTCTACAAGACGCCGGCTCGCCGCAAGTTCATGAAGTCCGACGCGACGGAAACGGCTTATGTGACCGAATATCTCGAGCGCCTGGCGCTCGCCAACCCCGACATCGGCTTCACGCTTTCGGCAAATGGCCGCAATGTTCTGAAGCTCCCTGCCGTCACGAACGTTGTTGACCGCATTGAGGCGCTGATGCCCAGAGCCTTCAAGGGACAGCACCGCGAGGTGGCGGCCGAGGAGGACGGCATGACGATTCGAGGACTCGCCGGCATTCCGGCCATCGCCCGCAGTCGTGCGGACGGGCAGTACTTTTTCGTCAATGGCCGCTATGTGCGCGACAAGACGCTCATGCATGCCGTCAAGGCCGCCTATCAGGACGTGCTGCACGGCCAGAGCCAGCCCGTCTTCTGTCTCTATCTGACGCTGGATCCGACTGCAGTCGACGTAAACGTACATCCCGCCAAGCTTGAGGTCAGGTTCAGGGAGTCGAGCAGGGTACACCAGTTCGTCATGCATGCCGTGAAGGCGGCTCTCGCGCCGCCCACCGCCTCGCTTCTGAATGGTGAGGAGACCGAGGCAGCCCTGCCTGCTCAGAAACGGCAGGAGGCCGCACGTCCCGTGCAGTCGTCTGCACCGTCCGTTTTTTCATCAGGCTCGCTCGGTAGCACTCCCGCATTCACCGCACCTTTGCGTCCCGCGTTCAAGCCCGAATCCTGTCCTGACGTCAGCACGGCCATGCGCCTTTTCGGCGCGGACGTCGATACTGCCAGAGCGGCTGCGCAGGGCAGAGTTCCTGAGGGACGCTTCTCGGGACGGAAAGACGGCAATTGGCTCAAGAGCGAGAAAGTGCCGCCTGCCGAACCCGAATCCGGACGTCTCGACCTTCAGGGAGGATCCTTCCTGAAGGAGACGAATGAGGCAACGTCTCTCGGGCCGATTGACGTGCCCCCGCCCGAAACGGCCGAGGGCATGAGCTTCGAGGAGATTGCCGAGGCGGTTCCGTCCGCTTCCGACAAGACCTCGGCATGCGTTGCGGCCACTCCCGCATCTGAAGCTTGCAAGCCCGCGACGCTTCCTCCGGGGACGCTCGGCCGCGCCATTGCCCAGATCGGCGGCATCTACATTCTGGCGGAGAATGAGCGCGGGCTCGTGGTGGTTGACATGCACGCGGCGGCTGAGCGCATCACCTACGAGCGTCTCAAGCGCGAGATGGACGCCCGCGGCATCGCCGTACAGCAGGTTCTGATCCCGCAGGTCTTCCGCGTGAACCCGCTTCTCTTTTCCGTCTTTGAGGAAAACCGCGAGCTTCTTTCCACGCTCGGCCTTGAACTCACGGGGGCCGGAGACTGCGCCGTCGCCGTGCGTGCGCTCCCGATGCTCTGCAAGGACATGCCGTCCCAGACGGTGGAGACCATGGTGAAGTGTCTTCTCGAGGATCTTCAGAACTTCGGTGAGACGTCTGTCATCGAGGAGCTCAGAAACAGGCTTCTCGCCACGGTCGCCTGTCATGGCTCCGTGCGCGCGCACCGCCGTCTCACCCTGCCCGAAATGGACAGGCTTCTGAGGGACATGGAGGAGACCGAGCGGGCCGACCAGTGCAACCACGGCCGTCCGACATGGCGGCAGATGACGCTTACAGACTTGGACAAGCTCTTCATGAGGGGCAAGTGATGGACGCGATTGAAAAGGTCCTGCATGAATGCGGGCAAAAGCCGCAGGCGCTGATGATTCTTGGGCCTACGGCGGGCGGCAAGTCCGCTCTTTCTCTGGAGATCGCCCGACGTCATGACGTTGAGATCATCTCCATGGATTCTGCGCTTGTCTACAGGGGCATGGACATCGGCACGGCAAAGCCGACGAAGGAGGAAAGGGCGGTATGCCCGCACCATCTGATCGACATCCGTGACATTGGTGAGGCCTACAGCGCCGCCGATTTTCTGGAGGATGCCGTGAGACTCGTGGGTGAGATCCGCTCGAGAGGGCGGCTTCCGCTCATCGTGGGCGGCACGATGCTCTACGCCAAGGCTCTCAGGGACGGCATCAACGACATGCCCTCGAGCACGCATGAGGTTCGCGAGGCGGTGGCGACTGAGGCGGCTGAGCGCGGCTGGCCAGCCATGCATGCAGAACTCGGGAGGATCGATCCCGTGACGGCCGCCAGATTGGCGCCCAACGACAGCCAGCGCATCGGGCGCGCTCTGGAGGTCTGGAAAATGACGGGCAGGCCGATCTCGGCCTTCCATGCAGAGAGTGTTCGCAGACCTGCGGTGGAGACGTTGACGGTGGGGCTGCTGCCCTCGGACAGAAAGTGGCTGCATGCCCGAATCGAGGCAAGGTTTGATCAGATGCTTGCCGATGGCTTTCTGGATGAGGTTAGGTCTCTGATGATGCGTCCAGACTACGATCCTGACAGCCCGGCCATGCGGGCCGTAGGCTATCGACAGGCAATTGATTTCATCGAGGGGCGCACCGACATGGCGGCCTTTTATCTGGCAGGCGTTGCGGCCACCCGACAGTTGGCCAAGAGACAGATGACCTGGATGCGCAGCATGCCCGACGTTGCTCTGTTGGACCCACTTGACGCGGGCGCGCTCGACAGCGTGCTCGGGCTGCTGGAGAAGGTGACTTCTCCTGCGTTTGTTTGAATAAAAAGAAAGCGGCACTGCATCCGTTGCAGTGCCGCAATTCTTGGTCAGTGGCCTAAGGCCGATCAGCGGACGACGCAGGGAGCTTCGCCTTCGGGAAGCTTGGCGACCGTGCCGATCGTGAAGACCTTTTCGCCCTGAGCTTCAAAGGCTGCGCGGGCCTTTTCGGCGTCTTCGGCGGAGACGATCACGACGAGACCGATGCCGTTGTTGAAGACGCGGTGCATTTCATGGCTGTCGATGTTGCCCTTTTCCTGGAGCCAGTCGAAGATGGCCGGGCGCGTCCAGGACTTGCCGTCGATGACGGCCTGAACGCCTTCGGGAAGAACGCGGGGCACGTTCTCGACGAGGCCGCCGCCCGTGATGTGGGCCATGCCCTTGATCTTCACGGACTTCATGACTTCGAGAACCTGCTTGACGTAGATGCGGGTGGGTTCCATGGCGCGGTCGGCGAGCGTGGCACCGTCGAACGGCATGTTCCAATCAGCGCCGGCGACTTCGACCACCTTGCGGATGAGAGAGAAGCCGTTGGAGTGCGGGCCGCTCGAGGCAAGGCCGAGAATCGTGTCGCCCGGCTGGATCGTGCGGCCGTCGATGATCTGGTCCTTTTCGACAACGCCGACGGCGAAGCCTGCGAGGTCGTATTCGCCTTCCGGATACATGCCCGGCATTTCGGCGGTTTCGCCGCCGATCAGAGCGCAGCCTGCGAGTTCGCAGCCCTTGGCGACACCAGCGACAACGCGGCCGGCGACGTCAACGTCGAGCTTGCCGCAGGCATAGTAGTCGAGGAAGAAGAGGCTGCGGGCACCTTGCACGAGGATGTCGTTGACGCTCATGGCAACGAGGTCCTGGCCGACCGTGTCGTGACGGCCGAGCTTGAAGGCGAGCATGAGCTTGGTGCCCACGCCGTCCGTGCCGGTGACGAGAACCGGGTTCTTGTATTCCTTGCTGACTTCGAAGAGCGCGCCGAAGCCGCCGATGGAGCCGAGGACGCCCGGGATCATCGTGCGCTTGGCAAAGGGCTTGATGCGTTCAACGAGTTCGTCGCCGGCATCGATGGAAACGCCGGCAGCCGCGTAGGAAAGTTGGCTCATGGAAAGTATCTCGAGTAAAGAGGGTCCGCGGGCACACGCAGAAGAGGGGGCACGTCGTGCCGAAGGGTGTGACCGGGGACGGGTTGCCTAATAAAAGAGTTTGCGAAAGTATAAGCCAAAGAGCCGTCTCATGAGGCGGATAAGACGATTTTTGAGCAGGGGAGGTCGCAGGCGGAGCAAGGGTTTGAGTGAAGCGGAGGCATGACAAATGGAGCGGACGAAAACAATGTTTTCGAGGTAAACTCTAAGATTCTGGACGTGTGCGCATCATGCGCTCAGATTTCCACCGCCCGAGATTATGTACGAACACGAACCCGATCAGTATCTGCTCGACCTGCAGGAGCGCGACAAGCCGACGCTCGACAACTTCGTTGTCGGTGCCAACGGCGAAGCCGTCAGTGTTCTGCGAGAAGTGGCCGCAGGCTGCGGGCCCACCTTCGTGTATCTTTACGGTCCCAAGGGGGCGGGCCTCACGCATTTGCTGAGGAGTCTGGTGCCTGAAGAGGGCTTCCGCGTGCCGATGTTCGATCCGAAGGTGCCGCTCTACGTCGTTGACGACGTGGACGAACTGGATCCGGGCTGGGCGTTGCAGCTGCTTGCACTGCAGAATGCCGTGCGCGGAACGCCGGGCATGCATCTCGTGTGTGCGGGCAGGGTGCCCGCCGCTCAGCTTCCGCTTCCCGAAGTTGTCAGAAGTCGTCTGGCCTGGGGACTCTGCTATGCAATTCGTCCGCTTGACGATGAGGAGCGTCTTGCCGAGCTTCACCGTCAGGCCGCACGACGCGGCATCGAGCTCACGCCTGACATCCTTCACTGGATGGGGGCCAACCTGCCGCGCGACATGCGCACGCTCACCTGTGTGCTTGATGAGGCGGACCGCCTCGGGTTGCAGAAGCAGCGTCGCGTGACGCTTCCTCTGTTGCGCGAGGCCGTGACCTCTCTTGATGAGAGGCAGCACGCCCGTCAGGCATACTGATCCCGTTTTTTCACGACATGAAGTTTGCAGTCTTCGATCTTGATCACACGCTTCTCCCCGTCGACAGCGGAGAGAACTGGAGCCGCTGGCTCGTGAGAGCCGCAGGCATGGATGTCGCCCTGATGGACGCCCGGATCGAGGCCTATGCCGAAGCCTACCGCAAGGGTGCATTCAGCGCCGACGAGTTCATGGGCTTTCAGGCGGGGCTTCTGGCCGCCTGCAGGCGGCAGGATCTTGAGAAGTGGTGCACAGCCTACATCGATGCCTGCGTCAGGCCGCACCTCCGCCCCGAAGCGCTCGATCTGCTCGAATCCCGCAGGAAGGCGGGGTTTGAGCCCGTGCTTGCTTCAGGCACGCATGCCTTCGTGACGGGTGCGATTGCGCCGCTCTTCGGCATCAGGCATCTTGTGGCGGCTCGACCTGAAGAGGACGCCTTCGGAGAGTTCACGGGCCGAATTGCAGGGTCCCACTCTTACGGCGAGGGCAAGCTGGTGCTCCTCAGGGAGTTTCTGGAGAGTCTGGGCGCTGCTGATGACGGCCTCAGGTTGGAGGCCTACAGCGACTCGATCAACGATCTGCCGATGCTGGCCTTTGCCGCCGAACGCGGCGAGGCGTTCGCCGTCAATCCGGACGGCATGCTTCGGTCGGAAGCCGCCCGCAGAGGTTGGCGAATCATGGATATTTTCAAAAAGGACAGGGCGTAAATGTTTGGCCGTATTGTCAACCGGGTGAGGGACATGTTCGCCCCCCGTTCCGTTGTCGTCAAGAATCCCCGCGTGATTTCCGCAGATGAGCACCGCATCGATCCGGCCCTGGTGTCGGCTGAGGCGCGGGCGACCTGCGAGGCGCTCAAGCGTCGCGGCTTCCAGGCCTACATTGTGGGCGGTGCCGTTCGCGACCTGATGCTCGGCGTCACGCCCAAGGACTTCGACGTGGCGACCGATGCGACGCCCGAACAGGTGAAGCGCTGCCAGCGCCGCGCCGTGATCATCGGTCGTCGCTTCAAGCTCGTACATGTGATTTTCGGGCGCGAGATCATCGAGTGCTCGACCTTCCGTGCGCTCGAGGGCGCGGGCCAGCGCAAGGACGCCACGGGTCGCGTCGTCTCCGACAACGTCTTCGGCGAGATGTGGGAGGACGCGGCCAGGCGCGACTTCACGATCAATGCGCTGTACTACGATCCCCAGACGCAGGAGCTCTTCGACTATCACCGCGGCTTTGAAGATCTCGCCGCAAAGCGCCTTCGCATGATCGGTGATCCAGCCGAGCGCTACAGGGAAGACCCCGTGCGAATGATGCGCGCCGTGCGCATCGCGGCGAAGCTCGGCTTCACGATCGAGCCCGCCACTGAAGCGCCGATTCCCAAAATGGCGAAGCTTCTCGAAAACGTGCCCTCCGCCCGTCTTGTCGACGAGGTACTCAAGCTTCTGACCAGCGGTCATGCCGTGGCCTGCCTCTCGAAGTTGCGTCAGGAGGGACTTCACAAGGCGCTTCTGCCGTTGCTGGACGTGATCGTCTCCGAGCCTGACGGCGAGGAGTTCCTGATGCTCGCCCTGAAGCGCACCGACGAGCGCATCGCCGTCGGCAAGAAGATTTCGCCCTCCTTCCTTTTTGGCACGCTGCTCTGGCCGCAGGTCGTCAAGCGCTGGCGCTACAACGAGGATGAAAAGGGCATGAGCCGCATGGCCGCCCTTCATGCGGCCTGCGTCGACGTGCTTGCCACCCAGTGCCAGCAGCTGAACATCCAGCGACGCTATCAGGCGGACATCCACGATCTGTGGATGCTTCAGGCGAGGTTCGAGCGCCGCACGGGCAAGACTGCCTATGCGCTCGTCTCCCATCCCCGCTATCGTGCTGCCTATGACTTCATGCTGCTTCGTTCGCTGCTCGGTCATGTGCCCGAGTCTCTCGTTCAGTGGTGGGACGCTTTTGCGCTCTCCGACGAGGAAACTCGTGCAGGCATGATCGCAGAGGCTCAGCGCGAGGCCCGCATGACGGGGGACGCCGCCCGCAGCCATCGACGCCGCGCAGCGTCCGCCGACGGCGAGACGCCTGCCGAGGATGGCGAGCGCCGCTCGTCGAGAAGGCGTCGCCGTTCGCCGCGCCGCTCCTCCCGCAGCCGTCAGGAGCGCAGTGATGCCTGAGGCGATCATCGCGCTCGGGGCCAATCTGGGGCAGCCCGTTGAGGCACTCAGGTCTGCTGTGCAGGCGCTCGGACGGACGGACGGCATCCGCGTGCTCGGCACGAGTCGCTTCTATACGACGAGTCCCGTCGAGTCTTCCGGTCCCGACTACGTCAATGCTGCGGTGCTGGTCGAGACGACGCTTGAGCCTATGGCGCTTCTGCGCGCCTGTCAGGCGATTGAGAACGCACACGGTCGCGTTAGGCCGGCGGGTGTTGTCAATGCGCCCAGAACGCTCGATCTGGACGTGATTGCCTATGAGGGGACGGTTTCCGACGATCCCGTGCTGACGCTTCCTCATCCTCGCATGCACGAACGCCTCTTCGTGCTGGTGCCGATTGCGGATCTGCTGCCTGACTGGAGACTGCCTGACGGGCGCACCGTCGGAGAAGCCGTCAGGGACGTGCGGGAGGCTCATCCCGATCAGCTGATCCGCCCACTGGGCCCGGAAAATATGGCATAATTCACTCCTTAATTTGAAAGGGTTCCCCGGATGGCGGAATGGTAGACGCAGCGGATTCAAAATCCGCCGGTGAACAACCATGAGAGTTCGAGTCTCTCTCTGGGGACCATCAAAAGCTAAGGTCGATGCAGTCGTTGCACCGGCCTTTTCTTTTATCCTGCAAGCGGCAAAGCCTGCGCGGAAGTCCGCACAGGCTTTGCGTAATGAGAGTTGGGTCCTGTCTCAGAGATGCTGGCGGAGGAACTGTGCCAGCGCCGCGAGCTCGTCCTGACAGATTTCGTGGTCCATGTCGAACGGAAGCCAGCGGAAGTCGGGGTTGATCTCCTGAATGACCTGAGCGCTGCGCTTGGCGGTCAGTGGCGAAATGACGGAGTCGAAGAGACCGTGCGCCATGAAGACGGGCGTCTTGCGGCCGGCGGGCGTGATTTCTGAGAACAGAGTGCCCGCGAGCGGCAGGTAGCCCGAAAGGGCCACGATGCCCGCGACAGGTTCTTCTTCACGAAGTCCCGCGTAGAGTGCGGCGGCCGCGCCCTGAGAGAAGCCTCCGAGGAAGATGCGGCTGCGGGGGATGCCCGCCTTTTCGACGTCCGTGATGAGAAGACTGATGCGGGCTGCGGTTTCCCTGATGCCTGCACGGTCCTCGTTGTCGTCGATCTTGTCCGAGCGCACGTCGTACCAGGCGCGGAGCGGATAGCCCGGATGCGCGGAGATTTCACGCACGGGGGCGTTGGGCAGAACGAATCGGCAGACGGGACCGCCGAAGTCAAGGATCTCGTCAGGGAAGGGCGCGAAGTCGTTGTTGTCGACGCCCATGCCGTGGAGCCAGATGACGGCGGCTTCAGGCGCATTCTGCGCGCGCCGCGGGGAGACCATCAGGATGTCCTTCGGATCGAAGGGCTTGACGGCGGGTTCCGCAGGCTTGGCGGGTTGGGAGGGTTGGACCGGTTCGGCCTGCTTCTCCTCTGCGGGCTTCGGGCGCTGAGCGCTCTTGGGGCGGAAGGCCCTGACGACTTCCTCGCGGGTCTCGACGTAGGGACCGCCGATGAGGTCGATGCAGTAGGGCACGGCTGCAAAGATGCCGTTGACGACGGACTTGCCGTCCTTGCCCCTGAGGCCCTCAAGCGTTTCAGCAATGGCCTTTGGCTGGCCGGGAAGATTGATGATGAGCGCCGCATGATCGGGCGTTTCGCGAAGCACGGCCGTCTGGCGCGACAGAATGGCGGTCGGGACGAAGTGGCCTGAGATCGCTCGCATCTGTTCGCCGAAGCCCGGCATCTCGCGCGTACCGACGGCAAGCGTCGCTTCGGGCGTGACGTCGCGGCGCGAGGGGCCCGTTCCGCCCGTCGTGAGGACGAGGTCGCAGCCGATGATGTCGACGAGCTCGCGCAACGTTTTCTCGATCTCGAAGCGCTCGTCGGGGATGAGGCGCTTGTGCACGGCCATCGGATTGATGATGGCCTTCCTGCACCAGGCTTCGAGCTCGGGAATGCCGCGGTCGTCATAGACGCCCCTGCTGGCGCGGTCAGACACGGACACGAGGCCCAGAATCAGTTCGTTTTCACTTTTGCGAGGCGGCTTCATCGAAATCGTCCTTTGGCCTGATGGTTATTCTTCGTTCTCGTCGTCTTCGGCGAAGAGGCTGATGGGCTCTTCGAGAAGATCATGAAGGTAGCGGTAGAGCTCGCGGGCGCTCTTGGGCGGCTTCTGTGCCTCGCGCTCCTTGCGAGCTGTACGCACAAGCGTGCGAAGGCGTGGGATGTCAGCTTCGGGATGCTCGCTGATGAATTTGGTGAGCGCTTCGTCGCCTGCAAGCATTTGGTCGCGCAGCGTCTCGCAGCGGTGAAGCAGGGCGACGGCGGCGCGGGATTCGCCTGTGACGCGGTCGATCGCTTCGCGAACGGCGACGGGATCCATGTTGCGCATCTTCTTGCCGATGAGCTGGAGCTGGCGTCGCTGCGCGCCGAAGCTTCTCATGCGGCGGAATTCGACGATTTCCACGAGAACCTCGTCGGGAAGGCCGATGCGCTTGAGCTGCTCGTCGCCGAGCTTCGTCATCTCGCGTCCGAGATCCTGGAGCGCGTTCTGCTCGCGCTTGAGCTGGGATTTGGAGGGGCCGCGGTAGCCGTTTTCGTCAACGTCGTCTTCGTAGATCTGTTCCTGGCGCATGGCAAAGCTCTTGCGTTAAAAAGTCATCAAAACCCTTATGATAGCGGGATCGCGGGCAGGACGTCGGATGTCCGAAGGCCCGTGAAGGCGGAGGAAGGAGAGTGAAAATGCAGGATGAAGTCGAAATGCGCACGGAGGAGCTCGCCCGATGGACGGTGGAGCGTTCGAAGTCGCTGGGGGCGGACTGCGCAAGCGCCGAGGTGAGCCACGACAAGGGGCTGAGCGTGACGGTGCGCATGGGGGAGGTCGACGCCGTAGAGCACACCGAGGAGCGTGTCCTGACGCTCAACGCGTGGATCGGAGGGCGAAAAGGCTGCGCAAGCACGGCGGACTTTTCCGAACGCTCGCTCGAGGCGGCCGTGCAGGCCGCCGTCGACATCGCCCGCGTCTCGGCGGAGGACCCTGCTGCGGGACTTCCCGAGGCGGAGGATCTGCAGGCCGACATGCGTGACCTGTCGCTCTGGCATCCGTTCGAGGGAGGCGTCCAGGAGGCCGTAAGGCTGGCCTCGGCCGTAGAGGAGGCCGTCTTCGAGGCGGACGAGCGGATCGTCAACTCCGATGGCACGAACTTCTCGACCTCGTCGGGGGAGTTCACGCTGGCCAATTCGCTCGGGTTCTGCGCTGGCTACAGGTATTCGCGTCACGACATGGACGCTGCGCCCATTGCCGAGGACGACTCCGGCATGCAGCGCGACGGCTGGTGGACGCAGGGGCGCGCCGTCGAGGATCTTCTGGACCCCGCCGAGCTCGGACGCACGGCTGCCGGGCGCACGGTCGCTCGCCTTGGCGCAAGGCCGCTGTCGAGCCGTCGTGCGCGGGTGCTCTTTGATGCGCCCGTGGCGACGGGACTTCTGGACATTCTTGAAGAACTCCTCAACGGGCGCGCCTGGTACAGGCATGCGAGCTGTCTCGAGGGAAGGCTTGGCGAGCGGATTCTTCCTGCTCATGTCTCCGTGGAGGAGGATCCCTATCTCATGAGGGCGCTCGGTTCCGGAGTCTTCGACGACGAAGGGTGCGCGGGACGAAGACGCATGATCGTGTCGGACGGACGGATTGAGGGGATCTTCCTCTCCAGCTACTCCGCCCGAAGGCTCGGAATGAGGACGACGGGAAATCTCGGCGGAGCCTACAACCTGAGGCTTTCCAGCACCGAGACTCGACCTGAGGACACGAGGCGGGCGATGCTCGAGCGCCTTGGCACGGGATTCCTCGTGACGGAGCTGATCGGGCAGGGGCTCAACGCGGTCTCGGGAGACTATTCGAGGGGAGCCTCGGGCTTCTGGGTCGAGAACGGGCGGATCGTCGCCCCCGTCGAAGGGGTGACCATTGCCTCGAACATTCTCACGATGATGAAGACGATCGAGGCGATCGGAGCCGACGAACACGACACGGGCGTGCGTCGATCGGGAAGCCTGCTGATTCCCGATCTGATGCTCGCGGGCGAATGAGCTCTGACGAATGAGCCTCGAAGGGGCTTCTTCGCAACGAGGTGCAAAGTCAGGCGTCTTTGTCGAGACAGTCGCGGGCAAAGCGGGTAGAATGCCGCTTTTCTCAAATTCCCACTGGCCTGTCAAGCCATGCAAGAACAGCACTTATCCGATTTCGATTTCGAGCTCCCGCCGGAGCTCATCGCCCAGTATCCCCTTGAAAACCGCACTGCATCTCGTCTTCTGCACATCACGAAGGACGTGATCGAGGACTGCACGTTCACGGACATCGAGGGCTTTCTTCACGAAGGCGACCTGCTTGTCGCCAACAACACCAAGGTCATCAAGGCCCGCCTGCTCGGCCGCAAGGCCACGGGCGGCAACGTCGAGGCCCTGATTGAGCGCGTCACGGGCGAGCGCACCGCTATCTCCATGGTTCGCGCCAGCAAGTCCCCGAAGCCGGGCACTGTCCTCTACTTCGAGGCCGACGGCATCGAGGAGCCCGTCATGGTGACGGGCCGTCAGGGCCAGTTCTTCGAACTTGAGTTCGAGCGTCCCGTACTCGACGTTCTCGAGGCGTTCGGTCGCGTTCCGCTTCCTCCCTACATCACGCATGCGGCGCAGAAGTCCGACGAGAGCCGCTATCAGACGGTCTATGCCCGCTATCCCGGCGCCGTGGCCGCTCCAACGGCCGGCCTTCACTTCACCGAGGATCTTCTCGGCAGGCTTGCGGCCAAGGGGGTCGACATCGAGTATGTCACGCTTCACGTCGGCGCGGGGACCTTTCAGCCCGTTCGCGTCGAGAATCTTTCTGAACACCAGATGCATTCGGAATGGTTCAACATGCCCGAGGACGTGGCCGCGCGCATCAATCGTGCGAAGGCCGAGGGCCGCCGCGTGATCGCCGTCGGCACGACGTCGCTGCGCACGATCGAGAGCGCGGCCGACGCCGTCGGGCACGTGGCCGCGGGCGCCCGCGACACCTCGCTCTTCATCATGCCCGGCTATCGCTTCCGCATCATCGACGCGCTCATCACGAACTTCCATCTTCCGAAGTCGACGCTCGTCATGCTGGTCTCCGCCCTTGCGGGCCGCGAGCGCATTCTGGAGGCCTACCGCCATGCCGTTGAGGAGAAGTACCGCTTCTTCAGCTACGGCGACGCATGCTTCATCGAAAACGCCCGTCTTGCAGGCTGATCCGGCCAGCAGGACCTGTACACAAGACAAGGACACAAGAGAAACATGGCTTTTGATTTCAAGGTCAAGGCGACGTGCGGCAGAGCCCGTCGCGGCGAACTGACGCTCAATCACGGCGTCGTTCAGACGCCGATCTTCATGCCGGTCGGCACCTACGGTTCCGTGAAGGCGATGGCGCCCTATGAACTCAAGGAGATCGGCTCCCAGATCATCCTCGGCAACACCTTCCACCTGTGGCTGCGTCCCGGGCTCGAGGTGATTGGGGCCCACAACGGTCTTCACGACTTCATGCAGTGGGACAAGCCCATCCTGACCGACTCGGGCGGCTTTCAGGTCTTCAGCCTTGGCGAACTGAGGAAGATCACCGAGGAAGGCGTGAAGTTCAGCAATCCGATCAACGGCGACAAGCTCTTCCTGTCGCCCGAAGTGTCGATGAAGATCCAGCGCGTGCTCAACTCCGACGTGGTGATGGTGCTCGACGAGTGCACGCCCTACAAGATCGGCGACCGTCCCGCCACCGAGTTCGAGGCCGCCAAGTCGATGCGCATGAGCCTTCGCTGGGCGAAGCGCTCGCGTGACGAGTTCGATCGTCTCGAGAACCCGAACGCACTCTTCGGCATCGTCCAGGGCGGCATGTTCGAGCACCTGCGTGAGGAGTCGCTCGAGGGCCTCAAGGACATCGGCTTCCACGGCTATGCCGTGGGCGGCCTTTCCGTCGGCGAGCCCAAGGAGGACATGCTCCGCATCATGGACCACATCGTGCACAAGCTCCCCGACGACCGTCCGCGCTACCTGATGGGCGTGGGCACGCCCGAGGACCTCGTGGCCGGCGTCTCCCAGGGCATCGACATGTTCGACTGCGTGATGCCCACCCGCAATGCGCGCAACGGCTGGCTTTTCACCCGTTTCGGCGACGTGAAGCTCAAGAACAGCCGTTACCGCAACGATCTGCGTCCGCTTGATCCGAGCTGCAACTGCTACACGTGTCGCAACTTCACGCGCGCCTATCTGCATCATCTCCACAAGGTAGGCGAGATCCTCGGCGCGCGCCTCAACACGATCCACAACCTCTCCTTCTACCTTCAGATCATGCAGGAGATGCGCGACTCGCTTGAGGCAGGGACGTTCGAGGCCTGGAAGAAGCAGTTCGCCGAGGATCGCGCCCGCGGGGTGGAGTAAATCCTCCCGGAGTTTCTCAGTCAGAGATAAGGCAAGATCTTTATAATGTCTCAAATCTCCTTCGGCGGGACTCGCTTCCGCCGAAGGTTCCGATTTCACACATTCCTGAATCACTGGAGTTCAAATGTTTTTTGTTAGCGATGCCATGGCTGCCGGCGAGGCCGCCGCTCAGGTGGGCGGCATGGAAGGCTTCCTCATGCAGGTCGTTCCGCTCGTCGTCATCTTTGCCGTGTTCTGGTTCTTCCTGATCCGTCCTCAGCAGAAGCGCCAGAAGGAACACATGCAGATGTGCGAAGGCCTGACGCGCGGCGATGAAGTCACCACGCTCGGCGGCATTTCCGGCCGCATCGAGTCCGTCGATGAACAGACGATCGGCCTTCAGGTGGCTTCCGTCGACGGCAAGCCCGTTGTGATCCGCATGCAGCGCACCTCGGTCAGCGTTGTCCTCCCGAAGGGCACGCTGAAGATCTGAGCAGCATCAACGTGCACGCACTGAAGTGCACGAAGCGCTGAGAGCAGATGCTCTTGGCGCTTTTTTAAGCCCGGACGAGCGTCCGGGCTTAAACCCATTTTCGAACCCCACTTTCTTCAAGTGGTTTTCACAACGGTTGCGCCTGAGGAAAAATCCTGCGGCGCAACGGAGTAACATGCGATGAACCGCTATCCTCTCTGGAAATACATCGTCATCGTTGTCGCCCTTGTGATCGGTCTGGTCTACACCCTGCCGAACTTCTACGGCGAGTCTCCTGCAGTGCAGGTCTCGTCCGGCAAGGCGACGGTGAAGGTGACGGAGCAGACCCTGAAGACGGTCGAGGATCTTCTGCGCAATGCAGACCTGCATCCCAACGGCATCTTCTTCGAACAGGGCGCCCAGCAGAACACCGTGCGCGTACGCTTCGAGCCGACTGAGGCCGAAAAGCAGCTTCAGGCCCGCGAGGTCCTTGAAAAGGCGCTCAACCCGAACCGTGAGGACCCCGCCTACGTGGTGGCCCTGAACCTCACCCCGAACACCCCGCAGTGGCTGCTTTCGATCAGGGCGCTGCCGATGTATCTCGGCCTTGACCTTCGCGGCGGCGTGCACTTCCTGCTTCAGGTCGACATGCGCGCGGCCATTACGAAGCGCGCCGAAGCGACGCTCGCCGACCTTCGCACGCAGCTTCGCGACAAGCGCATCCGCCACACGGGCATGAACCGCGTGGGCAACGTGGTTGAAGTGAGCTTCGCTTCCGAAGAGGAACGCGCCCGCGCCAATGACCTGCTGCGCAACACGCAGCCTGATCTGGTGCTCTCGCTCCCCGAGGCTTCCGCCGCTCCGTACCTCCTGCGCGCCGAACTCTCCCAGAAGGCCGTCCAGAACGTCCAGTCCTACGCCCTGAAGCAGAACATCTCGACCCTGCACAACCGAATCAACGAACTCGGCGTTGCCGAGCCGGTGATCGCCCAGCAGGGTGCGGACCGCATCGTGGTTCAGCTTCCCGGCGTGCAGGATACGGCCAAGGCCAAGGACATTCTCGGCCGCACCGCCACGCTTGAAGTCCGTCTTGTCGACGACTCTCCTGAGGCGCTCGCCCAGCTTGCACAGGGCAACGTGCCCTTCGGCGATGAGAAGTTCATGGACCGCGAGGGCAACGTGCTTCTCGTCAAGCGCCGCGTGATCCTCACGGGTGAAAACCTCAACGACGCCCAGCCCGGCTTTGACAGCCAGACGCAGGAGCCGACCGTCAACCTCGAGCTTGACAGCCGCGGCGCCCGCATCTTCCAGGACGTGACTCGCGACAACGTCGGCAAGCGAATCGCCATCATCCTCTTTGAAAAGGGCAAGGGCGAAGTCGTGACGGCTCCCGTCGTCCGTCAGGAAATCGGCGGCGGCCGCGTGCAGATCTCCGGTCGCATGTCGACGGTCGAGGCGACCGACACGGCCCTGCTGCTGCGCGCCGGCTCGCTGGCTGCTCCGATGGAAATTGTCGAAGAACGCCTGATCGGTCCGTCGCTCGGCGAAGCCAACATTTCCGCGGGCTTCAAGTCCACGCTCTACGGCTTCATCGTGATCGCGATCTTCATGGCCGTCTACTATCAGGTCTTTGGTCTTGTGAGCGCCGCCTCGCTCGTGTGTAACGTGATGATGCTCATCGCGCTCCTGTCCATGCTTCAGGCTACGCTGACGCTGCCCGGCATCGCCGCCATCGCGCTGACGCTCGGCATGGCCGTTGACTCGAACGTGCTGATCAACGAACGCATCCGCGAGGAACTGCGTCTCGGTCGTCTGCCTCAGACCGCCATCAGCGAAGGCTACGATCGTGCCTTTGCGACGATTCTTGACTCGAACATCACGAGTCTCATCGCCGGTCTGGCGCTTCTGATCTTCGGTTCCGGTCCCGTCCGCGGCTTTGCCGTGGTGCACTGTCTGGGCATCATGACCTCGATCTTCACGTCGGTCGTGGTCTCCCGCTCGATGATCAATCTGATCTACGGCCGCCAGAAGAAGCTGACGAAGGTTCACATCGGTCAGATCTGGCGTCCGGACGCAGAGAAGACTGCTCGCTGATGAGGGGATAACATCATGGAATTTTTCCGCATTCACAAGACGATTCCGTTCATGCACTACAGGCATGTGCTGAATCTGATCTCTCTGGTGAGCTTCATCGTCGCCGTCTTCTGGATCTTTACGCACGGCCTTGCGTTCTCGATCGAGTTCACCGGCGGTACGCAGATGGAGGTCCGCTATCCGTCCGCGGCCAACACCGAACAGGTTCGACAGGACCTCAAGGCCGTCTCCAACGAAGTGCTCGTCCAGACCTTCGGCACGGCCTCCGACATCGTGATCCGCGTGCCGACCAAGCAGGGCTACACCTCGGGCCAGGTGGCCGAGGAGGTCATGAAGGTCATTCACCAGAAGACCCCTGAAGCCCAGCTCACCCGTACCGAATACGTCGGTCCCCAGGTGGGCGAGGAGCTTGCCCGCGACGGCGGCACGGCGCTTGCGCTCGTCGTGGCTGGCATCATGATCTACCTTGCCTTCCGATTCGAATGGAAGTTCTCGGTGGCGGCCATCATCGCCAACCTGCACGACATCTTCATCGTGCTGGGCATCTTCTCGGTGATGCAGTGGGAGTTCTCGCTTCCCGTGCTCGCTGCGGTGCTGGCGGTCCTCGGCTACTCCGTGAACGAGTCGGTGATCATTTTCGACCGCGTCCGCGAGCACTTCCGCACGATGCGTCGCGCCGACACGATGGAGGTCATCAACTCGGCCATTACGGCGACGATTTCGCGTACCGTGATCACGCATACGTCGACGCTCTGCATGACGCTCTCGATGTTCTTCTTCGGCGGTCCGGCGCTGCACTACTTCTCGCTCGCCCTGACGATCGGCATTCTGCTCGGCGTCTACTCCTCCGTCTTCGTCGCGGCGGCCATTGCGCTCTATCTTGGCGTGAAGCGCGAGGACCTCGTGCGTCCGGTCAAGAAGGACGAGGTTGAGGAAATGGTGCCGTAAGGTTGCTGCATCCTGCACCTCAAAATGAACAATGCCGTCCGGGCTTCGTGTTCGGGCGGCATTGTTCGTTATGGCGTTGATGAGATGCCGATCTGAGCCCTTACTTCATGAAGACGAAATAGACGGCCGCCACCAGACAGGCGAAGGCGGCGAAGTGGTTCCAGGCCAGATGCTGCTGAAAGGCGATGACGGAGAAGAGCGTGAAGACTGTCAGGGTGATGACCTCCTGAATGATCTTGAGCTGAATGAGCGAGAAGGGACCGCCGTTGCCCTCGAAGCCGATTCTGTTGGCGGGCACCATGAAGCTGTATTCAAGAAGCGCGATCGCCCAGGAAAAGAGCACGACGGTGTAGAGCGGCCAGTTGCTGATGAGTTTGGCGCTCTGGAGCTTGAGATGGGCGTACCAGGCGAGCGTCATGAAGACGTTCGAGACGAGCAGAAGCCCGACGGTTGCAAAGCCTTTGGAGAGCATGTCGGTCAGATGCTCCGTTCATAGAGTTGCATGAAGACGCCCCTCAGCAGGGAGTCCGTCATGCGGGTGAGCTGTTCGACACCCTCTTCGGGCGTGAGCTTGCGGATGGCCTGAAAGCTCACCTTCTGTTCGGTCATGGCGTCCTGCACGGCCTTCTTCCAGAATTCGGGGCTTTCGCCTTCCTGCCAGTCGCCGCGGCCGCGCCCAAAGTGGGCGACGGCCAGATAAAGGAGCAGGCTTTCCAGCATGAAGTCCTGAGCGGCACGTTCGCTCCAGGAGATGTCGATGCCCTCCTTGCGGTGGCGGGAGTTGTAGATGGTGGCCGCGCCGACGCCGCCGATGGCACCGATGATGCCGCCGAGCAGCGTGCCGAGTCCGAGCGAGAGTCCTGCGCTCGCCATGTCGGCTGCGGCTCCCGCTGCAGCGCCGCCCGCTACGCCCACGCTAGCGCCGACAGCGGCGGCGGGGCCGGGGGAGATGCTGTGCGAGGCCATCTGCCAGTCGGTCTTCATGCGGCGCAGGATTTCGCGAGAAACGCCGCTTCCCGTGAGACCGTTGATTCCGATGAGCTTGTCCGTGAGCGAGCACAGGCTGTCGGCGGCCATGGCCGAGAGTGCGGTCTGGGCGTCCTCAAGCGCCTCGTTGCGCGTCTTGATGAGGCCGATCTGTGAGCCGAAGGAGCGCAGATGGTCCTTGAGCGTGGGAGTCGGGACGAGTTCGTGGGCCTGAAGCAGACGCCACATGTGGCGGGCCATGGCGTCGACGGAGGAGAGGTAGAGGGCGCGGCGGCTGCGTGTCCAGATGTCCCGAAGCGTGTCGAACGTCGAGTGCATCTGAGCGGGCAGCGCCCTGCCGATCGAATCGAACAGCGCCGTTTCCTGCACCCAGCAGCGGGCGAAGGCGTCCATTGGAAGGATGTCTTTCACGAAGGGGTACGGAGCCATGGCCTCTCTCCAAGCGGCGACGTCTGCCTGTTCCTCAGCATGCGTTCTGGGCTTGCCCATTTGGTTGAGCAGCACGATGACGGGTTTGTCTATCCAGGATAGGATCTGCATCTCCGCCGTGATGTATGGGGCTGTCTTGGGCAGGTCCGAGGCGTTGACGAGGTAGAGCACGACGCTGGAGATGTCGCGCACGTGCTTGATGGCCCTCTGGTTGAGCCAGAAGGCCTTGTTTGTCATGCGGTCCCAGATTTCGGAGAGGAACCATCCGATCGGGTTGCTTCGACCTGCAAGGCGCTTGGCGAGCGCGACGGAGTTGCCGAATCCCGGGGTGTCCCAGAGAACAAGCTCGCAGCCTGCCGAATCGCGGGCGAGCACGTAGTCGTCTGTCGTCTCCGTCACGTGGGCGCGGTCGGCGACCTCGCCCACGTCCCGCATCAGCAGGGTGCGGGCAAGCGTGGTCTTGCCGATGTTGGTGTGGCTCACGAGGCTGAGGTGAATGCGGAACTGATCGTGATCGGACATGTTTTCTTCTACGCGTTTTCGGACTGTTCCTGAATTATCGCACCTGACCTGAAAGGAGCGTGCAGATTCGGTCGACGTCTTCAGGAATGCTCATGTCGGTGGCCAGCGTTCTGAGGCCCCGCTCTGCGGCAAAGGTTTGCCAGAGGGCCGTGCGACTGCCTGCGGCGGGGCTTTCCCTGCCGAAGCGCCTGTTGATGCGTGAAAGATCAAGCACGACGACGGGGGCGGGACTCTGCTTCGAGGTGCACCAAGAGGCTGCCGCATCCATCATGGCCCCGTGCACCTCCACTTCTGGAGTGGAGGACGGGTCGAAGGCAAGAAGCAGGCGGTGGATGATCGCGGGTTTGACGGCGGCGAGAACTTCACTCGTTGTGCCGTCCCAGGCACTGTTGGCCAGCAGGTCGACGTCTCCTGAGCCGGGCTCGGCAGTCTTGAGCTTTGCCTTGAAGTCATGCCAGTGTGCGGGAAGGCCGTCGACCGAATCCGTGCTGTCGACGATGACGGTTGTTCTGACAGCGGGAGCGTCGGATACCGAGAGAATGGAACGGTAGTAGGGAGACTCAAGGTCGATGCGGACGCGACGACGGCTTGCTGCGAGCCCGACGGTGCACTTCAGGACGAGCAACAGGCGGGGAAGAATGATTGCGAGTGCAAGCAGGCACATTAGGCGCAGAAGCCATGGTGCGGCGTCGACTGCGGAGGCGGTCTGCGCGTCGAAGGCGAGCGCGGCGACCGCGCTGACGTCGGGCACTGGCGGGCAGAAAGGAAGATGACCGTAAATCGTATTAAGGACGGTGTGGACGGCCTCGGGGTTGTCGGCGAGCCAGGTGCTTTCCCAGCCGACGTGGTAGGCGGTGCCGATGCCGCGTACGGCCATGCCTGCGAGAAGGCCTGCGGCGAACAGGATGGCTGCAATGTGCAGGGCGCGGGCGACAAGCCAGCGGCATTGGGGCAGGAACAGCGCAGTTCCTGCTTCAACGGAGACGGCGGAGGAGCCTGCGGCCTTCAGAAGGCTTCTGGAGAGGAACTCCCTGACGGACAGAGGCCGTCGGGAGGTGCCGCTCGGCATCAGGGGCTTGAGAATGATCAGCAGGTAGACCGCAAGGTTCCAGACGATGAGAAGAAGGAGAGGCGGCGAGAGAAGGTTGATCCTTGCACCCTCGGTGGCGAGGTGGTCGGTGAGCATTCCGCTCATCAGGGCGGCAAGACCGAGAATGACGGTCAGCGCGAGGCTTGCGCGGCGAAACGACGTTGTCCCGAACGCATTGGCGGGATCCTCGTGCAGGCGGGCGGCCACAAGCCTGGCTCTCAGGGGGAGAAAGTCTCTTGCGCCTACCCCCTCGCCCGTGAGCCTTTTGGCGTCGCGCGTGGCCGCATCCCGGTTTCCGGCACTCCAGCGTCCGTCGCCTCCCGCCCTTTTCTCGAGCATTTCGGCAAAAAGGACGTCGCGGGCATCGCTTTCGGAGAGGTGAACGAATTTTGGGGTGGAGTCGGACATGGTCGGAACTGCTTAGGCAAGGGACAGTGCGGGCCCCGGAGGAACGCTCCGAAAAAGGGCCCGCTTCTGCAGTCATCATGCCACGTCTCGAGGATCGGCGGACGTGGGGAAAGGTCAGGACGGCATGGCGTCGAGAAGCGCCTTGACGGAGGCGGGGATGTCGGGCGTACCGCAGATGGCGGAGACGACGGCGACGCCGTCGACGCCCGACTGCATGACGCTGCCGACGTCGGTAGCCTTGATGCCGCCGATGGCGACCGAGGGACAGGGCGCACGGCTGACGATGTCCGTCAGGCCCGAAAGACCGATTTCGGCAGCCGCATCCTTCTTGGTGGGCGTAGCCCTGTAGGGACCGATGCCGATGTAGTCGACGAGCGCAGGATCCACGCCGAGGCATTCCGACACGTTGGAGACCGAAAGCCCGAGCATCATGTCGGGCGTCATCAGGCGATGGCAGTCTTCAGGCGAGAGATCCGACTGGCCGACATGCACGCCGTGAGCGCCGATGGCGACGGCGACGTCCGCGTGGTCGTTGATGAAGAGCGGCACGTCGTACGGGGCGAGCACCTTGAGGAGCTCCCTGCCGCATTCGGCATAAAGGCGCTTCTTCCAGTTGGGAGCCCTGAGCTGCACGGCCGTGACGCCTGCCGCGGCAGCGGCTTGCGCCGTGCGGACCAAGCCCTCGGAGCCGCCGCAGAGACCGGGATCAAGCACCAGATAAAGACGAAGAGCGCGAAGAACCCTGTAGTTGTCGGACATGACGGACCTCATTCGGCGGATGTGAAGTCGGCGGGCTTGATTAGATGGAGCCCGTCGAGGTAGGCGTTGTGGAAGCTGCCGGGGCCTTCGGACCTTCGGCGGGCTGCTTCGGCGGCCTTCTTCGCCAGAGCACAGGCTGTGGCCGAGGCGGTCAGGCGGTCATCGGAGACGGCACAGAAGGCGGCGACAAGCGCTGAGAGCGAGCAGCCCGTGCCGACGACGAGCATGGCCATGGGGTCGCCCCCCGTCACGCGTAGCGTACGGACGCCGTCAGTGACGTAGTCCGTTTCGCCCGTGACAACGACGATCGAGCCCGAACTGCCGGCGAGTCGCATGGCACCCTCGACGGCTGCGTCGGACGAGTCCGTGCTGTCGACGCCCTTGCCGCCGGACTTTTCGCCCGCAAGAGCGAGGATTTCGCTGGCGTTGCCGCGAATGACCGTCGGCTGCTTCTCGACGAATTCGCGGATGATGCCGTCGCGCCAGGGAATGCCGCCAGCGGCGACGGGATCGAGCACCCAGGGGCGGCCTGCGGCACGTGCGGCATCAGCCGAGGCATGCATGGCGCGCAGACGTGATGGGTAGGGCGTGCCGATGTTGATCAGGACGCCTCCTGCAATGCCCGCGAAGAAGCCTGCCTCCTCCTCGGCGACCACCATGGCCGGCGAGGCGCCTGCGGCGAGCAGGACGTTGGCGGTGATTTCCTGCACGACTTCGTTCGTGAGGCAGTGAACGAGCGGGCGGGCCGTGCGCAGAAGCTCGAGATGGCGGGCGGCGTCGACGCCCGAAAGCAGGGGTGCGGTCATTTTGCTGAAAAGGCCTAAGCCAAAAGGTTCTGAAGGCTTCATAATACCTGCTTATCCCCAAGCGGATGCCCTTCACAACATTTCGCCAAACAAACGCCCATGCTCATTCATCCTCAGTTCGATCCCGTTGCCTTCAGCCTAGGACCGCTTGCCGTACGCTGGTACGGCCTCATGTATCTGGCGGGCTTCTTCTGCTTCTGGCTTCTCGGCAGGCGCAGAAGTTCCGAACCGTGGCGCGGGATTTCGGGCGAGGATCTGGAGAACCTGCTTTTCTACGGCATCTTCGGCGTCATTCTGGGCGGTCGCCTCGGCTACTGCCTTTTCTATCAGCCTGAGTTCTACCTGTCGCATCCCATGCAGATCCTGCATGTCTGGGAGGGAGGCATGAGCGCTCACGGCGGTCTTCTCGGCGTCATTGCCGTCATGATTCTCTACGGCCGTCTGCATGGAATTTCGTTCTGGACGATTTCGGACTTCGTTGCACCGCTCGCGCCGCTCGGCCTCATGCTTGGGCGCATCGGCAACTTCATCAACGGAGAGCTCTGGGGGCGTCCCGCTGATGCATCGCTTCCATGGGCGATGATCTTCCCTCAGGCGGGCGACGGCGTGCCGCGTCACCCCTCGCAGCTCTACGAAGCCCTCGGAGAGGGGCTTCTGCTTTTCATCCTGCTCTGGTGGGCCTCCTCCAGACCGAGGGCTGCAGGCTTTGTGTCGGGGCTTTTCTGTGCAGGCTACGGCGTGGCGCGCTTTGTGGTCGAATGGTTCCGAGAGCCTGATGCTTTCTTGGGACTGCAGGCGCTGGACCTTTCCAGAGGACAGTGGCTCACGCTCCCGCTCATCGTCCTCGGCATTACCGTGATGGTGTGGGCGGGAAGAAGGAACAGGGCCTGAACGGGCACCAGCATCCTCCATGTCTGAAAACGAAGCAGCCGCCCGGATTCCATTGGAATACGGGCGGCTTGCTACAGGATTGCCACAGGAGGGACTGTGAATGTCACGTTCACGATAATTCTGGTGATCGAGCTCCAACGAATGGGACGGGTGCGCCAATCAGCGTGAACAACTTGCGGCGATTCTTCGTGATCTCTCGAGATGCTCAGTTCGAGCAGGATGCCTTCAGGCTAAAGAAGGTTTCTGACGATGAAGGCAAATTCCTCCTTCTCGACGGGCGTGATCGAGAGGCGATTGCCCTTCTGAAGCACTCGCATGCCCGCCAGCTCGGGCTCTTCCCGAAGACGTCCGATTTCGACGACGGGGCACTTGAAGAGGGCTTCGACATCAAGCGTGAGCCAGCGGGGATTCTCCTTCGTGCTCTTGGGGTCGTAGTACTCGCTTTCAGGATCGAACTGCAGCTCGTCAGGGTAGACGTCCGAGGCAATTCTGGCGATGCCCGCAATGCCAGGCTTGGCACAGCTCGAGTGGTAGAAGAGCACAGCGTCGCCGATCGTCATGTCGTCGCGCATGAAGTTCCTGGCCTGATAGTTTCGGATGCCGAACCAGGAGACCCTGCGGCCGGGAGCGGCGAGCGCGTCGTCGATGGAGCACTCGCCGGGTTCGCTTTTCATGAGCCAGAAGCGACTGGCGGTGCGCAGGAGGTCTTCCGTAACGGTCGTGTTGTTCATGGGGGATCTGCCTAGCAAAACGGGCAGTCCCTTCGAGAAGGACTGCCCGTGAAAAAAAAGGGACCTGCAGCGGGGCTGGACTACGTTACCTGAACCGGAAGTTCAGGGCGGTCGGCTCCGGAGCGGAACGGGCAGGACAACGCGTGTTCTGCACACTATCGGCTCTCGAGTCTGCCAACCTAATGGGTTTAGCATTGGTTCTAGGAACATTGGAGCCCGGTGCTCACCGCTACAGGGTTGAATTCATTGTAGCGGATTTGAGCTGCAGCGTGGGAGGTCGTTGCAATTTGATAAGCGGGTGTCAGAGGACGGCGCCGCGGCTCATGTTTGCGTAGATGGCCTGCTCGCACTGGCGGCAGAGGCTCTCGATTGCCTCCGTGGTCTCCGCGTCCGGCCCCGAGGCCTGCAGGGGTGCCGCAACGGGAGCGGGACGGGACTCAAGTTCCGCTATGCGGGCCTTGAGACGGGCAATCTCGGCGTCCTTTTCCGCTGCGGAACGCTGGGCGTCCGTGGAGTTCTTCTGGACGTTCTTGTTGGCCTCGTAAGCGACTTCAAGCGCCGCGAGCACGGCGATCTGATCCTGATTGATCACCTTTCCCCCCTCCCGGATGGCCTTCATCTGCTTGTCGACGATGTCGGCGCAGCGCTGGATGAGGGCCTCCTCGCCCGTGCTGACGGCAAGGCGGTAGGAGCGGCTGTAGATGTTGACGGTTACTTCAGGCATGACGTTCTCCTTCAGAGCCGCGGATCGCCGCTACGGGAGGCGCTGAAGAGCGCCTCGACCTTGCGCCGCATGTCTTCAAGGCGGTGCTTCGTCTGGGCGAGCTCGGCCTCGCGGGAGGCGAGTTGGGAGGCCAGACGCCTGCTTTCCGATCTTTCGTGCTCGAGGCGCGCAATGAGCTGCGCCACGAGGGCCTGCAGGCGTTCAATCTGAGGATTCATGATGATGCTCCTCGTGAAAACGGATCAGTGCTGGGCGGCGACGCCGGGATCAACCTGAGGGGCGCGGGGCTCGAACGTATCCGTCGTGCCGAGGATCATCTGGTCGGCCTGCTCCTCGTCGGGCATCGGGTCGGATGTCCAGTGGTCCACGCGGCCGTCTTCATTGAACCAGACGGTGAGCTTGCGCAACTGGCGGTCGTCGTTGCCGCGAAGCAGATAGTAGATGTAGTCCCAACGGTAGGGGTGGAACTGGTCGCGCAGAAGCGGAATGCCAAGGAGGAACTGCACCTGCGGCTGGGTCATGCCCTTTTCAAGCTGCAGAACCATTTCACTCGTGATCAGGTTGCCCTGATGAACGTCGGCACGATAGGGCTGCAGGAATTCAGGGACGACGCTGCGGGGGCTGTCCCAAGCTTCGGAAACCGTATTGCAGCCGGTCAGGACCAGCGCTGCAGTCATCCCCAGAGCAGCAAGAGAGAATCTGTTGGCAAGCATAAAAAATCCAGTGAGCGGTGTTGCGGTGTGCAGAAGTTACACCAACCTCGTATGATAACGGGTAAATGAACTTTTGAAGGGACGGACTAACGTGAACGATACGTCTGGAAACCAAACCTCGGAACTGAAGAACGCCGGCCTCAAGGCCACGGCGGCCAGGCTCAGGATTCTTGAGCTCTTTCAAAAGCGTGCCGAGGAAAAGAACGGTGAACGCCGTCACATCTCCGCCGAAGACCTTTACAAGGAGCTGGTGAGCACAGGAGTGGACATCGGTCTTGCGACCGTCTACCGCGTTCTCGCCCAGTTCGAGCAGGCGGGTCTCATCGTCAGACACCATTTTGACACGGATCGGGCCACGTACGAGCTTGAGGACGGCGGGCATCATGACCATCTCGTCTGCCTGCAGTGCGGAAAGGTGGTGGAGTTTGTTGCTCCCTCCATTGAGAAGGAGCAGGCCGCCGTCGCCAAGCGCTATGGGTACGAGCTCAGCGACCATACGATGGTGCTCTACGGACTTTGCGCAGACTGCCGCAAGAAAAGTGCGGGCTGACGCAGCATCCGTTGGTGCGCAGGCCTTGAGCGGACCTTCCTGAGAGGGTCCGCTTTTTGCGCTTGCTGGACCAGAATGCGAAAAAGCCCTTGAAAACGTCGTTTTCAAGGGCTTTGGAATTCTGGTGCGCGATACTGGTTTCGAACCAGTGACCCCTGCCGTGTGAAGGCAGTGCTCTACCGCTGAGCTAACCGCGCGTCGAGAATTTGAATTATACGGATTTTTCCGGGTTTTGCAAGAGTGGCTGGAAAAGAAATACCGCAAATGTGGTATGCGGGTGCTCAATAGCTCGGAGCGGGGCGCGTGCCGGCCGCGACTTCGCAGCCCATGTTCGCAAGCTCGTCCGCCTTTTCGTTGCCCGGGGCGCCCGCGTGTCCCTTCACCCAGCGCCATTCGATGTCGAACTGCGAGGTAAGTTCGTCAAGCTGCTGCCAGAGCTCCGCATTCTTGACGGGCTTCTTGTCGGCGGTTCGCCAGCCGTTGCGCTTCCAGCCGTGGATCCACTTCGTGATGCCGTCCTTCACGTAGGAACTGTCGGTGTGGATGATGATCGGGCACTTGCGGCGCAGAGCCGAGAGCGCCGAGATGACGGCTGTGAGTTCCATCTGGTTGTTGGTCGTGAGCTTGCTGCCGCCGTACATTTCCCGGGTATGCGCGCCCCAGACCATGTAGGCGCCCCAGCCTCCGATGCCGGGGTTGCACTTGCAGGCGCCGTCGGTCCAGATTTCCAGTGTCTTTTCGGTTTGCTGTGCCATGTGAGGATGTTGCGGAACGGTTGAGAAAGCAGACAGTGTACCGTCAGTTGCCGTGTCCCGCCTGCCGTCTGGCCTCCTTGGGAACGGGGAGCGGCGAGCCCGCCGTCAGGATGTCGAGCGGACTCTTCATCGGCAGGCGTCCGACGAGCTTCATGCCTGGCAGGCGCTTGACGGCGCAGAGCACGATCAGGTTGGCGCAGTGCGGCGCCCAGCGGTCACCCGCCTTGTCAAGCCATTTCCAGCGTTCGAAGTTCCTGAGGCTATGGCAGCTCGGTGAATAGACGCCGAAGCGCCCACGGTCGATTTCGAATCCCAGAAGCGTGAGCCAGTCCTTGAGGCGGTAGAGCGGAACGGGTGAGGTGTGTGTCGGCAGGTAGGGCCTCAGGCCTGCGCCGACGGCCTTCTGGCGCATCCACCAGAGGCTCAGGGGATTGAAGACCGTCAGGATAAGCCTGCCTTCGGGCACTAGCACGCGAGCCGCTTCGCGAAGTGTCTGGTGTGCGGAGGGCGCGAAGTCAAGCGCATGAGGAAGCGTCACCAGATCAAGCGATTCGGCGGGAAAGGGCAGCCATCCGCTTTCGGCCTGCACGGTTTGCAGGGTGGGACGAAGAAGCCTGTTGTCGAGTTCGTCGTAGCTTTCACTCGTGAGCCACTGCGAAGTGATGCCGTTCGCTCTCAGCGTGTCGAGCTGAGGTGCGCCGACCTGCAGGGCCTCTCTGCCGAAGGCGTCGGCCGAAAACTCGTCGTACTGGGAGGACTCCCACGCATGCAGGGTCTCGCCCTGCGGCGTCTTCAGAAAGTCGGCAAAGGAAAAGCTGTTCATGGCTGCTGTGCGGATCGGGCGCATCTCTGCGTGAATGTGTATCTCATTGTGCCTGAAGAGGCGCTCCGGCATTGTAAATTCAATACGATTGATAAAATCGACTAATTGTCGATGCAAGACACGCTCCTGCCCATTTTTTTGCGCCATGATCAGACCGCTTCAGATTCGTCCGTTTCTGCTGAAAACGCTGCCCCTTCTTAGTCTCGGATTCACCTTTCTGCTTTTCGAGCCCGCAGCGGGCATTCCGAAGGCGGTTGCGGCTGCAGGCGTGCCTGCGGCCGACGAGGCTGCGACCGTTGCGCAGGCGGCTTCGGACGAGCCTGTCGGCACGGTTGAGGCACTCGGTCCTCCTGTTGACGTCTGGGACCGCATCCGTCGAGGCTATGCCATGCCTGCCCTTGAGAACGACAAGGTCGATCGCTGGCTCGAGTACTACCGCCGCAAGCCTGACTATTTGAACCGCATGTTCGAGCGCTCGGGGCGCTACCTCTATCACATTCTTGAGGAGGTCGAGAATCGTGGCATGCCCACGGAGCTTGCGCTCCTGCCGTTCGTGGAAAGCGCATTCCAGCCCGAGGCGCTTTCGCGCGCCAAGGCTGCAGGCCTCTGGCAGTTCATGCCTGCGACGGGCACGCACTACTCCCTGGAGCAGAATCTCTGGCGTGACGACAGGCGCGACGTGCTTGAGAGCACGCGCGCAGCGCTCGACTACTTCGAATATCTTTACGGTATGTTCAGTGACTGGCATCTGGCGCTCGCCGCCTACAATTGGGGCGAGGGAAGCGTGCAGCGTGCCATTCGCCGCCAGCAGGCGAGGAAGCGCCCTGCCGACTACCAGCATCTCCGCATGCCCAATGAAACGGCCAACTATGTACCCAAGCTCGAGGCCATCAAGCGCATTGTGACCGATCCCTCGAAGTACGGCGTGAAGTTGCCCGACGTGGGCAACGAGCCCTTCTTCGTCACGGTGACGAAGCCGCGCGACATTGACACCGAAACGGCCGCCGAGCTCGCGGGAATGCCGCTCAAGGAGTTCCGCCAGCTCAATCCCAGTTTCAAGCTGCCCGTGATCGTTGCCTCGCACAACAACGTGATGCTGCTTCCTGCCGACAAGGTCGACGAGTTCATCGACAATCTTGCAAGCTGGATGGACGGTGGCCAGCCGCTCTCGCGTTGGACGACCTACAAGTTGCAGGAGGGCGAGACGCTTGCCTCAGTCGCCGAAGCTGCAGGGATGACCGAGGACGAGCTTCGGGATGTGAACGGCATTCCGAAGGGCCGTCGCGTGCTCGCCAACTCCACGCTTCTAGTGAGGGCGAACGCAGATGATCAGACGGACATTGCGGCCGAGACAGCCGATGCAAAGCTCCGCCTGTCGCCTCTCACCACCTGGCGTCGCGTGACCTACCGCGTGCGAAAGGGAGACACGCTCTCGGGCATCGCTCGTCGCTGGCACATCACGAAGAAGTCCATCGTTCAGGCCAACCGCCTGCGTTCGCAGAACCTGCGCGTTGGCCAGCGCCTGATCCTGACGGTGCCCAACGTCGAGCGCGCGCCGATCCGCACCGTGAGCACGGACAGTGGTGCCAAGCATGTCATTCATGCCGTGAAGGCAGGCGAGACGCTCGGATCCATCTCGCGCCGGTACGGGGTGTCGACGGCCATCCTTAGAGCCACAAACCGCATCAGCGGCAACACCATCAGGGCGGGCCAGCGCCTGCGCATCCCGACCGTGGCATCGGTTGAGGAGTCCGATGTCCGCGTGCACACCGTGCGAAAGGGTGACACTCTCTCCGAAATCGCCGATCACTACGACGTGTCCGTGGTTCGCCTCAAGCGTGCCAACCGCCTGACGGGCAATGCACTCCGGGTGGGGCAGAGGCTTGAGATTCCAACGGGTTCCGAGCCCAAGGCGCCTGCAGTGCAGCCGAGCCGCGCCGACGAGTCGCCCGAGGCCGGACTTTATCGGGTGAAGTCCGGCGACACGCTCTATGAAATCGCGGGCCGCTTCGGCGTCTCCGTCAATGCCCTCAAGGCCGTGAACGGGCTTTCGGGCTCCTCGCTTCGCGCGGGGCAGAAGCTCGTCATTCCCGCAACTGCGAAAACCCAGCCCTCCAGAGCTGATTCTCAGCCCGCAGGTTCTGCTCAGGCTCAGGACACGGTCTATCGCGTGAAGTCGGGCGACACGCTTTCGAGCATAGCGAGCCGCTTCGGAACTTCGGTGCGGATCCTGAAGGATCTCAACGGCCTTCGTTCCAACAGGTTGAGTGTCGGACAGCGCATCAGACTGCCGTAGGCGAGGACCGAACGGCCTACCCAACGCAGGGGAGGGCGCGGTTCTTTTCGAGCCGCCCGAAAGTCCCTACAATAACCGCACTCCCGTTCCGGCTAGGCAAACGTGCCGGAAACGATGCTTGAACCCCGTCGTCCGTCCCTCTTGAGGAGCGGACGGCCCTGAAGAAGTGAGACTGATTATGGGATTTCTGAACGGCAAGAAGCTTCTGATCACTGGCGTGATCTCCAACCGCTCGATTGCGTACGGCATTGCCAAGGCCTGCCGCCGCGAGGGCGCCGAGCTCGCCTTCACCTATGCCAACGAACGCTATCGCGAGCGCATCGAGGGGCTGGCCGCTGACTTTGACAGTAAGCTCGTCTATCGCATGGATGTCGGCAGCGACGAGGACATCGCTGCGGTCGTTGAAGAACTCGGCAAGGCCTGGGGCGGCCTTGACGGCTTCGTGCACTCGATCGGCTTTGCGCCGCGCGAGGCCATCGCGGGCGACTTCCTCGAGGGGCTCTCCCGCGAGTCCTTCAAGATCGCCATGGACATCTCGGCCTACTCCTATCCTGCGATGGCCAAGGCCTTCCTGCCGCTCATGAAGGGCCGTCAGGCATCCGTCCTCACGCTGACCTACCTCGGCAGCGAGCGCGTCGTTCCCAACTACAACACGATGGGCCTTGCCAAGGCGGCACTCGAGTCGAGCACCCGCTATCTGGCCGCCAGCCTCGGCAGGGAGGGCATTCGCGCGAACGCCATCTCCGCAGGTCCCATCAAGACGCTTGCCGCTTCCGGCATTCAGGACTTCGGCAAGCTTCTGCACGTGATGGAGCAGGCAGCGCCGCTCGGCCGCACTGTGACGACGGAGGAAGTCGGCAACACGGCCGCCTTCCTGCTGTCCGACCTCGCAAGCGGTCTGACGGGCGACGTCGTCTACGTCGATGCGGGCTTCCATGCCATGGGCGCCGCGATGATCGAAGTGGAAAAGTAAGCGCAGTTTATTGACAGTGCACCTGAGCGGGGATCGATCCAGAGTCGGTTCCCGCTTTTTGTGCTTTATTTTTGATCACATCCAGGGTTATAGTGCTTCTGATTGTGGTCCCAATTTACGCATTCCCATGCCCATGACATCTGCATTCAAGAAAGTCGCGGTCTTCGTCAAGCCGACCGAGATCATGGTCGTGCCGCTTCAGGCGCTGATCAAGGTGATCGAGGCCTGCGGCGCGGAGGTCTTCCTCTGCGAGCGCAGCGCCGCATCGCTGAAGGGACGGAGCAACCGTCCCGGTCATCCGAGGGCCGAACTCGGCGCCATGTGCGACCTTGCGATCGTGCTCGGCGGCGACGGTACGATGTTGGGCGTTGCTCGTGATCTGGCGGGCTTCGACATTCCGATCATCGGTGTCAACGCGGGGCGTCTCGGCTTCATCACGGACATCGTGCTTGAGGACATGGAGACGATTCTGCCACAGGTGCTAGCGGGACGCTACACGCGCGACGTGCGCCGCATGCTCGCGTGCGAGGTCGTGCGCAAGGGCAAGTCGATCTTCTCGGGCATTGCCGTCAACGACGTCGGCATCAGCCACGGCCGTGCAGGCGGCATGGTCGAGTTCGTGATCTACGTGAACGGGCAGCAGATGTCGAGCCAGTCGGCCGACGGCATCATCTGCTCGACTTCGACGGGGTCCACGGCCTATTCGCTCGCCGCAGGCGGTCCGATCCTGCATCCGTCTCTTCAGGGGCTGTGCCTCGTGCCCGTCGCGCCGCACACGCTCTCGAACCGCCCCATCGTGCTCCCAGCAAACGTGGCGATCGACATCGAGCTCACGAACGCGCGAGATGCAGTCGCCTACTGCGACATGCAGGAGTTCTTCGACGTGCAGCCCGGCGACGTACTCAAGATCCGTCCGACCGAGATGACCATGACGATGCTTCATCCTGCGGGATACGACTACTTCGATCTGCTGCGCCGCAAGCTCAAGTGGAACTTCATGCCCACGAGCGTGAAGAGGCGCACGAATTCCTCGGGAAGCTGATAGAGTAGCTCCTTCAATACTGCTTCCGGAGATACGCCTTCATGCTGACTGCCTTGAGTCTTAGAGACTTTGTGATCGTCGAGTCCCTGAGTCTGGATGTCCGGCGGGGCTTTACAGTCCTGACGGGTGAAACCGGCGCCGGCAAGTCCATTCTCATCGATGCCCTGCAGCTGATTCTTGGGGGTCGGGCGGATGCCGGCGTCGTCCGTGAGGGTGCTGAGCGCACGAACATCGTGGCGGAGTTTCAGCCGCCTGAGAGCGCCCGAAAATGGCTTGCGGCCAACGAGCTTGAAACGGGCGACGACATGCTGATGATCCGCAGGACGGTCGACGTCAAGGGACGCTCCCGCGCCTGGGTGAACGGCGTCTCGGTGGCGGCTTCCCAGCTGAGGGAACTCGGCGAAACGCTCATTGACGTACATGGGCAGCATGCGCATCAGTCGCTTCTGAAGCCCGCCTATCAGCTCAAGCTTCTGGACGATCATGCAGGTACGTTCATGGAACTCTCTGCCGTCAGAGAGGCCTTCAACGTCTGGCAGAAGGCCCGGCGCGCTCTTGATGACGCGACTGCCAACGCCGATGCGATTGCGGAAAAGGCCGAGCGCCTCGCCTGGATGATCGAGGATCTGGAGGCGCTGTCGCCAAGAGGCGGCGAATGGGAGTCCCTCAATGAGGACCACAGGCGCCTTTCGCACGGCGTTGCGATTGCCGAGGGTTTGAACGAGGTGCTCGGAACCCTGACGGAGGATGGAGAGTCCGCTTCCGCCATGCTTTCCTCGGCACACGCAAAGCTCTCTTCGCTGAGCCGCTACGATGCCAAGCTTGCTTCAGTTGCTGAAACGCTCTCGACGGGCATGGACCTCATTGAGGAGGCGGCACGTGACGCCGCCCGTTATCTCGACCGTGCCGATCTGGACGGCGAACGCTTTGCCGAGGTTGATCGCCGCGTCTCCCACTACTACGAGCTTGCCCGTAAGTTCAGGACGGAGCCAGAAAGCCTGCACGAGCTGCTCGAAAAAAGCCGGTCGGAACTCAAGGTGCTGACGGGCGCCAAGGACGTCGAGGCTCTGCGAAAGGCGGAGGCATCGGCGCGCGGTTCTTATGACGTTGCGGCGGCAAGTCTGTCTGAAGCGCGCAGGCACGGCGCGCTGGCGCTGGGCGAGGCCGTGACGGCTCAGATGCAGCGTCTGGCGATGAAGGGGGCCCGTCTGGAGATCGCGCTTGTGAATCAGCCACCTAGTGCATCGGGGTCGGAGCATTGCGAGTTTCTCATTGCCGGCCACGCAGGCGTTCAGACTCGGCCCCTGATCAAGGTCGCTTCCGGCGGCGAGCTTGCCCGTATCAGCCTTGCCATTGCCGTGATCACGGCGGCCGCCATGCCGGTCCCCACGCTCATTTTCGACGAGGTCGACAGCGGCATTGGCGGCGCAACCGCCGAGGTGGTGGGACAGCTTCTGCACAGACTCGGCGAAAGCCGTCAGGTCCTCTGTGTGACGCATCTGCCTCAGGTGGCTGCGTGCGGTGACAATCACTGGCGCGTGGAGAAACAGTTTACGGGCGAGACCACTCGAAGCAGTCTGCGCGTTCTGACGGCACGGGAGCGCGTGGAGGAGGTGGCCCGCATGCTGGCAGGCATCTCGATTTCCGACAATACGCGTGCTGTTGCGCAGGAAATGCTGCGCGGAGGTGGACATGAATCCTGATGCAACCTTGTCGGCTGTTGTTCTGACCAGAAACAGTTCAGCTCTGCTGGAGAGATGCCTTCAATCCCTGAAGTTTGCCGACGAGCTGATCGTCATTGACGACTTCAGCACGGATGAAACAGCTGAAATATCAGCTCGCTGTGGTGCGAAGGTGGTCAAACATGCCATGAACGGCGACTTTGCGGCTCAGCGTCGTTTCGGGATCGAGCAGTGCGGATGCAAATGGGTTCTGTTCATTGATTCTGATGAGTTGGTATCGGATGAGCTCGCTGAGGAGATCAAGCATGTTCTGCAAGGCGGAGAGAAGGCAGCGTATCTTCTCAAGCGTGAAAACAATTTTCCACATTACGACATTACTCACGGATCGATGAGGAGCGATTGCGTGCTTCGGCTGTTCCCGAAGGAGGGGCTGAAGGTTGAGGGGCGTGTGCACGAAACGGTGTCGAGTCCGTTTCCTCACAAAAAACTGCAGGGGACTTTGCTCCATCATCCGTATGAAAACTGGAGCGCGACAATCCGAAAGCTTGACGTCTATACCGAATATCTTGCTGTTCAGCAGGTTGAGAAAAGAAGGAAGACGGGCTTTTTCACGGGCGTCTTCATCAAGCCGACCTGGGCTTTCATTAAGGTCTATTTCTTCAACAAGGGCTTTCTGGACGGGCGCATGGGGGTGATGTTTGCAGTTCATCACGCGTATTACACGTTCATGAAATATGCCAAATACTATCTGTTGGTCAACAGCGGGGGAAAATTCTGATGGATGAGTTGATCTCCGTCGTCGTGTCGACTTACAACTGGCCTGAAGCGTTGGACTTGTCCTTGAAGTCACTTTCGGCTCAGACTGATTCGAATTTCGAGATTATTGTCGCTGACGACGGCTCGGGGTGCGAAACTGCTCGGGTTGTTGAGGAATGGTGTCGCAAAAGTCCTGTGAAGGTCATTCATTCCTGGCAGGAGGACAAGGGATTCAGACTGGCTCGCTCCAGAAATGTGGCTGTCACTCGCAGCGCAGGGAAATATCTGGTTTTCATGGATGGAGACTGCATCGTCAGGAGCGACTTTGTTGCGATGCACAGAATGCTTGCGGAACGGCATTCTGTTCTGGCCGGACAGCGGATTCTGCTTGCCGAGGCGTTTTCACAGGAATGCCTGATTTCTGGAAATCTGGCGTGGTGTGAGTCGATTTCGAGGCTGAGAGAGCTTGCGCGGAATAGAGCTGTCAACCGCTGGCAATCAGCCGTATCTTTGCCTCTTGGTTTCTTTAGAAAGGCTCGTCCGAATCGCTGGCAATTGCTTCGCGGATGCAATTGGTCGCTTCACCGAGAGGATTTTCTCGCCGTGAAGGGACAGGACGAGGCATTTGAAGGCTGGGGTTACGAAGACTCCGATATGGCGATACGCCTCATCAATAACGGTTGCTTGATCAAGTGGGCGGGATTTACCTCTCCTTGCTTCCATCTGTGGCACAAGAATGCCGACAGAACGATGTCGCCGGAGAACCTTTCTCGCCTTGAAAAAGTCAAGAGGATGAAAAAAATCATGCCCAATAAGCCGATGCAGAATTGCTACGACTGATTGGGCAAAGAAATATTTTTTGATTCTCTTTGACGATGAAAAGTCTTGGCTGGGACTTATCAAGTGCACTGGCGAGTCTCGAAGGCCCTTAAGATGTCGGCCGCGTGTTGAGCAACATCTGTTGTGATTTTCATGTGCTGAATAGGATCTTCAATTTTTGAATGCGGGAATGCTGTGATGGCCTGTTTGATGGCGTTCTCGAACGATTCGAAAGAATTTCTGTCAAATAGGAACTTGACGTCGTCGGAGATTACTTCTGCTGCGCGGACGTTGTTGGCTAGCACTACAGGGGTGCCGCAGGCTACGCTTTCGATAGCAACTTGACCGAAAGCTTCGTATCTGGAGGCTAGAATTGTGAAGTCGGCGCTTCTGAAGACGTCTGGCATGTCTTTGCGGAAACCGATGTGTTCAACGTTTTTATAATTGCCGGAGATGGGTCTTCCAGCCACTAAAAGTTTTATTGGTAGAGTAGTTTTCTCGAAGTATTGAATTAGTAAATCCAAACCTTTTATTTTGTGGTTCCCTGCTGATGGGATCACAAAGGTGAAGTTGTTGCGAGAGGAAAAAGCTATTTTTTTTTCGTTTTTGGAGTGGTTTTTGAATATATTCAGAGAAATGGGGGGGTAAATGGTCGGACATTTATCCAACGGCAGGCCGTAAATTTGAGTGAGTTCTGTTTGCATTCCCTTTGAGTGAGCGATAACTAGTTTAGCGTTTTGGTAGTACTTTTTCTCTAGAGAAATCATTTTCTTGTCAAAAAAAGTCAAAGGGTGTTCTGTCGCTCGACAAAAGCCCAAATGAGTACCGCCGCAAATTGCAATGTCTGAATGTGTGTTTCGATTGCAGGAAATGACTATGTCAAGGGGGGTGGATTGCAAAAATTTTCCAAGCTTGTAGTCGTAATAATAGTCTCGGAGTTTGGATGGAATGAATTTGCAGTTTATGTGATGGAAACTAACTTCCTTTGATAGCGGCAGGGAGTAGTCGATTTTTTTGGTAATGACGGTGGGGCGAATGCCAAGATTCAGCAAGCCTTCGGAAAGGAGTTGCACGTAGCGGCCCATGCCGCCGTCAGTCCTGAAAGAGTGGCAGGCAATACCGATAGTGGGAGTGGTCATTGGACATCCTGTTTAATGGCGCAAAGCACTTGTTGAAGGGAAGGCCATCCGTCAGTATTGTTGCCGAGACAAAGAGCCTTGCTGTTCCATGGACGAGTTCTGGCTGGGTTGGTGACGCCGAGAAGCGTGATCTGATTGGCGCTGACGGCGGCAGCGACATGGCTGATGCCCGAGTCATTGGCAATGACGATGCGGGCGCGCTTGGCCAGAGCCGCATAATTGCCCAGCGTGGTGGGCGGAAGAATTCGGGCGTTCGGACAGGCTGCGTGGTTGGCTTCCTCCTCACGCACGGAGGGAAAGACAATGGGTTCGATGCCCATGTCGCGGAGAGGCTGACAGAGTTCGTTGAAGTGTTTCCACTGCTTTTCTTTGCCGTGATGCAGGCCGCGGGCAATCGGAGCGAGCAATGCGAAGTTTTCGGGAATGCCGTGTTCGGCCATCAGGTTGCGTGCGGCGGCCTCGTGGCGCGCAAGCAGTCTCATGCCGAGTTCCTCAGGAACGGAATCCCAGGCAGGGGTGCCGCCCCAGGCCTTGATCGCTCCGTGGGCAAGACGGAAAAACCGCTCCACTTCATGCATGGTACCGGGTTCTTCAACGACTTTGTCCAACAGAAAGCGGCGGCCATCCGTAGGAAAGCCCGCGTTGCGTACGCGCCCGATGGAGAAAAGCAGGGCCGAACTGAAGGAATTCGGAAAAAGCAGCCCCAGAGGACGCGGACCGAGATGATTGCTGATGTAGCGGATTCGGTGCAGATCCTCGGTGACGTGCCCCTCAATGGGGTCGAACCTCCAGCCCATGCCGGACATCAGGTCCTCCGCCCAACGCTTGCCCGTCAGCATGGGTGTGAAGCCGCTAGCCTCCAGAAGGCGAAGGGCGGGGAGAGTCATGCAGCAGTCGCCGACATGATTGGGCAGACGGCAGAGAACGTTAGGCATTTGCGTAAAACCCGAATTGAGAAAATACAATGAGCGTAGTTATTGTATATGGTCAGCCTGTATGATGAGATCCTTGCACGGCGTTCTCCCGAAGCAGGAGAGCGCACGGTTGAGGATGCCTCGTGCGTCAGTCCGAAGCCTTTCCTGCGGAGAGGCTTTGTCACTTTTCGAAATTTGAGTTTCAGTTAAAAATGGCAGTCAGTGTTTTCGACATGTTCAAGGTGGGCATCGGCCCCTCGTCTTCGCATACGGTGGGACCGATGCGTGCGGGGCATGCCTTTGTCAAGGTGCTCAGGGATCGCGGGATGCTGGAGCAGGCAACGTCGCTCAAAATCGAGCTGATGGGAAGTCTCGCCGCGACAGGCAAGGGGCACGGTACGGACACGGCAGCACAGTTGGGACTTCTGGGACGCATTCCCGAAACCATGGATCCGGACGAGGTGTCCGTGCTGATTGGTGACATTCGAGCCTCCCGTCAGCTGAAGCTCGACGGCATGCATGCGGTGGCGTTCGATCCTGAAGCCGATATTGCCTTTCATGCTGACAAGGTTCCCGCCTTTCACACCAATGCCATGGAGTTTTCGGTGTTCGCGGGCGACTCTCTCCTCTATCGGCGCCGTTACTATTCCGTGGGCGGCGGCTTCATCGTGGCCGCCAGAGAGGATGATCCCGAGCAGCCTGTAACGCCCAAGTCGTTTCAGGGCGTGAAGACGAAGCCCTATCCCTATCGTACGGGAGACGAGCTGATGAAGATCGCCAGAGACAACAATCTGACCATTGCCGAGCTGGTGTACCGGAACGAGTGCGTTGACCGCACGCCCGAGGAGGTGGACCGCAGGCTCGACGAGGTCTGGCAGGTGATGCACGCCGCCGTCGAGCGCGGCATGCGTCAGACGGAGGTCCTGCCCGGTCCCTTTCGGATTGCTCGTCGAGCGAATGCCCTCATGCAGGACGTGAGGCAGCGCACCGATGACCCGCTCGCCGTACTGGACTGGGTGAACGTCTATGCGATGGCCGTGGCCGAGGAGAATGCGGCAGGCGGTCGTGTCGTGACGGCGCCGACCAACGGTGCGGCCGGCGTGATCCCTGCCGTCATCGAGTACTATCTGCGTCACGTTTCGGGCAGTACCATGGAGGGCGTCAGGACCTTCCTGCTGACGGCAGGCGCCGTCGGCATGCTCTACAAGGAAAACGCCTCCATTTCCGGTGCCGAGGTCGGTTGTCAGGGCGAGGTCGGCGTGGCCTGCTCCATGGCGGCTGCGGGTCTGGCGGCCGTCTGCGGCGGCACGGTCGAGCAGATCGAGAATGCGGCTGAAATCGGCATGGAGCACAACCTCGGCCTGACCTGCGACCCCGTGGCCGGTCAGGTGCAGATTCCCTGCATTGAGCGCAACGCCATTGCGGCCGTCAAGGCCATCAACGCGGCGCGCATGGCACTTCGCGGCAACGGTTCCCACTACATCAGCCTCGATCAGGTGATTCGCACCATGATGGCGACCGGACGCGACATGCAGAGCAAGTACAAGGAAACGAGTCTCGGCGGTCTGGCCGTTTCGATCGTCGAGTGCTGATGCATCGAAACTGACTTTCAGGGATCTTGACCGCCATGCTGATCGGCGTTTTCTTCGGCATTGCCACGTGCATGATCTGGGGTTGCGTTTACGTGGCCCCGCTGATCCTGCCGGACTACAGTCCTGTGCACATCGCGATGATGCGCTATCTGGTCTTCGGCATGCTTGCCGCAGGCCTGGCGGTCCCTGAGTGGCGCGAGCTGAAGTCCTATTCGGCGGCGGACTGGCGTAGGGCGCTTGCACTCGGTATTGTCGGAAACATCTTCTACTACTGGTTGCTAGCCGAGGCCTGCCAACGCGCAGGAGCGCCGATTGCAGGCGCCTTCACGGCGCTGATTCCCATCATGGTGGGCGTCATCGGCAACATGAGGGCGGGTGAGAGCGCCGTGCCTTGGCGGCGCATCGTGCCGCCACTGTGCCTGAGCTTCGCAGGGATGGTCTGTCTCAACTGGACGGAGTTCATCTATCTGGTGGGGGACGGACGCGTGACCTCGGGCAACTTCTGGCTTGGCGTAGGCTTTGCGTTCTTCTCCTCATTGGTCTGGACCTGGTATCCGCTCAGCAACGCCGAATGGCTGCTGTCGCATCCCGGCAAGTCGCCCAAGACGTGGTCGACCGCTCAGGGGCTTGCACTCCTGCCATGCGCCGCCGTCGGGATGGCTCTGCTTGCGGGAGACGGGACGCAGGGGGACATTCTCGGGCCCAGACCGTGGATGTTCATCGCAACGGTGGTGTTTCTGGGCGTCTGCGCCTCCTGGATCGGCATCGTGCTCTGGAGTTTGATGAGCCAGAGGCTGACGCCTGCGTTGGGCGGCCAGATGATCATCTTCGAGACGATCTTTGCCGTGACCTACGCCCACTTGTGGCGAAGCGAATGGCCGACGCCGCTCATGTTGGTCGGTCTGGGGCTTCTTCTGATGGGGGTTACAGCTTCCCTCAAGGTTTTCAGAAAGCCGAGACGCACTGCTTCAGGTACCACCTGACCGTAGCGCGCAGCCCTTCGTCAAAGGGGATCATGGGCTTCCATTCCAGCGTTTGACGCAGGCGTCCTGCGTCCAATGCGTAGCGGCGGTCGTGTCCCGGACGGTCGTGGACATGCACGATCGCATCTGCGTGAGGACGGCCGTCGTCGCGCGGCGAGAGTTCGTCGAGCACCGACATCGCGCTCTGCAGGAACTTCAGGTTGCTCATTTCATTGGAGGCGCCGACGTTGTATATGTCTCCCGGTGCCGCCTTTTCCAGAATCATTCGCAGTGCTCGACAGAAGTCGTGTACATGGATCCAGTCGCGGATCTGCTCGCCGTCGCCGTAAACGGGGAGCGTCTTGCCCGCTAGGGCGCGCGTCAGCATGAAGGGCAGAAGTTTTTCCGGGTACTGTCTGGGACCGTAGTTGTTGGTGCATCTCACCGTGACGACGGGCAGGCCGTAGGTTCTGAAGTAGGCGCGTCCGAACTGGTCGGCCGCCGCCTTGCTCGCGGAGTACGGACTGCTTGGATCGAAGGGCGTGGCCTCCGTGTTGGGCGGCGTGTCCACGGTCATGGAGCCGTAGACCTCGTCGGTGGAAATGTTGATGAAGCGGAAGGCGGCCTTCTCCTCATCGTCGAGCGTCAGCCAGTACCGGTGTGCAACACCTAGAAGAACCGTCGTTCCCCTGACGTTCGTGTCGACGAACACCTGAGGGCCGGAAATTGAACGGTCGACGTGGCTTTCGGCGGCGAAGTGTACGACGGCGCGAGGACGGAAGCGGTCGAAAAGATCGGCCACCAGCGCTTCGTCCAGAATGTTTCCTTCGACAAAGCGATGTCTGGGGTCGTGTTCGACGTCTCTGAGGTTGGCCTTGTTTCCTGCATAGGTCAGGGCGTCGAGCGTCAGAATGCTTTCATCGTGTGACCTGAACCATTCCGTGATGAAGTTTGAGCCGATGAAGCCGGCTCCGCCTGTGACCAATAGCATGCGTGAAAATCCGAGAGAAGAGCGCCGGCTTTTAAAGCGGGTGCGGCAAACCCACTACAATGTGAGCAGTCAATTTTGAGCGCAACGTCGCAGGCAGGCAAGGAGCCGCCATCGTGGAACATATTCTCATCAACTGCACGCCCCGTGAAGTGCGTGTCGCCATTGTAGTGGATGGCGTTCTTCTGGATCTCTTCATCGAGCGCGACTGTGCGCGCGGCCTCGTGGGGAATGTTTATCTCGGCAAGGTCGTCCGTGTGCTGCCCGGCATGCAGAGCGCCTTCGTGGACGTGGGGCTCGAACGAACGGCCTTCCTTCACGTGGCCGACATTGCGGAGGCGCATCGCGAGGGTGAGAAGCCCGCGCCCATCGAGACGATCCTTCACGAAGGCCAGTCCCTCATGGTGCAGGTCGCAAAGGATCCCATCGGCACCAAGGGCGCCAGACTGACGACGACCGTTTCGCTCGCGGGTCGCAAGCTCGTCTATTTGCCCAGAGACAACCACATCGGCGTTTCCCAACGCATTGAGGACGCAGAACTTCGCGAATCACTTCGCGCCATGATGACGGAGCTTCGTCCTGAAACCGAAAAGGGTGGCTACATCATCCGCACGAGTGCCGAAGAGGGCGCGACCGAGCAGGAGTTCAAGGATGACATGGCCTATCTCGGCCGTCTGTGGACCGACATTCACGAGCTCGCAGGGCGAAGCACCGGACCGAAGCTCCTCTATCAAGATCTGTCGCTTGCCCAGCGCGTGCTCCGCGACATGGTTCATCAGGACACGCAGACCGTTGAGGTCGACAGCCGCGAGAATTACGAGGCCCTGCTGAACTTTGCAAGCCGCTTTGTGCCTGCGGCTAAGGACCGGCTCACCCTTTACAGGGGCGAGAGGCCGCTTTTCGAGCTGCACGGCATCGAGACCGAAATCGAGCATGCGCTTGAGCGCAGGGTCGACCTGAAGAGCGGCGGCTATCTGGTCTTCGATCAGACGGAGGCCATGACGACGATCGATGTCAATACAGGCGGCTACGTCGGCAAGCGCGACTTCAGCGACACGGTCTTCAAGACGAACCTCGAGGCTGCACAGACCATCGCGCGCCAGCTGCGCCTGAGAAATCTCGGCGGTATCATCATCGTCGACTTCATCGACATGAGCTGCGACGAGCACCGCGAGGCGGTTCTTGCCGAACTTCGCCGTTCGGTCTCAACCGACCGCACCCGCATGACGGTGAGCAACTTCACCGAGCTCGGTCTCGTCGAGATGACGCGAAAGCGCACCCGCGAGTCGCTTGCACACGTCCTCTGCGAACCTTGTCCCATGTGCGGCGGCAGGGGAGAGGTCCGCACGGCGCGCACCGTCTGCTACTCGATCATGCGTGAGATCGTGAGGCTCTGCAAGCAGTATCAGGAGACGAAGGAATTTCATATTCAGGCGAGCCAGACCGTCATCGACATGCTGCTCGAGGAGGAGTCGCAGGCGCTCGAGCTTCTGCAGGCCTTCGTCGAAAAGCCTGTGCATCTAGAGGTGGAGCCGAGCTACACCCAGGAACAGTTTGACGTGATTCTCGCCTGAGGCCCCGTTCTTGACTGGCAGGAAATTAAAGGCATATTTAGGTGGTGGTTGCTGTTCGAAGCATGCCATCATTCCTAAATGTAATTGTCTAGTCGATATGGAAGGTGGACGGGATTGATTTTTAAGAGGAGAATATGCTGAGATTACTCATAAACTTGGATCGCTCACAGGATAGGTTGCAAGTCATTTCGAAGGCGCTGACTGATTTGGGATTGAGTTTTTCGAGGGTTCAGGCAATAGACGGAAAGAAATTGACCGAAGAAGAGGTTCGACAGTGGACGATCCCCAAAGCAAAACGCCATTTGTGTTGTCGGGATCTTACCAGGACGGAGATAGCCTGTTGCTTGAGTCATCGCAAATGTTGGCAAATGCTTGTCGACAGTAATGAAGAGTGGGCATTGATTTTGGAGGATGATTGCATATTCTCCGATAGAGCAAGAGAGTTTATGGCTGACGCCGAATGGATGCCTGCAACTCTTAAACTATGTCAGTTGGCCCATATCGGACACTCTGGTGAGTGTGTGCTGATTGAAAGACGGAAAGTAATTCTTGATGATAAAACAGAAATAATAAGAATTATAAAGCCCCATCATGTGGGAGCTGCTGCCTATCTCATCCATCGTGATGTTGCACAGTTGGCGTTGGAGTTGACTGGAAAACTGGAAGCTCCTGTTGATGAAGTCCTTTTTTCTTTGAATTATCCAATGGGAAGGAAGTATGCAGGCTGGGTAGTGAATCCATACCCTGTTCGAGTTGATCATGATTTAGAATCGACGATTGGTCATGGGGAAGAAAATGAGGGATATGGTGATCCTTGCACTGAGAGTCAGCGTTGGCGAAAGGTTTTTACCCGTATAAGGATTTCTTTATATAGAAAATTTCGTGGTGTTTGGGTTCAGGTTAGATTTGAGTAATCTGTAAATGCAGAAGTTTCAATTGTGTTAATAAAAAAGTTTTTGAAACTGAGTTGAACCGAAGCTTGAAGTAATTCGATGTGATTCAGGCCTAAGGACTTGTATATGATGGAACGCATCACCTTCTACTGGTATGACTTCGAAACCTTCGGCCTTGACTGCCGCAGGGACAGACCCGCGCAGTTTGCGGGCATTCGCACGGACATGGACCTTAATCCGCAGGGAGAGGGGGACGTGTTTTATTCCAAGCCTTCGGGAGACTATCTGCCCAGCCCAGAGAGCTGTCTTCTGACGGGGATGACGCCGCAGATCTGCGAGGAAAGGGGCATTCCCGAGAGCGAGTTTGCGGGCGAAGTCTGGAGTCGGCTCAACAGGCCCGGAACGATCAGCATCGGGTACAACGCGTCCGGCTTCGACAACGAGGTCGCGCGCTTCCTTTTCTGGCGCAATTTTCTCGATCCGTATTCCCATCAGCACCGGAACGGATGTTCATGCTGGGACCTGTACCCGCTTGTCTGCGCCGTCTGGGCGCTTCGGGGCGACGGCATCGAGTGGCCGCTCAGAAAGGATGTGGATCCCGAAAGCAATGATGAAAAGAGCGTCAGCTTCAGGCTGGAGTGTCTGAGCAAGGCCAACGGGATCGTGCACGCACATTCGCATGAGGCCTTGAGTGACGCAATGGCCACGCTGGGACTGGCGGCGCTCATCCGCAAAACGGAACCCAGACTTTGGAAGTGGGCGCTGGAGAACCGCAGCGGGGAGGCTGTGAAGGCGGCCGTGACGAAGGGGCCCGTCGTCTGGATCTCTCCGAAGTTCGGGCAGGCAAGAGGCTTTCTGCGCATAGCCGCCAGAATTCCGTTCCCCGGCGAGAGCGGCAATTCCGCGCTGATGTGGGACTTGTCCGTGGATCCGCTGATCGTGACGAAGCTGAGCGACGAAGAGATCAAGTCACGCCTTTTCGCCCGCAGGGAGGACCTTGCGGACGGCGAGGAGCCGTTGCCGGTCTACAGGCTCGCGATGAACAACTCTCCATTTGTCTGCGCAAGCCTCAAGGTGCTTTCTCCCGAGCGCATGGACAGGTTCGGTGTGAAGCCGCAGGAGATTCTTGCCAACTGGGAGCGCTTCAAGGAGCTCGGCAACGTGATTGCGGGAAGGCTGGCCGGACTGATGGGCAGGCGTGAAAGGCCTGCGCCGAAGGACGTTGACTTCGGACTTTATGATGGCGGCTTTGCCAGCGGACATGATGTGGAGATGATGGCTCGGGTGCGCGGAATGACGCCTGAGAGTCTTGCGAAGGGCGGCATTCATTTTGACGATGAGCGCTTCAACCAGCTGCTCGTGCGCTACCGCGCCCGAAACTGGCAGGAGACGCTCAATGATGAAGAACGCAGCCAGTGGACGGATTTTTGCCGATCCAGATTGATGGACGGAGCCGACGGCGCTCTGACCGTTTCGGCCTATTTTGATGAAATCGACCGCCTGCAGGAGAGCACTTTGGAAGATGAAGAAAAGCAGCTCGTGTTGGAGGCGCTTTACGAATGGGGCGAGCGTGCGGGTGAAGCCTGCGCGTTCTGAGTCTGTTGAAGAAGGAGACGGTTATGAAGATGGACAAGACTTATGCGTGCGTTCCCTCTCTCAAGGTGGCGTTTGTCGGCCTGGGCGTCATGGGATTTCCGATGGCGGGGCATCTGAAGCTAGCCGGACATGACGTCTGTGTCTGCAACCGTACGACGACCAAGGCTGAGAAGTGGGTTGAGACGTTCGGAGGCCGCATGGCGGCGACGCCGGCTGAAGCGGCTCGCGGCGCAGGTATCGTCTTCGCCTGCGTGGGCAACGACGACGATCTGAGAAGCGTCGTGCTTGGAGAAACGGGGGCGTTTGCCGGCATGGAGCCAGGGACGGTCTTCGTCGACCATACGACGGCAAGCGCTGCCGTGGCACGCGAGCTTGAGGCCGAAGGAGCGAGGAGGAAAATTGCCTTCATCGACGCACCGGTCTCCGGTGGTCAGGCGGGCGCTGAAAACGGGTGCCTGACAGTGCTCTGCGGCGGAGATGAAGCTGCATTCAGGAGAGTCGAGCCCGTGCTTGACGCATATGCGGGCGCGGTGACCTACTTCGGACCGTCTGGCTCAGGTCAGCTCGCCAAGATGGTCAACCAGATCTGCATTGCAGGCTGTGTACAGGGACTCTCCGAAGCCATCGCCTTCGGCATGAATGCCGGGCTTGACATGCCGAAGGTCATCGAGGCTCTGAGTTCAGGGGCTGCATCTTCCTGGCAGATGGTGAACCGCGGCAGGACGATGGTGAAGGGCGAGTTCGACTTCGGGTTTGCCGTCGACTGGATGCGCAAGGATCTTGGCATTGTCAAGGATGAGGCGGCCCGCAACGGTTCGGATATTCCCGTCACGAGGATGGTCGACAGCTTCTACGAAGAGGTGCAGAAGGCGGGGGGCGCCCGCTGGGATACGTCAAGCCTCATTACGCGCCTTCCCAGGCCGTAGGCGACGAGGGAGTGACGAATCCGCGTTCGTCAGCTTCCCGGGGTTTGCGGCTACAATACACGGATTACCTTCATTGAATTCGGATTAGATCAATGTCTTCTGAAACCGAAGCACCTGTCGCCGAAGCGCAGGTCACCAACTTTATTCGAAACATCATCGACGACGATCTGGCCCGCGGCGCCAATCTGCCCCGATTCTGGTGCGGGCATCCCGCGCCCTATGCCGAGCAGCTCGAAAAGGGCGAGCCCGACGCGGCCCGCATCCGCACGCGCTTCCCGCCGGAGCCCAACGGCTATCTGCACATCGGCCATGCCAAGAGCATCTGTCTGAACTTCGGCCTTGCCCGCGACTACGGCGGCGCCTGCCACATGCGCTTTGACGACACCAATCCCGTCAAGGAGGATCAGGAATACGTCGACGGCATCATGGACAGCGTCCGCTGGCTCGGCTTCGACTGGAAGTTCGGCAATGAAACGAACCTCTACTTCGCGAGCTCGTACTTCGACGACATGTTCCGCTTTGCCGAGCATCTGATCCGCACGGGCTATGCCTATGTGGATGAACAGACTGCAGACGAAATGCGCGAAAACCGTGGCACGCTCAAGGAACCGGGCAAGAATTCGCCCTACCGCGACCGCTCGCCTGAGGAGAATCTGAAGCTCTTCCATGAAATGCGCGACGGCAAGCATCCCGAAGGCTCCATGGTGGTTCGCGCCAAGATCGACATGGCGAGCCCCAACATCAATCTGCGCGACCCCGCCATCTACCGCATCCGCTTTGCCGATCATCATGCGACGGGCGACAAGTGGTGCGTGTATCCGATGTACACCTTCGCGCACCCGATCGAGGACTCGCTCGAAAACATCACGCACTCCATCTGCACGCTGGAGTTCGAGGATCAGCGCGCGTTCTACAACTGGGCTCTTGAGCGCATCATCCCGCTTCTGCGCACGCCGCAGTACGAGGAGGCCCTCAAGGTGATTCGTGCGATGGCCGATGGTGAGGACAATCGCGCCATGGCCTTTGTCAAGGCCGCCTTCGAAAGCCGCGCCAAGCTGGGCGGCAGCTTGCCCGAAGAGGCCGTGGCCCGTCTGATGCAGGCGTGGGAGAACGGCCTGCCCGAGACGATCAAGGACGAAACGGTCACGCAGTTCTTTGCTACGCTGCTTTGCTTCCCCGAGAACTTCACACCGCTCATGCAGGCGGCGCTCGACGTGGTTCGTCCGAACTTCTTCTTGCTCTCGCATCAGTATGAGTTCAACCGCCTGAATCTGACGTATGTCGTCGTGAGCAAGCGCAAGCTCATTCAGCTCGTGCAGGAAAAGTATGTCGACGGCTGGGACGACCCCCGCATGCCGACCATCGTCGGTCTGCGTCGCCGCGGCTTTACGCCGAAGAGCCTGCAGAACTTTGCTGAACGCTGCGGCGTCTCCAAGGTCTCCGGCGGTTGGATCGACTATTCCGTGCTGGAACAGTGCCTGCGCGAGGATCTTGAAGAGCGCGCCGAGCGCCGCGTTGCCGTGCTTCGCCCGCTCAAGCTCATCATCGACAACTATCCTGAAGGTCAGACCGAGGAGCTTGAGGCCAACAATCATCCGCAGAAGCCCGAAATGGGCACGCGCAGGATCTCGTTCTCGCGCGAACTGTGGATCGAGGAAGGCGACTTCGCCGAAGTCCCGCCCAAGGGTTTCCGTCGTTTGACGGTGCCTGCCGACGGCACGCCCGCCAAGCCCGTTCGCCTGCGCTACGGCTATGTGATCGTGCCGACCTCGTTCGAAAAGGACGAGTCCGGCCGCGTGACTGCGGTTCATGCCGAGTATCTCCCTGAAACGCGCTCCGGTTCAGAGGGCTCCATGTCCGTCAAGACGAAGGCGACGATCCACTGGCTTGATGCAAAGACGGCTGTTCCTGCCGAAATCCGCGTCTATGACCGACTCTTCAACGTGCCGCATCCGGACGAAGGCGAGGGCAGCTTCCTTGACCGTCTCACGCCCGATTCGAAGACGGTGCTTTCGTCCTATGTCGAGCCCGCAGCCGCTGCGGCCGCTCGTGACGACAAGTTCCAGTTCGAGCGCAACGGCTATTTCGTGGCTGATCGTGAGGATCACACGGCTGAAAAGCCTGTCTTCAATCTGGCCGTCGGCCTGAAGGATTCCTGGGGCAAGTAATGTCCTGAATCGTCGGATTGCCGAAGAGGGGCGGGGCTGATGCTCCGCCCCTTGTTGTCTCGGCACCTCGTGTTTTGTTCTGTTGACATCATGAAAACCAAACGTTTCAAAACATCTCTGACTGCCGTTCTGCTGGCTCTGGGGCTTTCATCCGCTGCGCCGATTCTCTCGGCTGAAGGCGGGGTCGCCGAGGCTCCTCAGACTGCGGAGCCCCGGGAATACGCTCTTGAGCGTCATACGCTTCACATGGGCACTCTCATCAACGCGAAACTCTTCGGTGCTACGCCGGAGGCTGTCAAGCATTACGCGATTGTCTTCGAGGACAAGGTGACGGACTATGACGATCTGATGTCAGTCCACAAGGATACCCCTCTCAATGAGGTCAATCGCCGCGCTGGCGAGCCCGTCGAAGTGCCCTGTGAAATCGCCGACATGACGAAGCAGGCGCTTGCCATTGCCGATGAGACGAACGGCGCCTTCGAGCCGATGATAGGCCCTGTCGTAAATCTCTGGAAGATCGGCTTCGGCGGCGAGCACGTGCCGTCCGATGAGGCCATTGCCGAGGCGGTCTCCAAGGTCGACCGCTCCAAGGTTCGCGTCTGGCGCGAGGGCGGGCGATGCATGATGCAGATCGCCAAGGGACAGAGCATCGACATGGGTGCCATTGCGAAGGGCTTCATCGGCCAGAGACTCTCCGACATTCTCAAGCACGCAGGCATGACGCGTGGGGTTCTCGATCTCGGCGGCAACATCGTTGCCGTGGGCGAGAAGTCGGATGGCCGCCCCTGGCGCATCGGCATCCAGCATCCCGCGGAGTCCCGCGGCGGTTATTTCGCCGTGGCTTCGGTGAAGGATGAAAGCGTGATCACGTCAGGCGCCTACGAACGCTACTTCGAGGAGGACGGCAAGCGCTACTCCCATATTCTGGATCCGAAGACGGGGCGGCCTGCGAAGACCGACATTTCGTCCGTGACGATCATTGATCGCGACGGCGCGCGAGCGGACGCGCTTTGCACGGCCCTTTTTGCAATGGGCTGGGATCGAGCGGAGGCCTTCCTGCGCACCCATTCCGAGCTGAAGGCACTGGTGATGCACGCTGACATGAAGCAGGCGGTGATGACGCCTGCGGCGGCTTCGTCCGTGACGTCCGCCGATCCCTCGGTTAAACTCACCGTTTTGAAGTAACCCTGCAGAGCATTGTTTTAGGTCATGACTGAGCCCCGTTTCGTTCATCTTCGTCTTCACTCCGAGTATTCCGTCACGGATGGGCTCGTGCGCATCGACCCCGCCATTCACAAGACTCTTGAAATGGGCGGGGTGGCGCTCGGCATTACGGACCTGATGAACGTCTTCGGCGGCCTGCGCTTTTACACGCATGCGCTCTCTGCCGGTCTCAAGCCCATCCTTGGCTGCGACGTCAAGATCAAGAACAACAAGTTCCCCGACAATCCCTACAGGATGACGTTCTACTGCATGAACCACACGGGGTACCACTCCCTGTGTGTTCTGCTCACCAAGGCGTTTCTGGAGGGACAGGATCCGTATCGCGGTCAGATCTGTGACGACTGGCTTGATGTGCCCGGTGCCACGGACGGCCTCATCGCGCTGACGGGCGGCCCCAAGGGACGCCTGTCGCAGCTCATTGACACGGGCAGCGAGCGTCAGGCGGGCGGCATTGTCGGACGCTGGAAGAAGCTCTTTCCGAACCGTCTCTACATCGAACTCCAGCGTGCCAACAGACCGAAGGACGAAAATCAGAATGCCTTCCTCGTGACGGTGGCCTCCAGATTTGACGTTCCGGTTGTGGCGACTCATCCCGTTCAGTTCCTCGAGCCGCAGGACTTCGAGGCGCACGAAGTGCGCTGCTGTATTGCGGGCGGCTTCACGATCACCGACCCCCGTCGCGACAAGAGCTATACGCGCGAGCAGTACCTGAAGAGCGAGGAGCAGATGTGCGAGCTCTTCAAGGACGTTCCGAGCGCGCTGGCCAATTCCGTCATCATCGCGAAGCGCTGCAATCTTGACGGGGTGCTTTCGAAACCGCAGCTGCCGCTCTTCCCGACGCCGGACGGCATGAGTCTGGACGACTACATGGACCATCTCTCCCGTGAGGGTCTGGAGAAGCGTCTGGCCTTCCTTTATGACGACGAGAAGGTGAGGGATGCCAAGCGCCCTGAATACGTGGAGCGCCTTGACTATGAGCTCGGCATCATCAAGAAGATGCAGTTTCCGGGCTACTTCCTCATCGTTCAGGACTTCATCAACTGGTCGAAGACCCACGGCGTGCCCGTGGGCCCGGGACGAGGTTCGGGCGCAGGTTCGCTTGTCGCCTATTCGCTCGGCATTACGGACCTTGATCCGCTCAAGTTCGACCTTCTGTTCGAACGCTTCCTGAATCCTGAGCGCGTGTCCATGCCTGACTTTGACGTGGACTTCTGCCAGTACAACCGCGACCGCACGATCGAATACGTGAAGGAGACGTACGGTGCGGACGCCGTGAGTCAGATCGCGACCTTCGGCACGCTGGGTGCCAAGGCCGTCGTGCGTGACGTTGCACGCGTGCTCAACGTCCCCTTCTCGAAGGCGGACCGTCTGGCCAAGCTCATTCCGATGCAGCCCGGCAAGAACGTCACGCTTGATGATGCCATCAAGGAGGTGCCCGAGTTCCGCGAGGCGATTGAGAGCGACGACGAGTACAAGGAACTCATGCGTGTGGCAAAGGGGCTTGAGGGCATCACCCGCAACCTCGGCATGCACGCGGGCGGCGTGCTGATCGCTCCGGGGGCGCTTACGGATTTCTGTCCGCTCTACAACTCCGATGGCGCTCCCGAAAATACGATCAGCCAGTTCGACAAGAAGGACGTGGAGAATGTCGGTCTCGTGAAGTTCGACTTCCTGGGGCTTACGACGCTCTCCATCCTTGCGAAGTGCAAGGAGTACATCGACAAGCTCTATCCCGAAAGGGAATTCGAGTTGGAGCGCATTCCCGTCACAGACGAGGAGACCTACCGCTGCTTCCAGAACGCCAATACGGCCGCCGTCTTCCAGTTTGAATCGGAAGGCATGCGTCAGCTGCTGCGTCAGGCGCGTCCCGACCGTCTCGAGGATCTGGTGGCCTTGAACGCACTTTATCGCCCTGGTCCGATGGACCTGATTCCGTCCTTCATCGCCCGAAAGTTCGGGCGGGAGAAGGTGGAGTACTTGGACGAGCGCATGGCGCCCGTGCTTTCCGAAACCTACGGCATCATGGTGTATCAGGAACAGGTGATGCGTGTGGCCCAGGTGGTGGGCGGTTATTCGCTGGGCGGCGCCGACCTTCTGCGCCGCGCCATGGGCAAGAAGAACGTCGAGGAAATGAAGCGCCAGCGTGCGGTCTTCGTGAAGGGCGCAGGCGAGCGCGGCGTGAAGGCGTCGGTTGCAACCGAAATCTTCAACCTGATGGAAAAGTTCGCAGGTTACGGCTTCAACAAGTCGCATGCTGCGGCCTATTCCTATGTCGCCTATCAGACGGCCTACCTCAAGACGCACTTCACGTCCTGCTTCATGGCGGCCAACCTCTGCATGGTGATGGACCAGGGCGACAAGATGAAGGCGCTTCTGGATGATGCCCGTGCCAACGGCATCGAAATTCTGCCGCCCGACATCAACCTCTCCGACTGGTTCTTCACGGCGCCCGACGAAAAGCACATTCGCTTCGGTCTTGGCGGCGTCAAGGGACTGGGCAGGCAGCAGGTTGAGGACATGATGGCGACCCGCATCAAGGACGGCCCCTTCACCGACCTGTTCGACGTGACGGCGCGTGTTTCGGGCTTGAATTCCCGCAACCTCGAGGGACTCATTCGTGTGGGCGCCTTTGACTCGCTCAATCCTGACCGAGGCTTCCTGTTCGGAAACGTTTCGCAGGCCATGACGGCCGGTCAGGCCGTGGCGGCCAGCGAGGGGCAGGACAGCCTCTTTGCCGATGACGTACAGGTCAAGCGCATCGTCAACTGGGTGGAGGCTCCATCCTGGTCCGAACGCCGAAAGCTCAAGGAGGAGAAGGGGGCGCTCGGCTTCTGGCTTTCCGGCCATCCTTACGAGCTCTATCAGCACGAGGTGGCTCACTATACGTCGCTGGCTCTCGGACAGATTCAGCCGAGCCGTGACAGCGTGAAGCTGGCGGGTGTGGTCACGAACGTTCGTGTCGTTCAGGGCAAGCGCGGTCGCATGGGTGTCGTTCAGCTCGACGACGGTACGGCTGTGCTGGAGGTGGTCTGCTTCTCCGAAGCTTGGGAGAAGCTCAAGAACAAGTTTGCGTCGGACGATGTCGTCTGCATCGAGGGGCGCGTTCGCTATGACGAGTTCAGCAAGCGCATGTCGGTCAATGTGGAGAACGCCATGTCGCTTGATGAATTCCGCTCCATGGCGGCGTCCTGCCTGCGTGTGGACATTGACGGTCGCGTCAAGCATGACGTCAGGCGCATCGAGAGCATTCTGAGGGGATCGGAACGCGATACGGGCGTGACGGTGGCGCTTGACATCCGTACGAAGAAGGCGAGCGGCCGCATGTATCTGCCCTTTACGGTCGGCAATGTGGATGAACTGCGAATGGAACTTCGCAACAGCGGCGAAGTTACGGGCACGGAAATCGAATACTGACGGCTGAAATGAAAAAAATCCCGCACGGCGAAACCGTGCGGGATTTGTTCTGGGGTGGGAAATGGGACTCGAACCCACGACAACCGGAATCACAATCCGGGAC
>ERZ831773.439-NODE-439-length-55929-cov-30.063858_pt1 | contig 55929 bp, 37 predicted proteins | sample MGYA00519696_ERZ831773 | MGnify/ENA primary metagenome ERZ831773 (study PRJEB31850, sample SAMEA3708720) | human gut metagenome | biome: human gut; feature: human-associated habitat; material: faeces | place: China | collected 2014 ...
TGGTGCTGGTCAGGTCGGCAAGGTCGCGCTTGCCGAAAAAGGACAGGGGCAGCTTGCGCAGCCGCTCCGCAAGGGTCAAGCGGCGAGTGCCGCTCTCTTTATAGGTCGTAAAATAAAAAGATCATGGATGCCTATTAGGGCATTGAGGACAAGTTCGCAGACAAATTTCTGGAGGAAGATGGTTCGCTGAAAACCGGCGGCATGGCAGAAAAAGCAACCGCAGCCTACCATAAGGTCGAAGATACCGTGGTCGGCGGTTATAAGAAGGTGGAAAATGCCTTCGTGGATGCATTCCTTGAGAAAGTGGATGAACCGGAATCCAAGGATTCTGAGGAAAAAAAGTAATGCCAAGCAGAGAACGGCAGGTACAGCTCAAATGTACCTGCCGTTCTCTTTTATTTTTAAGATTATAGAAACACAACGCCAATAAACTGTTTCACCGGTTACATGAGGCTACAGAACAATTTGTCACGCAGCGCTCTTTGAAGTCTGCCCCGAATTGCTATATCTTTACCAGAAACCACCTGTCTTGATTTGCAAAAAGCGGTCATGACTTATTCAGATTTCTCGCAATGGCTTTGGCTACCTCCGCCACATTAAGAGGCTTGGAAATATGACCGTTCATGCCCGCATCCAGAGAGGTCTGCACATCCTCCGCAAAAGCGTTGGCCGACAGTGCAATGATGGGGATTTCTTCTGCATCCGGGCGTTCCGCCTGCATGGCGCGGATGGCTTTTGCTGCCTGCAGTCCGTCCATTTTCGGCATCATAATGTCCATCAGGATAATATCATAGGTACCCGCCGGGTGATTGGCAAACAGGTCGACAACCTCCTGCCCGTCCGCCGCATGGGTTACGATCATCTCCGAATCCTCTAACAATATCGTGGCAAGCTCGGCGTTCAAATCGTTATCCTCTGCCAGAAGCACCTTGATCCCTTTCAGGCTTTTGCGCTTTGCCGGCTTCTTTGTTTTTTCGACCTTTTCAGAGCTTGTCAGCTCCATGGGAATTTCCACGGTAAAGGTCGTGCCGACTCCTTTTTTGCTTTCCACCGCAATGGTTCCGCCCATCATTTCTACATATCCCTTTGTGATGGGCATACCCAGACCTGTGCCTTTATACTGCGTTCTTGCGTCGTTTTGCTCCTGCGCAAATTCGTCAAAGAGCTTTGTCAGGAATTCCTCGCTCATACCGACACCGGTATCCTGAACTCGATAGCAAACCACCCTGTGCTGTGCATCGGCTCCCGGACGGTTGCTCACATCCAGACGGATCGTACCGCCGTCATTGGTGAATTTTACGGCGTTGTTCAGGATGTTGACCAGAATCTCCCGGATGCGGACAGGCTCCGTCATGACATAGGGATTTTCCATCGGTTCACGGTGTACCTCAAAGTTCAGGCTCCGGTTCAGAAGGGTACCGTTTATGATCTCAATTGCACTATCCGTAACGGCGGTGATATCCGCCGGAACAGGGGAGAATACCACCTTTCCGCTTTCGATGCGGCTCAGATCCAGTATATCATTCAACAGGGACAGCAGATGATCCGAGCTGTCCTCGATTTTTTTCAGGCAGTTGTGGATTTCGGGTACAGAATCCTGATGCAGCGCGATATTCGTAAAGCCGATGATGGCATTCATCGGGGTACGGATATCGTGGGACATATTGGAAAGGAAGACACTTTTTGCTTTGCTGGCGGCCTGCGCCTGCTCTGCAAGGGTGGTCATTTCTTCTGCTTTCTGCTGGGCGGCAAGCTGTAATTCTCTGCGCGTCTGCAAACGGCTCATAATAATGATCAGCGTGACCGCCATACACGAGATAAATACGATGATAAGCAAAGCCGCAGCCGGATGCAGGCGGATCATGTCTGCAAAGGTCAGATTGGTCGCTTTATATGTGGTGTACTGCGCCGCAAGATCCCCGACAAGATTCTCCGGCATCGCGTACATTGCCTTTGTCAGGATACCTGCCAGCGCGTGATTTTCCGTGGAGGAAACCACCATGCGGTAGCTGAAGGTGGGCTGTGCCTGCAGCGTATAGGTCATGGTGCCTGTCGTGTCGCCGTTGACAAACGCCTGCGCCATATAATAGTAGACAAACGCTGCATCCGCCTTGCCGTCACGGACAGCTTCCATCATCTCCTGACGGGTACTGCACATCAGTTTTTCCGCACCGGGTGCCACTGCATCTTCGATCGACTTGGCCGCGGTCTGATCGACCGTGGCGACGACATGGATGTTCCCGTCAAAATCTTTCCGCGTCACCCTTGCCATGCGCATCGTGATATAGGGTGCGGTCAATCCCCATTCTTTGGTTTCTGCGTAATTGTCCGTATCCAATCGTGCATCAATGCTGATGTCTACCGTGCCCTTAGCGCTTTGATACGCGATATATTCATCTCTGGTTGCGGGGACAAGAAATTCATAGGAAAGCCCGGCATAGTCCGCTATCTTCCGGAAATAGTCCGGGAGAATGCCCTTTACCTCGCCATTTTCTGTATAAGAATAGGGATACCGGGTTGGGTCGCACAGGATGTGAAGGGGATTGTCCTTGGAATATTGGGCGATGATGCGCTGTTCTTCTTCCGTATACTCCAGATTTTTGGCTTGAGCGCTTTCGTAATTTTTGTTATAGAGGGTCGTTTTCCAGTTGCCCTCGGCGGCGTTCATCTGATCGATTGCATAATTTATCTGGTTCAGAAGCTCGGTATTTCCTTTTTTGACGATCACATAAAAATCACTGCTGCCGAATTTTTCAAGGATGCGCTCGTTGTTTATCCTGCGCAGGGAACTGGTGACAATGGCATCGACCGTTCCGTCCTGAAGGGCCTCTGCCATCTCCTCCGTCGAATCGAAATAAACCGATGTGTAGGTAAAGCCTTTGGTCTGTGCATACTCTGCAAATTCAGCATTCCGGGAGTTTCCGTTCAGGAGTGCAACACGCATCCCATTGTAGGTACTGTATTGCCCCTCAACGATAGCAGTATTATCGCCGCGGATCGTCAGGATACCGTTGCTGGTTCCGATGGGACGGGAAAAATCAAACAATTCTTCGCGTTCAGGCGTTTTGCGGGCAGAAGTGACCATGTCGATCTCGCCGTCCAGCAGCATCCGCTGCATATCCTCCCAGCTTTTGTCATAGCCGATGTACTCATAGTCTGCATCCCAATAGCGCGCCATCAGGCGGAGGAAATCATAGCCGTAACCGCTGCGGTTTCCATCCTCATCCATCATGTGATAGCCGTCCATCGCAAAAAAGCCAACGCGCACATGCTCATGCTGGCTTTCTGCCTCTTCCGCACGCGCCGGGAAAGACAGCAGCGCCGTTAAAATCAGCATTGCTGTCAGAATGGCCAGCTCCCTGTAAACACCGGCACGCTTTACAAGATTCATAGTACAATCCCCTCTACCTTTACATGTATGACGCCTAAAAAAGCAAACAACGCTTTCAAGGTATGGCGAACCCATACCTGAAAGCGTTATCTAACCTTATAAAACAATATTTGCGGGCAACCGAAAACGGCAGAGCATTATAGTTGCTCTGCTCTGCGCTGCTCTGCGGTCAGTATATCGCTGTGCATTCAACCTTGTCAACCTCTGTTTTCAAAAAAGAACACAAAGCTACTGATGGCAGAAAAAGCAACATTTTTTTCTGGCAACTGGCTGACCCAATGGGCCCCTATAGCTTTGCGTCGCCGGCTTGCGCCGGGTTTGCTTATGAACTTGATAGCAGATATTATACCATATAAATCGTCGATGAACAAGTCAAAAATCAGAATAAAATCAAATAAATTCATTTTTTGCTTCTTACAGAAAAGTTGTACCGGAACACATTGCTGTTTGAAAAATGGGCGGCGTTGGTGATTCTATCATCCCTCTGATGCAGCCTCGCCCGGCTTGGTCGTGATGAACTTATATACCGCAGTGTCCTTGGGTTCCAGCACCGCGAATAGCACATGGAACAGATTCATCATATTCACCAGAACTTTCCCACCAAAGCCAGTAGGCTTGCGGGTGTTTTCAAAAAACGACATCCTTCCAGCCTGTCGAAAAAGGTGTGCTCACCCCTTGGCCCCCTCTGCGAGGGTGACTCCCCACAGCGTGGGGAGATGTCGCGAAGCGACAGAGGGGCCTGGGCCCGAAGGGCTCCGCCCGCAGGCGGTGGGGGAGAGAACTGTACGGCTGCCCGAAATATTTCGGGCTATGGCAAGGTTCTCTCCCTCCACCCCTTCGGGGCACCTCCCTCGCAGAGGTGCGTTCAGATACATGGTCAACCCTTCCATGAGAATCAGCACCGGCACATTCTGCTCGCTGATTTCTCCGCCCCAATCTTCCACTTTCAGAAGAATGTGAATTTACGCAAAATCCATGAGGTAGATTACGCAGAAAAAGACTGCAACAATTGTTGCAGTCTTTTTGGTGAAACATCGGGATTTGTCGTTTGGCCTATGCCTTTTCCTCAGATTACCTCCAATTCAAGCGTTTTGGCCGGCAGGCCTTTTGCTCTCACCGTGACCGTAATCTTTCCGGGGGCATCGCCGCCGCGGACCACGGCCAATGCCTTGCCGTAGTAGGTCGTGTGGGTATCGGAGAAAAAGTTTTCCCCCATGTTAGGACGTGCAGAACCAAGGGCCAGCAGCGTCCCGGCACCGGCAACCTCCACCGTGACCGCGGTATCCTCAGAAGATTTGGTGATGCCATCCGCCCCCGTCAGGTCAATGCTGATGTAGGCCAAATCCTGCGTTTTTGCCTGCAAGGTGCTCCGGTCGGCCACCACACGCAGTTCGGCAGGTCCTGCAGCTGTCTTCATGGAAGTCCGGCTCTGTTCTTTTCCCTCGCCATCGTAGCTGATTGCGGTGATGGTACCGGGCTCATAGACAACGCGTTTAAAGACAGCCTTGTATTCCTTCGTCTTTTTTCTGCCATAGGAATGCCCGTTGACAATGAGTTCCGCCGTTTCGCCGTCAGAGTAGACCGTGACCTTGGTTTTTTTGCCTTCACAGCCGGCCCAGGACCAGCTTGCCACTGCGTCTGTGTCACGCCACATGGATTCGGAGCCGGTTTCCCCTGCGTGGGTGTACGGTTCTACGCCGATGCCGGGGGTATGGTCCAGCCCCCAGATCAGCCGATTCCACTGTACCTCGGGGCGAAGCTTTCCGCAAATGTCGATCACGCCGCAGCCGGCGGAGATGATGGGCGCGTCCTGACCGGGATTTTTGAAGCTTTTGTAACGGACGGTACCGATGCCCGCCTCTCCCAGATAATCCCAGCCCGTCCACATAAAGTCGCCGATGACATAGGGAAATTTTTTCACCAGTTGCCAGTTATGATACAGGTTCTTGGGCAGGGTCTCGGACCCGACAATGACGCGGTCAGGATGGAGCGTACCGTCCTTCTCGTATCGGGAAGCGGCGTAGTTGTAACCGCCAATATCCAGATAAGAGAAACTCACCTTTGTGGCATCGTCTGCAGCAGGTTTGGCGGCCATTTTTTCAATCATACCCCCGGCCAGGTTCATCAGCATGTTGAAGAAGGCACTGGTGGGAACATTGTCCATCGTCTGACTGCCGTTTTGATTCTCTTTCCCATTCTTTTTGTTGCCGTATATGCCGCCGCCCTTGGCCGACATACTGCACAGCATCAGGTTGACCCCCATCGTCACTGCTTTGTCCGGGTCCAGCTTTCGTGCCAGGACTGCCAATTTTTTACAGTACTCCTGTCCCTCAGGCATAGCCAGTTCTGAGATTTCATTTCCGATAGAGTTCATGACCACACTGGGATGATTGTAGTTTTTGATGACCATAGCTGTGAGATCCTGCTGCCACCATGCGCGGAAGTCCTGGTCCGCATAGTCGTAGGGGTTTTTATGTACCAGCCAGTTGTCGCAGAATTCATCCATGACATACAGACCCAGCCGGTCACAGGCATCCAACAGCGCCTTGGAGGCAGGGTTGTGGGCGGAACGTATCGCGTTGAAACCAGCCTCTTTGAGCAGACGGACACGGCGGAACTCGGCATCCTCAAAAGAGCAGGCGCCCAGAATGCCATTGTCGTGGTGGACGCAGGCGCCACGGAGCAGCGTTTTCTTGCCGTTTACAAAAAATCCTCTGGTGCTCCAGCTAAGGGTACGGAATCCAAACCAGGCGTCCGCCTCATCCACCATCTCACCATTTTTCAGCAGTTCCGCTCTGCATCGGTACAGCTCGGGATGTTCCGCGTCCCAAAGCCGCGGCTGGGAAACGGGAATGTCCGCCGACGCAGTGCCTTCCTTGACCGCAGTTTCGGCCTGCGCCACCACCTTTTCACCATCCAGAACAGAGACTCTGACCGTATCACCGCCGGTGACCGAAACCTTCACATGGGCCGCATCGTTTCCGGAGGTGGAGACGAGCAGTCCATCCGGGCGGATATGACTCTTATCCCCCAGGAAGAGGTTTACGCTGCGATAAATTCCGCTGCCGGAATACCAACGGGAATTGGGTACCGACGAGTTGTCCGCGATCACTTTGATTTCATTTTCTTCGCCATACTTCAGTTGTGGGTCCAGCACCACAAAGAAGTTGGTATACCCGTACCGCTGTTCAGCCACAAGCGCATCGTTCACGAACACCTGCGCGTTTTGATAAACTGCCTCAAATTCCAGCACAGCGGACTGTGTCCGCCACGTTTCAGGCACAAGAAACCGTTTGACGTAGACATAGGCCCCGCCGGGAAAGTATCCGCACGCTCCCGCTGTTGCCGCATCCCTCGAGCGTTTCTCGTACAGCATGGCATCGTGGGGAAGCGTGACCGGCTGCATAGACGGTTCCTTTCCCACGGCGCCAAATAGCCAACCTCGGTTAAAATCTTTCTTTTTCACTTTCCTGCTCTCCTTAAATATGCGCGAACGCTTCGCTGTTTGTGCAATATACGATATCGTTTCGGCCTGCGATTGATTCAAAAAGCCGCTCCAAAGCATACCAACTGGCGTTTCCCTTGTCGTAGTCCATTTCATAACTGTGTGCCCACAGGAACAACAGCAGATCCTTTTCTCCGGGTTCCTCACATTTGAAACGCTCCACCAGCTTTGCGGCATTTTTCAGAATCAGCGAGGAGGAAGGCCGAAAGTTCATCGGATCCTCCGGGAACGCAAAGCCGCCGGAGGGAAAGACCACTCTGGCATATTGATACCCCTGCGCCTTCAGATACGCCTGGGCAGCCGGCGAGGTTGAACCCTGCGCATAGGCGTGCCCCACGACTGTAGTGCCGAAGATTTTTTCCAGCGCGGCCTTGTCCGCATCCACCGATGCGCGCATTTCATCCTCGCTGACAGCCCCCAGCGGTTCATGCCGGAAACCATGGGTGGCAATCTCCATTCCCTCATAGACCTGGCGCACCTCGTCCTGTGGAATTCGGTTGTGCTGCACATAGGAAAATGGAAACTTGTGCTTTACGCCTTCGGGGCAATCCTGAAAAGAGAAGGTTCCAAGCCCCTTCACCTCGCCGCGGGTGCCAAACAGACCGGCATTGAGGTTGAAGGTTCCCTTGAGTCCGTATTGCCTCATGAGCCGGATCACCCGTTTGTCCTGTTCCAGTCCATCATCAAAGCTGAGCGTGAAATACTTTTTCCCCATGCCTATGCCTCCCCTGTCAGCTTTTGCAAATCATACGCCTGCGCCATCAGCATTCCTCCGGCCTGATTCGGGTGCAGGTGATCCCCCTGGTGATAACGCTCGTCGGTGAACGAAGGATTCTTCGGATCGCGCAGCAGTGCATCCGCATCAACCATATAATCGAACAGCGCGCTATCTCGGATCCATTCATTGATGCTGACTCTCAGCGCCTCCATCTCCGGGGTATACCCTTTTTTCACAAAACCGCTGCGGGGCGGAAGCGTCTGGGCAATCACCCGGACACCGGCCTTATGAAGCCGATCCACAATATCGGTTACAGCCGAACCATATTGTTCCAGCGAGATGACCGCCCCTGTCTTTTGGGAATAGTAGGCCACATCATTGACCCCCAACGCCAAAATCACGCCGCAGAGTCCTGAAAAACGGAGTACATCACGCTCAAAGCGAGACACCCCTTTTTCCCCGTAGGAAGCTCCCATCAGGCCCGGGACATCATAAAGCAGACAATTCCCGCTGATTCCGGCGTTCATCAGTGCGTAGTCACCGCCATACGCATCGAACAGACGCCTTTGCAACGGTTTTACCCAGCGGTTCATAGCCGTTATACTGTCCCCGAACGCTACGATGATTTTGGAAGGCTGATCGGTAAACACCTCGATCTGATCCATCCCGGGAATCGCCTCATAAAGGCTGTACTGTTCCATATACTTTTCCCGCCGGGGTGGGGGCAGCTCCCTGTCCGCCGTATGATTTCCCTTGTAGCTTACCGCATTTTCCTCGATCATATTGCTGTCCATGACCTTGGATGCATAGTAGAGTCTGATTTCCAGCTCTTCCCCCATCGTCACCGGGAGCGTCAACGCATCCGAATAGCAGCTTTCCCCCGCGGGAACCGTGAAAACACAGCTGCCGTCCCGCGTGACGGTATGCATCTCTCCCTGTGCCCACACGGTCAGTCCCCCAATGGTGTAGGGTTTCTTTCCATAGTGGTTGGAGAAACGGATCCGAAGTTTCTCGCCCGAAACCTGGGATATCACAGAATACACCACTGTTTTTTTCTTGCCCGCCAAAAAGCCCATCGCGAAGGCAGGGGCCGCGGCTTGGTGCCAGATTGGTGTCCAGTCCATCATTATCCTCCTTTATGCCAACGTAATACTCAAGATGTCAAGCGTTCCCTTTCCCTTATACCGGAAATACAGCGGGCAGGAATCAATGGGGCGCCCGCTCTCCAGCGCCAGACGTCTGGCGTCGAATTTTACTTCTGCGGTTGTCCAGTCGGCTGTCCCGGCAAGGGGAATGGATGCTATGACAGGATCTTTTTCCCCGGGTAAGAGTTCCAGCACGCCGCCTGCGCCGCGAACCGTTACAGCAATGTGGGTGCTTTCAGTCAGATCAAAATATCGGAAACCGGCAATACTGCCATTCTTCATTTTGGAAATATACGCCTTTGGTGCCGCGCTCTCTGTCTCTATGGTCACTTCCCGTTCCGCGGGCTCCGGCGGCTCGTAGTCCGGACCATCCTGGGTGATCTCGGGTCCGTCCATCGGGTTGCGCAGACCAAACATTCCGGCATGGTGCAGGACGCAGGCAATGTAGGCCGGATAGGTCCCGATTCCCTTCAAAGGGCCGCCATTCAATCCGCAGCTCGTGGACTCCACCATGCGGATGGTCCCGTCCTCACGGATCTCAATGGGCTCAGCTACCGCCTGCCGGTTTCGTTTGGCGCCATTGGTCGTTCGGTGGTCAAATATATACCATTGCCCGTGGACGCATACCATACCGCCGTGGCTGTTTCCCATCGGATATGCCGCATTCATGAGCTTTCTTCCCTCCAGACCGATATCACTTGAGGAATGGATCGGTCCCTTGTGGATAAATCCCTTGTCGGGGAACAGGCTCATCGCGTAATTGAGACCGGTGATGTCCGTGGCCGGATAGACCAGATAATACCACTCACCGATGTGACGGATAGAGGGTCCTTCCCAATAGTTCGGCTTCTTGGGATTAAAATCCGCCGGCATGATGATGGTGGGTTCGCTGATGATGGTCAGCATATCAGAGCTGAGTTCCATCACAAACAGACCCTTGATCTCGTGGCCGAATTCTCCATTGGATTTCTGCCCGCTGCCCACGTAGAGAAACACCCGCCCGTCATCATCCACCAGAACGGCTGGGTCAAACATAAACCAATCCTCCGGCTTTGAGCCGTAGACTCGCCCGTCCGGGAAGTGAACATCGCCCAAATATTGGTATTTTCCCGCAGGCTTGTCACACACAGCGACCGATGTGATCGACGTATTGGCCACCGAATAGTAAAGGTAGTACCGTCCGTCTGTGCCGCGCACCACATCCGGTGCATAGTAGGACAGGTTCTCTTTATTCCACGGCGTATCTTGCTTTTTGAAGATTACGCCTTCATACCGCCAGTCGGAAAGATCATCTACCGGGGTCGACCAGCATACGTAATCGCCCTCACAGTATTCCTTGGCACCAAAGAGATCGTGGCTCCCATAAATGTACAGCCGCTGACCAAATACCTTCGGTTCAGCATCCGGGATGTATTCCCAACTGGGAAGATAGGGGTTATAACATTGCCGCTTCACAGAAACTTCCTCCTTCAAAAATACTCAATTCTATGTTATACTATACTTAATTCCATGCTATACTGCCATAAAAGGGGGGATGCCCGCATGGAACACCTGTTTTTTGACAGCATTGATGAAATGCGGAACCAGACCGGCAGCCATGGTCCGAACTATCTTCGCAACCATACGGCCGAACGGGACTATTTTTCTCCGTTGTCCATTGTAACCAGCATCCAGAAGCCTCAGGAGTATCTGTTTTCCAACTATATGGATGCATGGTCCTTTTGCGTTCACACCCCGAACAAGCACGAATTCTTTCATGAGACCTACATGCACAAACATAATTTTTTTGAGCTGATGTATGTGCAGCGGGGCCAAGTCCGGGTGATGATCGAGGGGGCCGAGACTACCTATACGCAGGGAAACCTTTGTCTCCTCAATCGAAACACCATGCATCGCGAAACAGATATGTCGAATGCGGATATCGTTTACATCGGCATCGATGCCTCTCTGCTGACACAGTGGCCCAAATCATTTCCGCCGCCCTTTCAGTACAAAAGCATTCTCAATCAGTTTTTCAGCGACAATCTGTCGGAACGTGCCGACTATAAAAAGGACTACCTGGACTTTACCCTTTTAGGCGAAGATACGATCCCGCAGCTCACTCAGGAATTGATTCGCGCCTTTACGGTCAAGCGGATCGGATACCAGTTTGACGTTTATTCCTCTCTGCTCCGGCTGTTTGCCGCCTTGGAGAATCCTGACATATACAAAGCAACACACATTTCGCTGAGGAACAGTCAAGAACTGCTGACGGCGGAACAGGTCAAGAAACTGATTGAAACTCACCACGGGGCTATCCAGCGGACCAATCTGGCGGAGGCACTTAACTACTCCTGCGAGCATATATCCCGCATCATCAAGACAAACACCGGATACACTCTGAAAGCGTACTGTCAAAAAGTACAGATGGCCGAGGCGGCGCGGCTTCTGAGAACCACAGAGCTGCCGGTCTGCCAGATCGCGGCATCCATGGGCTATGAGAACAGAACGCAATTCTACAAAGTGTTTCGGCGCGAGTACGGCCTCACCCCATTGGAATACCGCCGCCATATTGCGGAGGAATGATCCTTACCCGGCATTGCGGTGATCCAGGCATTCCCGGATTTTTCGGCGCTCATCGTCCTTAATCGGATATGTCCGCAGAATCAAAGCCGACAATACGCCGAGGATGGCAGGAACAAGACCCATGATAACGATAAACCAATTGAGCATGGTCGGAATCTGCGACAGTTCCCCCATGTATTCGGAGGTGACGGGATCCACGTTGTAGCCGATTGACATGAGCACAGCGCCAATAATCGCAGCCGAAAGCGCTGCCTGCGCTTTGACAATGAAACCGCCGACAACCATTGTCAAGGCAGAACGATCCTTGCCGGTTTTATAAATGTTGTAGTCCATAATCTCCATTTCCACCATGGATTGCGGGACAAAGTCAGTTCCCACCCCCACTGCCATGATGAACAGGGTAACGAAGAACAGCGCAGGAACATTCGTAAGCAGACCCGCCATCTGGGTAATAAACAGGACCGCCCCGCCGACAGACTGCACAACCAGAAGGAAACAAGTCATTTTGATCGGGTTGTTCTTAAAGAGCTTCAAGAGCGGACGACCAATAACTGCACCAACCAGGAGCGGTATGAGCATCATCATGGAAGAAATGCCGTTGAGGACACCATACTGCTCCATGTTTGTGACGCCGGTGGTCAGATCCGTGCAGAATCCCCATTTTATGTAATATGCAGGCGTGGCAAAAATAAGGGACCAGATAAAACCGGAAAAGATGCATTTCAAATAGTAGACCACCATCGGCTTGTTCTCTTTGAACAGAAGAAAGAAGTCCTTAAACTTTACCGGCTCTGCCTTTTCTTCCTGCACACAGTGCTTTTCCTTGACAAGGAACCAGCCAATAAGGGAGAGCACCATCGCTGCACCAACAATAGCAGTGATCAGGATGGCAAACGAGTCGTGATAGTTGCCCACGTGTTCGTTGACCGCAACCAGCACAGCTGTAAAGGCGGACGTAACGACGCCCAGGATCATGGTCCAAACCCGCGGCCCGATAACCAGCTTGGAACGTTCGTTGGGATCATTGGTCATCGTTCGGAACAAAAGATTATCCTTATAAAAGGATGTTCCCACATCAAACAAAAAGTAGAAAACGATAACCCACACAACAACCAGTACGGGCTTGGACGCCAACTCGGACGGGAACGAGTAGAGGCATACACAGCCAATGCCGGTCAGCAGTATGCTGAGGAGAAAAAAGGGTTTGTACTTTCCGATTTTGGTTCGTTTCCCGCGATCCATCAAAAATCCCTGAATGGGATCATCCACGGCATCAAAGATTCGCGCAAACAGAAGAAGCGATGTGGCCAAGGTCGCCCCCATAGCGCCCAGCCCGGCGTAGTCGGTCATATACTGCATAAACATACTGGACATAAACACGGTACACAGACCATTTACAGTAGACAGCACCGTTGCGCCGAAACAGTCCCGCAGTGTAATTGCGTCTGGATTTTTCACACGGACAGACTTGAGCATTAGTATCCTCCTTGTCATTTCATCAATTATTCTCAACCAACAAAGCCCGAATTCGTGCAATTCCAACAATTCAATGATAGATTATTCCTTTGTATTCCACAATGACAAAAGGTCGCCCTTTTTCAATTTATTGTATCATTTTGTTTCTTTGCACCGAAGCGAGAGAGAATAATCACATTTTGTTACAACGCGGTATGTACCTTTCACAAAAATGGTCCACTGCACCGTTTTGCCCGCCGGTACACAGGGCGGTAAGGCCTTACGGGTTATGCGTATTGTATGACACCGCCGCACGTGTATCAGAAATTTGCAATCTTTGCATAGAAGATGTCCGATTTGAGAGCCCGCCACACATTCGCATAATGGGGAAAGGAATGAAAGTGCGTGCAGTTCCCATTTTGTCGGCAACTGCAAAAAACGAAAAAAACCCGCAGCCAATGGGAAATTGGCTGCGAGGAAATTGAAAACATTCTGAAAACAGCAGGAAAAAGTTGAAAATTCCGCTGAAAACTGCAAAACGGGGCGGCAGGGGCGGGAAAACGCACACCAAGCCGCCCAACCAAAAAGCCCAACCAACTTAAAATGGTTGGACATCTCTATAAAACGCACCTGGAAAATCGGTCATCGACTTCGCTGATTTTGTGCGATGCAACAAAGAAAAAAGCCTGTGAAATTCTTTATGTCACAGGCTCTTGGTGCGCCCGAAGGGATTCGAACCCCCGGCACTTGGCGTCGGAGAACTATGACAGGGGTGCACCATTCGGGGCGGGCAAGAAACACTTTCAGGGGGCGAAAAGGGAGCAGCAGACGGTATAGGCCGCCTATTTGGTATACTGTACTGTGTATGTGCCGGAGCCTACGCGGGCAGTACCGTTTGTAAATGCTATACCGTCGGACGCTATGATCTGTGCGCCGGGTTCCAGCACAAGTTCGGCTTCGGCGTTGGCAGGAACTGAGAAGGTCACATTCGTCTTGACGGCGTCCTTTTCCCAGCGCAAGGCGTAGCGGCCTAAGGGTGTTTCATGCCAGCCCTCGGCCCAATTTAGGCCGCCACCGGGGCGCGGTGCCAGACGGGCTGCTGCAAATCCTGCAGTTCCGGCTTGCTGACCCAGCCCCAGCACGGTGCTGTACAGCCACGCCCCTACTGCGCCATAGGCGTAATGATTGAAGGAATTCATTCCGGCACTCCACATAGTGCCGTCGGGACGACGGCCATCCCAGTGTTCCCACACGGTTGTTGCACCCTGCGCAACCTGATACAGCCAGCCGGGGAAATCTTTTTTCAGCAGTAGGTCGTAGGCTTGTTTCAGGCAGTCGTTCTCGCTGAGAGCTGCACAAAAGTATGGTGTGCCGAGGAATCCCGTCACCAGATGCCCGCCGCGTTCGTCCAGCAGTTGCAGCAGACGCTGCACGGTCTTGGCACGCCATTTTTCCGGCGTCAGGTCAAATCGCAGAGCCAGAATGTGCGCGGTCTGGGTCTGCGCTGTCAGCGTACCTTCTGCGTCAAAGAAGTTTTTGATGAAGGCATCTTTTGCGTTTTTATACACAGCGGTATACTTTTCGGTGTCTGCCGCCTTGCCCAATACGCTTGCTGTCAGTGCAAGGATACGAGCCGACAGCGCATAATAGGCCTGACTTGTCAGTGCGGTGGGTGTTGCACCGAAGAAACTGCCTGGTTCCGCATCCAGTGCGACCCAGTCGCCCAGCTGCGTCATAAAGGTGAACAAATCGCCCCTGGTATGGGCGGTCATGAAATCCACCCAGCGGCACATACTTGCGTATTGATTGCGCAGAATAGACGCATCGCCGTACATTTTGTATACTACCCAAGGAATAATCGTTGCCGCATCGGCCCAGCCGGACATACCGTAGGGGCTTGTGCGCATTAGCCAGTTGCCCTCGGTGTGGTGTTCCTCAATGTTGGGTACTACGTTGGTCACACCGCCGTCAGGCAGCTGGTCGGCGACCAAATCAGTCAGCCATTTTGTGTAGAATGTCCAAGTATCAGCCAACCAGCAGGCAGTCTCGCTGAAAATCTGGGCATCGCCTGTCCAGCCCAGACGTTCGTCGCGCTGAGGACAGTCGGTTGGCACATCCAGAAAATTACTCTTGAGTCCCCATGTGATATTGTGGTGCAGCCCGTTCACCAGTGGCTCGGAGCATTGGAACTGTCCCGCAGGTTCCATTGCTGTGTGCAGGGTGTAGGCTGTAAAATTTTCTGCCCGCGGTGTGCCGGGCCACTGCACAACCAGCGCATAACGGAAGCCCATGTAGGTGAACTGCGGGTGCCAAGTCACTGTGCCCGGCTGCGCAAATTTATAGCGCATGATGGTGCGCGCCTTGCGCAAATTTGCGAGGTAGGCGTTGCCGTCTGCATCCAATTCCTCAAAGCAGCGCAGTTCCGCTACATCGCCGGGACCGCCGGTGGCGGTGATTTCCACGCGACCCGCCATATTTTGACCAAAATCCACCACGGTTTCCCCCGCAGGGGTTGTGAAAATACGCTGTGCAGGCAGACGGTTGCGCACCGAAACTTTCCCCGCTGCCTGCGCATACAGTTGTGCTGCCGGATAGGTTACGGTTTCCACGCCATGCCAACGCCCTGCCGGTGCAGCGTTGGGCGCGGCAGCATCGGCCCAGCCGGGCAGCTCCAGCGCTGCATCGTATTCCTCACCGTGGTAAATTTCCGAGAAGGTTACGGGGGCTATCGTACCCTGCCAAGAAGCGTCAGTCGTCACAATTTCCGTTGTGCCGTCATCGTATTGCAAGGTCAACTGCACGGAAAAGGCCGTGCGGTCGCCGTAGTTGTTGCGGGCGCGGGTCAGCCCCATGACACCTTTGTACCAGCCCGCGCCCAGCATGGCGCCCGCGCGGTTCGTGCCGGGGTGCAGCAGCGCCGTGACATCGTAGGTCTGGTAGAGCAGGCGACGATTATAGCTTGTCCAGCCGGGGGTCATCTCATCAGTGCTGACTTTCGTACCATTGAGGTAAAAATTGTAAAGCCCCAGCGCCGTTGTACAGGCATAGGCTGCCCGTATTCCCGGGCGTACCGCAAAATCACCCCGCACCATCGTGCCGGCAGAGGATTCCCTGCAGGTGTCGGCATCCTCCGCACTGATGAATGCCGCACGCCACTCCCGCTCTGGGTCCAGCAGCGCTGTGACAAAGCTGCCCGGCGCGCTCCAATCGCTGGTCTGGAGACCTGCGGCGGTGTCGGCCTTGATCTGCACGCGGGCGTAATACCGCGTTAAGGCACGGGGCGCAAAGCCCGCCGCCTGCACGGCAATGGAGTTTTTGCCGGGCAGTAGCTCATCGAACACGGGCGCGGCAAAGTCCGGCGTCATGGCAATCTGCAGCTGCGCCATTGTCTGACGAATGTCTCGGCAATCTCCCGTCAGCTGCCAGCCAAATACAGGCGCATGGTCCAGCCCCACGGGCGCGGTCTCGTGATCAAAGGTGAGTTTGGTTACGTTCAGCATGATGCGCCCTCCATGTACCGGGCGTAGAGCGCTAACTTGGCATAGAGGTCGTCCAGAATCAGGCGACTGTCGATGTTGCGGTACACACGGATGGGACGGTTGCGCCCAACGGCCGCATAGGTCTGGTCGGCGGTGATGTAGGGCGCAGGCACCCAGTCAAACGCAAAGCGATGTTCATACAGCAGCAGACCGGGGGCGGGGTTGTCGCCCAACACCCATGTTTCGCCGGTGCGGAAGGTACTGGCAGCGGCAGAGTCGGACTGGTTGTAGGCGTCCAGCTGGTCAAATAGCCAGCGACCCAGTGTGCCCTGAGGGCGGACTTTGCAGTCGAGTTCAGCCAGCGAGACAGGCATCATCTCATAGACGTTCTTGGGCACCTGCCAGACGGCCATCGTGCTACCAAAAACGACATTGACAGCGGCTATATCGTTGCCGAGGTTGAACTCCGGCCCGCCCACGGGGTATGCGCCGCCGCCGATCCAGATGGCAGTAACGCGGCCCGCAATGCGAGGCTCCATCAGCAGGGCGCTGGCAAGGTCGGTCAGGGGGCCCAGCAGCAGCACAAAAAGTGGCCGATCGTCGTCTTTCATCGCTTCGCGCACGATGCACTCAGCACCCTTGCTTACTACAGGAGTCGTTTGATTGGGCAGGGCATGGGGCGCACCGTGCAAAATCGTGGCCGGCTCGTCCAGAGCCATTGCGGCGACCATATCCTGCAAGCCCCGGTAGCTCTCTTCCATCTGCTCGGCACCGCGCCCACAGTGGGCTGCCACCAGAGCAATGTTATCGAACTTGGGGCTGAGCAGTGCTTGTGCCACGGCAAACGGGTCGTCAGCCTCGTTGAAAAAGTCAGTATCCGTGATGACGCGCACCTGTTTTACGCGCGGAACGGTAAAGTGGCAGTGGGTAGTCATAGTGGAGTCTCCTTCCTATATATAGTTATAGAGCAACACCGCATAACTCTAAGTGCCGAAGCGGTGCTTAAGCCGTCAGGCGGGAATTGTGCGGTGTTGCCATAGGTGTTTGGCAAGGACGGCAGATCGGAAACCTGCCCCCCTACAGAGAGCCAAACACAGCACAGGGGGCTGCCCATTTCCCGGTCAGCCCCCTGTGTTCATTCCGCCAGGTAGGCGGCAAAATGCTTTCTTAATTCATCTTCTGTCATGGTAGCGGATTCCACCGTCAGGCCGCGGCTCAAATTCAGGGAAAATATCCCCATGATGGACTTGGCATCCACGCAGTAATGCCCGCTGCGCAGATCCACATCGCCCGGGATCTGCGCGGCAGCAGCGTTAAAGTCCTTGACCTCAGTCAATGTGTTCAGGCGGATTGCGATCTGCGCCATGGCTCGATTTCTCCTTTTGTTCTCAGAATTTCACGGCAAAAACGGCAATATCCGCCGTGTCGGCTTCCGTGCCGCCGCGTGCATACACGCCCAGCCGCGCGCCGGTCCAGGTGGCGCGGGTAATCGGCTGCGCTGCGCCCAGCGGGGTATTCTCGCCACCCGCGGCAACCCCATACTGCACCTGTCTGGCATCGGTCACTTTTATTGTAACCGCAATTTCAGTCGTGTCAAGTTTTTTCTCAGCAAGTATGACCTCCTCCGCTTCACTCAGTGCGCCGGAGACGGGCACGACCTGCCCGCGCTGCACGCTTTCCTTCACATCGCCGCGCAGCACGCGCAGAAGGCAGCCATTTTCGCTGCGGCACAGCTCTATCGCAGAGTAGGTATGCCCCTCAATCACCACGCCCGTTTTAGCACCGGCTCCCGCGTTTGTCAGGCTCAGCTTGACCTCAGCCGTAAAGTCCGCGGCGGGCAGCATCTGGCTGAGCATATTCGGCATGCGCCAGATCGTGGCCGCGCTGCCGCACACAAGGTGCAGGCCGTCCGCCCCCCTGCGCAGCCACTTTTCCGGCTGCGGGTTGGCCTGCCACTGCCACTGCAGACCCGGCACCCCGCCGGGGAAGGTATCGCTGACCGGCAGCCCGCCGACGGCCTCGCCCTGCGGGCAGCGCCATGCGTCCACCGGCTCGCCGATGCCGTCCCCGTTCTGCTCAAGTCCGATAAAGGGCCAGCCGTTGTGCCAGCACATCGGCTGCAGATGAACAACACGCCCCAGCTCAAACCGGTCCTGAAAATGCAGGAACCAGTCGTTGCCCTGCGGGTCATCGACCCACGCGCCCTGATGGGGACCGTTGGTTTTGGCATTGCCCTGATGCATAACAATGCGGTCCTCATACGGGCCAAGAACGTTGCGGCTGCGCAGCACGGTCTGCCAGCCGTATTCCACGCCGCCCGCCGGGATAAAGATATAGTACCAGCCGTCCCGCTTGTACATTTTGGGGCCCTCGGCGGTGGGCTGGGTCAGCGTGCCGTCAAAGACGATGGGGCCGTCCTCCACCACGGCAAGCGTCTCGGGGTCAAGGCGGGACAGCTGGATCTTGTGCTTGATGCCGCAGCGGCTGTTGGCAAAGGCGTGCGCCATATAGACGCTGCCGTCATCGTCCCAGAGCGGGCAGGGGTCGATCCAGCCGCTGGCCGCCTTTACACAATGCAGCTCGCTCCACGGGCCGCGGGGATCTGTGGCGGTGGTGTAGAAGATGCCCTCGTCCGGCAGCGGGATAAAGGCGTAAAACCGCCCGTCATGCCAGCGCAGCGCCGGTGCCCATGGGCCGCAGCCGTGGGCAGGCTCCGCATAGCGGTCAAAGGGCAGCCTTTCAACGCAGTTGCCGATGCGCTCCCAGTGGACGAGGTCGCGGCTGTGCAGCACCGGCACGCCGGGCAGGTAGGTAAAGCTTGAGGAAATCAGGTAGTAATCCTCCCCCACGCGCACAGCATCGGGGTCGCTGAAATCCATCGGCAGAACAGGGTTCTGGTAGTTGCCGTTGACAACGGCAGCGGACAGCTTATCCATGATCGTCTCCTTTTATTTCTGCAGAAAAGCGGGCCGGGCTTTCCCGGCCCGCTTTGGGTCATTATTCCAGAGATGTGTAGCGGAAATAGTCAAAGTCGGCACTGCGGCGCTGCCCCGTCAGGTCCTGACAGCAGAGGCCGACAAACGCACCGGTAAAACGGTTTTCGTGCAAAATGCGCTCCGGTGCATCATCGGACAGCACGGTGGCGTCCAGCTCCGGGCCGATGGCGGTAAACTGCACCGCATCGGCAGACCAGAAGAACTGCGCGCTCGCGCCGTTTGTTTCCAGCCGCAGCGTCAGCGCGCCGTCCGGCACGGGGACACCCGCGCCGATGGGCATGTCGAACTGCTTTAAGCGGCGGCGCATCAGCGTCAGCACGCGGCCGAGCCGCTCATCACGGGTCAGGGCCAGATAATAGTGGCTGTTGTTGTCGTAGTAGTAGACAAGGCCGGCCGTGTGATGGTAGTCCACAGGGTCAAAGTCGATACGGGTTTCGACGCGGCAGTTGAAATGCTGCTGCCGTGCTGCCAGCAGGCTCTGCGTAAAGCGGGACTCAAGGCTCTGCGCACCGTACAGCCGCAGCCAGCCGGGGCGCGCCGTCAGGCTGGCGCGGTCGCCCAGCGGCTGCCGCAGGCTTTGCAGCCGGTCATCCCAAACAGCGGCGTCAAATTCCTCCGCCCAATCCACCCCCTCGGCGCTGTCCGCAGGTACGGGGCAGTCCGGGTAGGGGGTCTCTACGGTCAGGCGTGGCTCATCGGTGCCGCCCTGCAGGCAGGGCCAGCCGTCACGCCATTCAAGCGGTTGAATCGCAGTTTCGCGCCCAAGGATACAATCCTTGTCCGGCCCCACGGGGCGGCCACAGAGATGCGCCAAAAACCAGCTGCCGTCCGCCCCCTGCGCAATGCTGGCGTGGCCGGCTTTCTGCAGCGGGTTGGCGGGGTACGGCCATGCCGTGATCAGCGGCTCATAGGGACCGCGCTCATAGGGGCCGTCGATATGGCGGCTGCGCAGCACTACCTCGCAGTGGCGCACGCCGGTGCCGCCCTCGGCACAGAAAAGGTAATACCAGCCGTCCTTATAGTAGAGCGCCGGGCCCTCGGTCGTGCGGCTGGAGCTGCCGCGCCAGAGCATCCTCGGCTCGCCGATGAGCTTACCTTCAGCCTCGGAGTATTCCTGCATCATGATGCCCGCAAATCGGACCTTCCATGTGCGGTACTCGGCCGCCATGTTCAGCAGGTATTTGCGGCCGTCCGGCGCGTGGAACAGGGACGGATCAAACCCGCTGCTGTTCAGAAATACCGGCTCGCTCCACGGGCCGCGGATGTCCGATGCCGTGACAAGGTAGTTGTCCACATCATAGAAAGTGCCGCCGAAGTTGTGGACATTGGAATAGATCAGGTAGAATTTTCCATCGCACCAGCTCAGGTGGGGTGCCCAGACACCGCCGGAATCGGCCACGCCGGTCAGATCCAGCTGGCTTTTGCGGGTCAGCGGCGATGGCAGACGCTCCCAATGGGCAAGATCGCTGGAGTGAAAGAGCCTGACGCCGGGCCACCACTCAAAGGTGGAGGTTGCCAGGTACCAGTCCTGCCCGACACAGAGGAAGGACGGATCGGGGTGAAACCCCTTCAGAACAGGATTTGTCAGCTCTGCCATCATTTTACCCCTTCAGGCCGGAGGTCGCAATGCCCTCGACAAAGTATTTCTGTGCGGCGAAGAAGAGCAGCACCAGCGGCAGCACGGCCACGCAGGCCATGGCCATGACACGGCCCCAGACGACCACACTCTCAGCATCGACCGACAGACGCAGCGCCAACGAGACGGTGTACTTCTTGACCGAGTTGATGAAAATCAGGGAGTTGAAGTAGTCGTTGTAGGTCCACAGGAACTGGAACAGGCCGGCGGAGAAGAGGCTCGACTTCATCAGCGGCAGCAAAATCTGCCAGAACACGCGGAAGGTGCTGCAGCCGTCAATGTAGGCGGACTCGTCCAGATCGCGGGGAATGCTGCGCATAAACTGAATCAGCTGGTAGATGAAGAAGGGGTAGCAGGCCAGAATGGCGGGCACCCACCACGGCATATAGGAATCGACCCAGCCGAACTTGTTGAACAGAACATAGCGGGGGATGATGACGACCGAGTTGGGCAGCATCAGGGTCGCAAGAAGCAGCGCAAACAGCTGCTTTTTGAAGGGAAACTCAAACCGGGCAAAGCCGTAGGCTACCAGTGCGCTGGACGCGATGGTCAGCACGGTGGTGGGCACGACCAGTGCGAAGGAGTTCAGAAAGTAGGTCAGGTAGGTGTAGGAGCCGGCGCTCTTCCAGCCGTCCACAAAGTTCTGGATGCTGAAGGATTTCGGAAGCAGGGCGATCGAGCCGAAGATTTCCTCGTTCGTCTTGAATGCGCAGGAGATCATCCATGCGATGGGGAACAGCAGCAGGCAGCCGATCAGTACGATCACCAGATAGCTGAGCGCCATTTTGAGGGTCTTTTTCTGTTGTCTTGTCATAATGTTCACTTACCCTTTCTCAGCGCTCATCGCCGTAGAATACCCAGAATTTGGAGGTGCCGAAAACCACCAGTGAGATTAGCATGATCACAAGGAAGATGACCCAGGAGATTGCACTGGCGTAGCCCATCTTGAAGTAGGAGAAGCCTTCCTTGTACAGCTTCATACCCAGCACATAGGTGGACTTCATCGGGCCGCCGTCGGTGATGACAAAGGCGGAGGTGAAGTTCTGCAGCGCCTGAATGGTCTGCATAATCAGGTTGAAGAAGATGATCGGGGTGATCTGCGGCACCGTGATGCTGAAGAACATCTTCGGCTTGGAGGCACCGTCGATCTCAGCGGCTTCATACAGGTCGAAGGGGACATTTTTCAGCGCCGCAAGGAACATGACCATCGAGGAGCCGAACTGCCAGATCTCCATCATGCAGATGGTGCGCAGCGCCTGACCGGGGTCGCCCAGCCACTGTACACTGGGCAGGTGCAGGGTGGTCAGGATCGAGTTGATGACGCCGGTATCCATGAACATGATCTTCCACAGCAGGGCAACCGCCACGCTGCCGCCAAAAAGGGACGGGATGTAGTACAGGGTGCGGATCAGGTTGATGCCCTTGATGTTGCGGTTCAGAAAAACCGCAACAGCCAGTGCCATGACCAGCTTGCCGGGTACGGTATACAGCGTGTAGACCAGCGTGACCTTGAGGGAGTTCCAGAACTCATTGTCCAGCGTGAAGAGCTGTACATAGTTGGCAAGGCCTGCAAACTGCGGTGTGCCGGTGATCTTATAGTTACAGAAGGAATACGCCAGAGAGCTTAAAAATGGGTAGAGCTGCAGCACCAGCATACCGATAATCCACGGTGCCAGATAAGCAAACGCCATGCAATCGCGTTTGGTATAGTGTTTGACTTTGGTTTGTTTTGTCTTTGCCATAGGATCACACCTCTTTGGAACAAATCCGCTTTTTGTGGGCCGGTTTCTGATAAAAAGCGGGTGCCTCCCGAGAGGCACCCGCTCGCGTTACAGGAAATTACTGGGCGCTGATGTAGTTGGTCAGCTGCTTGAACATATCTGCAGCGGCACTGGCGGGATCGGTGGTGCCGTAGCCAACAGCCTCGATGGTATCGACCATGATCTGCTTGGACTCGGGGGCGGAGGAGTACTTGTCGTTGCTGACGCCGTTCATCGCGCTGACGATGTTGGCAGCCTCCATCATGCCGGCATCCAAGGTGCCGTCCTTCTCGCAGATGGTGCGGGCCTTCTCTGTCGGGGGCACGCTGCGCACGCAGGCCAGGGTGCTCTCGGCTTCATCGCTGTTGAAGAAGTAGTCCATGAACTTCATGGCTGCCTCGGGGTTCTTGCAGGTGGAGGTAACTGCCAGGACCTGCGGGCAGTTGCAGGACCAGCCGTCATTCTTGGCACCGTCCATGATGGGCAGGGTGCCGGTGGTGTAGGTGGCGTTGGTGTTGGCGGCGGTCATAACATTCATCGTGGAGATGTAGGCGAAGGAGCAGACATACTTGCCGGCGATCCAGTTGGGATCGGACTGCAGGTCGTCATTGCTGTAGGCAGAGGAGTAGGAGGCCGGTGCGCAGACATTGTTGTCATACAGCGCCTTGACGATCTCAAGGGACTTCTCGATGTCCTCCTGCGTGAAGTTGGCGGCCTTGGTGTCGGCATCGAACAGCGTCTTGCCGGTCATCTGCTTCATCGTATTGAAGAACACCAGATTGGTGACGTACTCTTTGTTGGTGCAGAGCAGGTAGGTGTCAGGGTCAGCCTCATGGACCTGCTTGCCCCACTCAATGAACTGGTCCCATGTGTAGGGCTGGGAGAAGTCGATGCCGTACTTGTCGGCCAGCTCCTTGTTCACGACCAGAGCGGGACCGGCGATACCGGTGGGCAGGCCGAGCTGCTTGCCGTCAAAGCGGCCGTTGACGCGCTGGCTGATGTAGCTTTCCTCAAAGTTGGAGAGGTCAAAGTCGTAGTCCATGTAGTTGAGGAAGTAGTCGCCGGTGGCAACAAAGGCGGGCATCGTCTCGGGGTCGATCTGGACGATGTCGGCAGCGGTGCCGGAGGCCAGCTGGGTGGCCAGCTTGTCGTGGTAGCCGTCGGAGGAGCCGTACTCGGCCTCAATGTGGATGTTCGGGTTGGCAGCCTCAAACTGCTTGATGACCTCGAGGGTGGCGTTGGCGCGCTCATCGCCGCCCCACCATGCAAAGCGCAGGGTGATGTCGCCCTCGGCAGCGGAAGCAGCGCTGGTAGAGGCAGCGGTGCTTTCCGTTGTGGAAGCAGCGGTGCTGGTGGAGCCGCCGCAGGCGGCGAGAGACATGGCCATGCCTGCAGCCATGACGCCGGCCATCAGTTGCTTTTTCTTCATAGTGTTTTCCTCCTTGATTTTGACCCTTGTGTTGGGGCCTTGCGTTGATTCTATTATACTTCCCCGCCCAAAAATACAAAAGGATGGGCAGATGCGAAAATTCTTCATTTTTTGTGCAGTAAAAGCAAACAGGTATCATCTCTTGCTGCCATGTGCAAAAAATGATACCTGTTTTACAAAAGTATATCAAAATCGACCGGTTTCTGTGCTGTCCTGTGTACATTTTTTGTAGGGAATCTGAAACGACACGCTGGTGCCGAAGTTCTTGATCGAGCATATGCGCAGCCCGCCCATGCCGGGATAGCGCAGCCGCAGGCGGCGGTCCAGATTTGTCAGCCCGATACTGCGGCTGTTGCGGTCAGTGATACGCTTGCGCAAAGCCAGCAGCTCCTCGCGGGTCATACCATCGCCGTTGTCGATGATGCGGATGTCCACGCAGTCGCCGATGCGGCGGGCGCGGACCTTCATATAGCCGCGCTCATTGCCGCGCAGGGCGTGCAGCAGGCTGTTTTCCACCACCGGCTGCAGCATCATGCGGAATACCTCGTTGTCCAGCACGTCGTCGTCCACCTCATAATAGATAATGAAGCGGTCACCGAAACGGTAGTGCTGGACCTCGATGTATTTTTTCAGGTAGTCCAGTTCCTCCCGCAGGGTCACGCTCTTCTGGGGGTTGGTCAGGCAGTATTTCAAAATGTCTGACACATACCCCACCACGGCGCTGATGCGCCCGTCATCATTGAGCTTGCGGGCCTCCATATCCAGCGTCTGCAGGGTGTTGTACAAAAAGTGCGGGTTGATTTGCAGCTGCAGGGCCGTCAATTCGGCATTCTGCTGGCGGTATTGCTTTTCCTTGAGTTGGATATTCAGGTAGGTATTGTTCAAAAACATCATCAGGATGTTGTTCATGATGACATCATATTCATCGTTCACCTTGCGGCGCGGCCGCTCGATGGTTTTGCCGGCCTCGGCATCCTCAAACATCTTGAGCATGAGGTCGATCTCATCAAAGCTGCGCCGGGTGTTTGTATAGGCAAGAAAGATGATGGCCGCCAGCACAACGACCGTCATCATCAGCAGCGGGGTCAGCCGCTCACCCAGGCCCTCCAGGATCATGCTGCGGTCAACCGTTGCCACGATGTAAAAGTCCGGCGCGCTGTAGGGCTGCCAGCTCAGCAGGCAGTCCCGCCCGCCCAGCTTAGCCCATGTCTCGCGCTCGTCGCCCTGCGCAATGCTGCGCGCCACGACCGCCTGCACATCGTCTGCGGCATCGGTGCGGCCGGCGGCAGCCAGCAGGCTGCCCTCGCTGTCCACCAGATACATCGACTGGTCCTCGTTCTGCTGCAGGGCCGCGAACATCCGCTGCAGATGCTCCACATTCAGCCGGACTGCCACACAGCCCTGCATCGTCACCATCCGGCTGCATACCACCAGCTGGCGGCGCTCACTGGCCATGCCCTCGTTCACAACAAGCGGCGCGATGCAGATGCGCTCCTTCTCGGGCATTTGGCGGTAGATGCTGTACCAGCCGCCATAGTCATCATCCGTCAGGTTGGTCAGCCCTGCGGAGGTCAGCGCCCGGTCAAAGCCGTCCATATAGATCAGCACCGAGTCCACATAGTCGTAGGCGCTCGTCATGCTGTTGAGCGAGGCCACAACATTGCGCAGATAGATTGCATCCGTGTAGGACAGCGCCTCCCGCCGCAGCGCCTTCTGCATGACCATGTTCGTGCGGGTCATGCCGGTCAGGTAGGTGTTCTGGGTCACAACGCTGTTCAGCACCAGCGAGATATTGGTCTGCACGGCGTCAATGTCGCGGGCGTTGCTCTCGCTCATGCGGCGCATCTGGGTCGTAAGGGTCATGTAGGTCGTCACTGCCACAAGCAGCAGCGCCGGGATCAGCATGACAATGACAAAGCTCCACATTCTTTTTAAGAAGAACTTCCGTTTCATGCCCTTCATTGCGCTGCACCGTCCATGCTGGATTTGCGGTACTCCGACGGGCTGACGCCGTAGTAGCTTTTGAACGCGCGGGAAAAGTTTTTCGGGTTATCGTAGCCCACATAGTAGGCGATGTCGTAGCTTTTGTACTGGATGTCAGCCAGCAGCTCGCAGGCCTTTTCCATCCGGGTGCGCAGCAGCAGCTCCGAGAAGCCCTCGCCGCTCTTGTCCTTGAACACGCGGGAGAGATACGCCGGACTCAGGCTGACCTTGGTGGCAGCCTCCTCCAGCGTGGCAGTGCGGTAGTTCTCTTTGAGATACTGCTGCACATCGTAGACGATCTGGTCGTAGTAGGCCTTGGGCTTTTCCTCGATGTGATGGCTGCGGGCGTCCAGCCGGGCACGCACCTTTTCAAAGCATTCCAGCAGTGCGCTGTAGGCCGCCGGCTTCATCAGGTAGTCGGCCACGCCGTTCTGCAGCGCCGTGCGGAAATACTCATAATTGCTGTAGCTGCTGAAAAAGACCTTCTCGATCTGCGGGCAATCCATCAGGCGGCGGCTCAGCTCCAGTCCGTTCATGTCGGGCATCTCAATATCGGTCAGCACAACATCGACCGGGTCATGCGCGATGTATTCCAGCGCCTCGCGCGCGCTGGTAAAGACTGCCGCCACCTCAAAGCCGATGTTCTGCCACGGGAACAGCTGCGCCATGCCCCCCGCAATCTTCTCCTCATCATCCACGATGATCAGTTTGTACATGCCTTTGACCCCCATTATACTGTGTGCTGTGCTGCTTTGCCATATATTCCAGTATACCGTCTTCTCGCCCACTCGGCAAGACACAACCTGCCCTAAATTAGTCAATTTTTGGTTGTTTTTCCCATGGAGTATAGAAAAAGCTCTCGCGGAAAGCTGATAGGCAGAGCAAACCGAGGACAACATATCCTTCATTGTCTGTGTAGCCAGTTCACTCTGTGGAGAAGGTAACCGTTGCTTAAAATTGGAAACCTTACTGTTTAAAACCTGTCTCTCGTATAATCCGCTTTCTATTTGATGAATAAGAACATTCCGTGACCAGCCGTTTTTTTGGCAAGTCTCCGCATACCAACGGCATTGCTCACTATCAGTGATTTTATCAAGCAGTACAATATTATGGCCCCAAGGAATTTGTGCAACAGCCTGGGCAACTATAAACTGACGGATTTGCGCAAGGAAGTCATCCGAGATTTTTACGAAGAAATGCGGCACAGCCCGCGTTTGGACGGCAGAGGGAATCTATCCGAGAAGTCAGTCGAAGGTTTACACAACACGCTGTGCGGCATCCTATCGGCGGCTGTGGACGAGGGATACCTTACTCACAATCCCGCATGGAGATGTTACAAACCGAAAGGACAAAAGAAAGAGCGCCCGGTGGCTGACGAGGAAACCGTAAAGAAACTGATTACAGCGTTTGAAGGTCAGAGTATGAAATACGAAACCTATTTCAAGCTGGTACTGGCAACCGGGCTGCGGCGCGGGGAAGCCTGTGGATTAAAATGGAGTGACATCAACTGGCGCAAGCGTACAATCCATGTACAGCGGGGTGTGGTCAAACTTAGCCACCAAGAATCAATCACTAAGGACCCCAAGACCAGCAGCGGTGATCGCATGGTGTATTTGAGCAAAGAAATGTGCCAGCTGTTGAAAGCGTGGCGGAAAGAGTGCGAATGGGATAGGGCGCAAACCGCGAACGAAAAGGTATCCGAAGATGATTACTTATTCCGCCAGCCGAACGGAAAGCCTATGTGCCCTAGCACATTCACATACAGATTCAAGCTGATTTTGAAGGCTAACAACCTGCCACTGGATTTGAGTGTGCATAGCTTGCGCCACACCAATGCCAGCTTGCTGATTGCACAAGGCGTGGATGTCCGCACGGTGGCTAGTCTATTGGGTCATGCACAGGCAAGCACAACGCTGGACATTTATGCCCATGCATTTGACAAGAACAAACGCAAGGCACAGGAAAAGTTGGGAAAGGCGATTGGACTATGATGAAGAAAATCAGATTAACCAGAGCAAACAAAAGTATTATGCTGAAAGCTCTCGCACCTTACTATTACCAGCAAAGGGCGCTTGGGTATGGCACACAAGAAGTTGGAAAGCTAATACTGAAAATTGATTCTCTCCCAGCCGATAAAAAAGCTACTTTTTCTACAGAAGAAATCCGCCTCATGCGAATCACTATAAACAGGCTGAGGAACGAGCGTCTAGGAAAAGGGCAGTACACCGATGCGGCAGACGATATGCTGCTAAAATTATTCTGAAAATCAAACACTAACAAAAACGAAAAACCTCATTGCAAAAAATACATCGCAATGAGGTTTTCTGGTGCGACCGGGAGGATTCGAACCTCTGGCCTTCCGGGTCGGAGAACTACGACAGGGCGGTGTAGACTGACGTTAAAACGTGAATTTTGTAGGTTGTGTACAGTTGCTTCAAACATAAGAAAAAGCCCGTTGTTGGTTGTCACAACAGGCTTTTCGGGCGTTTTGTAGGGCTGCTACACAGTAGTGGTCAAATGGTGGTCAAAAGCGAATCGTTGGTTTCTGCAAGACTGGCCAGTAGTTGTCCATCAAGCATTTCTCGCGCAGGCGCTGGAAGGTCATCCAAGGTGACAGATTTATCCATAAACAGCAAGTCAGTATAGCTGGCAGAGTCATTATCTTTGGACAGAATATGGGTTACCGTGTAGGCAGACTTACTGCGTGAAAAGCAATCCTCATCCCGAAGAGATTCAACAATATAGCAATCCCCTTTTTCGTTGCCATAGGAATCATACTCTTTATTCATGCATAAAGAAAAATTCAAATCAGTAGTTCCGAATTTATAAGTTCTGGTTTCCGTGGCAATCTCTTCAAGCATAAAATTTTCAGAGCTTGCCAAAACAGAAATTTCGCACAAATGCTTAATCTTTCTTTTGCACAAAGAATATGGGTGGGAAGCGCTAAAATAAATCTGCGGAGACTGTAACCGATTCTTTAGCGCATTTTTATAAAAATCGGCCGCGGACATATTGCATTCAACACCGGTTAAATGCTTGAAGTTTACATTCTTATACAAGACTTCTATGTATCTGCCATCAAATACATATAGAAATCTTTTGCCAACAAGGTTAGCCTTATAAAGCTTGGCAGCCTTGCAAATTTCTTTTACGATATGTTCTTTATCATTCTTTTTGCTCATAGAAAATTCCCTGCTAAATATAGCAAAGCGCCGAACGACAACCCGTCATTCGGCGCTTATGTCTTAAAATGCGTGTTTTATGCTGGCCGTCAGCCTCGATGCCCTGCCGAGCATCATAAAGTCGCCGGAATGTTAAGTCCCCGGCGCGGACTCACCATATCTCCCAGGTGTGGGCTCGATGCCCTGCCGAGCATCATAAAGTGTTGGTAATTAACCTCCCCAACCGGAGTACAGCTTTAACGTGCCGCCGCACGGAACCTTTATGGTTCAATATTATTATACGTGATTAGCCACCATTTAGCAACTGTTTTGGAAAAACTATTTTGGAAATTTTTTATGAAGTGATAATACCCAAATGAATCTGATGTTGCAGGACTATAGCGGGGAAACTCAATTCCCCGTACCTGTTGACGGGGGCGGAAAACCGCGATACAATAAAAGAAACGGCCTTTTTACGGTGGCAGGCCGACGAGGAAAACAAACTATGGAAGTAGAACTGCTCAAAAAATACGACAGTGTGCGCCCCGGCGAAATTGAGAATCTGGACGGCACAACCGAAACTGTCGATTTCCGATTTTCAACGGCAATCCGCTTTTACCACAACATGGAGGATGCCGATTTCCCGCTGCACTGGCACGCTCCCGGCGAGATCATCTCCCCCATCGAGGGTACTTACACGGTCACGATCGCGGGCAAGACCGTGACGCTGCAGCCCTACGATGTGCTGATCATCGCCTCGGGCGAGCTGCACAGCATCCGTGCGCCCAAAACGGGGGAACGGTATATCATGAACTACAGTGTATCGTACTTTCAGCAGATACAGGACATGGCTGAACTGTTCAACACGTTCTACCCCTTCCGCCTTGTCACCCGGCAGGAGGACCCCGAGCTGGCCGAGCAGCTGTTTGCGGTGCTGACGCGGATCGAGGGTGAGTATTTCAGCACGAACGTCTACCGCGAGAGCGAGATCATGGCCTTGATGCTGCACTTTTTCTCGACCTTTGGGCGGTATGAGCACCGCCAGAACAGCAAGCAGGTGCTGGATTACCCCAAGCAGCAGGACCACATGCGCCGCTTTGCGGAGCTGTGCGCCTACATCAACAACCACTGCACCGAGCGCCTCTCGGTCGAGAATCTGGCCTCCCGCGCGGGGTTCAGCGTCTACCATTTTTCGCGCCTGTTCAAGGAAAACACGGGCATGACCTGCCACAATTACCTGGTGGCCCGCCGCATCATCTATGCCAAGACGTTGCTGGTGGACGATACGATCCCCATTACCGAGATCGCCATGCGGTCGGGCTTTAACTCGATTGCAACCTTCAATCGCCTGTTCAAGGCGCAGATCGGCTACACCCCCACCGAGTACCGCCAGATGGCCTCCCACGGATAAAAAGCGCCGCCGCGTGAAACTTGCACGCGGCGGCGCATTTTTTTTATTACTCGTAAATTTTGCGGCCATGGGCATCGCCGATGCCGGTCTTGCGGTAGAAGTAGGTGTTGATGACATCGCGCCACTCACAGGCATGCTCCTTCTGGTGGGCAAAGCGGGCTTCCAGGCGGGCGTACACGGCGGGGTCCAGGTAGGGCTTCAGCGCTACGACCTCGTCGTAGAACCGCGCGGCGTCCTCGGCACCCTCAAAGTGGGTGTCATAGATGTGCTGCAAAATCGTTTTGCCGCTCTTGAGCACATAGCTGTACGGCATATGGTGGAAGAAGAGCAGCAGCTCCTCGGGGCAGGTCTCCACATGGGCGTACATCTCGGCTAACTCGGGGGCGTACTGATGGCAGTAGTCACTGCCCGTGGGCGAGCGGTCAATGCCGATGCCGTCGAAGGAGGCGCGGTGGTAGCAGCCCCAGCGGCTGTATTCGTAGCCGTCCACGTTGGGGCCGTAGTGGTAGTTGGGGTTGACCATCCAGCCCACGCCCAGGGGGGCGTTGTACTTTTCGTAGGTGGGCCAGGACTGCATCAAAATACGGTGCAGCGTCTTTTCCACTGGCTCGTTCTGGCCGAACGTCAGCCGCAGCCACTCGTCGGCAATCACGGCGGGGTCCAGCGTAGTGTCATAGCTCAAGCGGCCGAAACCGTAGAGGTTCGCGGCGGCCAGGTCGTGGCCGGTCCAGTTTTCATCGTTGCCGGTGTTGGTCACGGCCACCATGCCGTTGCCCGCACCTTGGATCAGTGTGCGCACATGGGCGTCGCCGTTCGGGCGGGTGCGCATGTCAAAGTCCAGGATCTGGCGGAACCAGGGCATCAAGTAGCAGACGTGGCGCTGCTGGCCCGTGTACTCCTGCGCGATCTGGAACTCCACGGCAATGTGGGTGTGCTGCAAGCCGCCGATCAGCGGGGAGACCGGCTCGCGAACCTGGAAGTCCATGGGGCCGTTTTTGATCTGCAGCGTGACGTTGTCGCGGAAGGTGCCGTCCAGCGGCATAAAGTAGTCATAGCCTGCACGGGCGCGGTCGATCTTGGTATCGCGCCAATCCTGCTGGCAGTTGTAGACGAAGCAGCGCCAGACGATATGACCGCCGCAGGGGGCCACGGCGTCGGCCAACATGTTTGCGCCGTCGGCCTGGTTGCGGCCGTAGGTGAACGGGCCGGGGCGGCCCTCGGAGTCGGCCTTTACCAGGAAACCGCCCAGGCCGGGCAGGTTCGCCCAGACTTCCTTGGCCTTATCGGCCCACCACCGGGCCACGGTGGGGTCGCAGGGGTCGGCGGAGTCCATGCCGCCCAGTTCCATCGGGGCGGCAAAGTTGATGCTCAGATACAGCTTGACGCCGTAGGGAGTGAAAATTTTCAGATACTCCCGCAAAGCGCCGAAGTAGCGGTCGGTGATGAGCCAGCTGGCAGCATTTTTGACGTTGACGTTGTTGATCGTGATGCCGTTGATGCCCACGGACGCCAGCATGCGGGCATAGGCCGTCAAGCGCGGCACATCGATGAGGATTTCGGAATCCCTGAAGAAGAAGGAGTCGCCGGAGTAGCCGCGCTCGATGCTGCCGTCCATGTTGTCCCAGTGGTTCAGCATGCGCAGGCGGTTGGACGGGGCCTTCTCCTCGTCGGCGGTGAACTGCGCCCACGCCTTGCCCGCGGTCTGCAGATTGCGCAGCAGCGCAAAAACGCCGTACAAAACGCCCACTTCGCTGCCGCCCGCAATGGTGCAGCGGCCGTCGGCGGCCTGCAAGCGGTAGCCATCGGGGTCCAGGGTCGTGTCCAGCGCCAGGGTGATGTCGTCGCCCTCGGTCAGCGCTGCGCCGTACAGGCCCTTGAGGCCCTCGGCCAGCTCCGCCTTGGCGCGGTCGACGGTTTCGCCCGTCAGCTCGGTATGCAGAGAGATCGCGTCGCACCGGCAACCCTTGATCTCCGGGTATGCCAGCCAGCACTTGGTAAATGCCATGGTAAAACCTCCTGTGTATGTTGTGGATTGAAAATGAAATTGTAAGGGGATGTTCCGCGGCGGCATGGGGGCATGCTGCCCTACGTTGAACGGAAAAACGGGATTGTAGGGCGGGGTGCCCTCACCCCGCCGCACCTTACTGCTGCTCCAAAATCCGGATCAGCCGTTCCGCGGCTTCTTTGCCGTCGCCGGGTCGGTTGGCGCTGCCGAAGCTGAAGCGCAAGGTCGACAGTGCATCCTCGGCCGCGGTGCCGCCCAGGGCCACCAAAACGTGGGAGGGCTCCTGCACGCCGCGGTTGTCGCACGCTGCGCCGGGGGAGACACTGACCCCCGCCACGTCCAGCTGGTAGGTCAGCCGCTGGCCGCTGCGGCCCGGGATGCCGATGCTCAGCAGACCCGGCAGGCCGTCGGCGGGGGTGTGCAGCCGTGCCTCGGGCCGGGCGGCGTGCAGCGTCTGCCAAAACTCGTCGGCCAGGGCGCGCTTTTTGGCGGCGCGCTGGCGGCGCTCGGCGCAGGTGATCTTGAACGCTGCGGCCAGGCCCGCAATCAATGCCGCGGGCTCGGTGCCGGGGCGTAGGCCGTACTGCTGGCTGCCGCCGTAGATCAGCGGGCGCAGCTTGCGCGGCTCGTGCACATACAAAAAGCCGATGCCCTTGGGCCCGCCGAACTTGTGGGCCGATGCCGACAGAAAATCGATGCCGTCCAGCGGGATGGACAGGTGCCCCGCAGCCTGCACGGCATCCACATGCAGCGGCACGCCTGCCTCACGGCAGAGCGCCGCCAACGCGGGGATGTCCTGCACGACGCCGACCTCATTGTTGGCATATTGCAAACTGACCAGATCGGGGTGAGCCGTCAGGGCGCGGGTCAAGCTCTCGGACACAATGCGACCGAACCCGTCAACCTCCAGCGTCGTCATGCGGCCGCCGTCGTCTTGGATTGATGCGCAGGCGTTCAGAACCGAGTGATGCTCGATGGGGGATGTGACCACATGGCCGCCCCGAGGCACCGTGCCGCGGATGGCCCAGGTGTTGCTCTCGCTGCCGCCGGAGGTGAAAAACACATGATCGGGGGTGCAGTCCAGGTTCTCTGCCACGGTCTGCCGTGCTTTTTCCACGGTCTGCTTGGTGTGCAGGGCGCTGCGGTAGAGCGCTGCGGGGTTCGCGTACGCTTGGTACGCGGTGTACATCGCTTCCATCGCCAAGGATTCAATGGGCGCGGTGGCGGCGTGGTCCGCATAGATTTCGTGGTTCATGGGTATCGCCTCAAATAAACGTGAAGTTGTCAAAATCAAACTGCGTGCCGGGCAGGAACAGGAACGTCACCTGCCGCGCACCCGTGACGGGCGCAAACGTGAACGTCTGCTCGCCCCAGTCGGCCTGCGGGCCGAACTCGACGACGCGGCGTTCGGGCTCGCCGCCGTTCTCTGCGGCAAACAGCAGGTGTACGGTATTGGCGGGCAGGGGACTGCGGCCCGTGATGCGGATGCCGCGACAGCCCGTTTCGCCAAAGTCCATGCGGTCAAACACCAGCGAGACATTGTTGCCGATGCCCAGCACGCGTGCGCCGTCGCGGGTGAAGGAGTCGCCGTAGACGGAATCGCACGCGCCTGCGGCCAGCGTGTCCCACGCGCGGGAGCGGCGGGCAAACGTGAAGCCCTTGATGTGGACCTTCACGTTCAACTCGACGGCAAACTTGCCGATGCCGCGCAGGATTTTATCCAGTTTGAAGGTGCCGGGCTGGTAAACGTTCCACTGCTTGGGCTTGTGGTAGATGCGCTCGCCGATCATTGTGCTGCCCTCGGCGTAGGGCTCGCCGTCCCAGAAGCGGAAGGTCGTCGGCGCACCGTCCAGGGCGAAGATTGGCAACTCCACCGTGTCTGCGCCGTCGGGGCCGAAGTCGATGTCATCGAACAGCACCCAGCTGCGGCCCGTGCGGGAAGTGGAGACGCCGCGCTCGTTGCCGTTGCCGATATCGCCGAAGGACGCATCAAAACGGCTGGCCGAGATAAACTCATAGGGGTTCTTGTGCAGCTGGCCGACGCCCGAGATGGACAACTCCAGCTGGGAGATCAGCTGCGGCGCGTCGTGGCCGTTGCGCACCAGGGCACGGACCCGCAGCGTACCATCGCCCAAGGCGGTCACGGTCAGTGTGTCGCCGTCTGGCTGCATGGCCGCGTTCACGGCAGGCACGCCCCTGTCGTCGGTCAGCTGCCACTCAATGTCGGTGAACGTCGCATCGGCGGGGCGGCGGGCGGCGGTAATGTGGGTTACGGGGTGCTCCTTGTCCAGCGCCGTGCGCTCGGCGGTCAAGGCCAGCTTGCGCACGGGGATCTCCTGCGTGCTGCCGTTGAATTTCATCGACGACAGACGGCGGCGGACGGGGCCTTCAAACGGGGCGGCGTTCAACGTCAGCACGGCGGGGCGCAGGCCCGGGGCCGTGACTTCCACGGTAATCGTGCCCGTGCGGCCGCTGCCCGCCACGACGGTCAGCAGCATGCCGCTGAAAAGACGGCGGCTGTCGGTCTGGTACTCGTCGGGGTCGGCGCTGTCGCCGTTGTCCAGGCCCACCAGCACGCCTGCGCCGTTCACGCGGACCGTCACGCGGTCGTTTGCGTTGCGCACGGGGCTGCCGTTTTTGTCGCAGGTCGTGATCGTGATAAACGCCAGCTCGCGGCCGTCGCCGGAGATCGTCTTGCGGTCGGCCTGCAGGCAGACCATGGTGCTGTCGCCGAAGGAATCCTGTTCATCGGTGGCAACGACCGTGCCGTTTTCATCGTAGGCCACGGCCTTGACGCTGCCGGGGCGGTAGGGCGTCTGCCAGTTGGCGGTGCGGCCCTTGGCGGGGTCCGGCACCTTGCGGCCAAGGCTCTCACCGTTCACAAAAAGCTCGACGCTGTGCGCATTTGTGCAGGCGCATAGGTCAATCATCTGCCCGTCGTTGAAGTCCCAGTAGGGGAACAGGTGTACCATCGGGTGGGTCGCGGGGTCGAGCCACGCGGCCTGCACGACGTAGTAGGCGTCCTTCGGGAAGCCCGCCGTGTCGATCGTGCCGAAATAGCTGCTGCGGGTGTGGTAGGGCGTCGGCTCGCCGATGTAATCCCACCCGGCCCACAGGTACTGGCCCAGCGTGAACGGCCAGCGCTGTTCGCTCAGCAGGCAGACATCCCAGCTCTCTGCGCCCCAGCTCGTGCGGCTGTTGCCCAGGCTCGAGCATTGCAGGTCGTCGTCGGACAGCAGGCTTTGCGAGAGCGGGAAGTGGTAGATGCCGCGGCTCTGCACGATGGACCCCGTCTCACTGCCGTAAATGACCCAGTCGGGGTGCTTCTCGTGGTGGTCTGTGTACAGGCGCTCGCCGTAGTTGTAGCCTGCGACCTTGATAATATCGGCGCAGTGCTGTGTATTTTCCCACGGCATGTAGTTGGAGCCCAGCGTCGGGATGCCGTTGTGGGCGGGGTCGTGCTCGGCCACCTCGGCCAGCAGCATCCGCATCGTGTCAGCGCCCTCGGGACCCGCGTGGGTGTCGTAGATCTCGTTGCCGATGCACCAGAACAGCAGGCTTGGGTGGTTGCGGTCGCGGCGGATCCAGGCAGCAACATCCTTTTCCTGCCACTCGTCAAAGAAGCGGCCGTAGTCGTAAGGGTTCTTGCCGCTGCGCCAGCAGTCGAAGCTCTCGACATCCATCAAAATGCCCATCTCGTCGGCCAGATCCATGAACTGCGGCGCGGGCGGTGTGTGACCCGTGCGGATGCTGTTAACCCCCATGGACTTGAGGATTTCAAGCTGACGCTTGGCGGCGCTGTACTCAAACGCCGAACCGAGACAGCCGAAATCGTGGTGGATGCAGACGCCTTTAATCAAGACGCGCTTGTGGTTGAGCAGCAAGCCGCGGTCGGGTGTGATCTCGATCGTGCGGCAGCCGAAGCGGGTCGTCAATGTGTCATCATCCAGCTCGGCGGTGATATGGTAGAAGTTCGGCGCGTCAAGGTCCCACAGCTTGGGGTCTTGCAGCGTGAAGGTGTGCGCGGTTTTGTAAATGGCCGTTTCCTTGCCCGTGCGCCAGACCTCGGGGGAGGGGAGTGCCTGCCACGCATCGGCGGGGAGAACGGCGGTGTCCAGCACTTGGCCGTTATCATCGGTCAGGTGCAGCGTCAGGGTGCGGCCCGCGGGGGCGGCGGTGACGGAAGCGAGCTCAGCGGTGACGGAGATGTTCCACGCGCCGTTGCCGACTTCTTTGGCTGCCACATACAGCCCGTCGGGCATCAGGTGGAAGTCGGGGACTTTCCACAGCTCGACCTGACGGAACAGGCCCGCGCCCGAATACCAACGGGAGTTGGGGTGGCGCAGATGGCAGCGGACAAGCACCTCGTTCTGGCCTTCGTGCAGCGCGTCGGTGATGTCGAACCAGAACGACGTGTAGCCGTATTTCCATTGGCCGACCTCGGTGCCGTTGACGAAAACGGTCGTATCCATGTAAGCCCCGCCAAACCAGAGCATACGGCGGGTGCCGGGTTCGGCAGTGACAAAGAAATATTTGCGATAAAACAGCGTGCCGTCGCGGTAAAGGTCATCTGCGTGGCGGATCTGCCAGTCGTGGGGCAGGTCGACGGGGGTGAACTGCGTGTCCTGCGGTGGCAGCTCGGTATCCGGCGCGCAGACGGCAAACAGCCAGTCGACGCTGAAATCAGTGCGTTTCATAAGGAACAGCTCCTTTTATAAAAGGTAAAAGGGATGTGGCGGGAACGGCGGGCGGATGCTCGTCATTGACCCGGAAATGCGGGAGGCCGTGACGGGAAGTGCCGTGCAGGCCCGACAGCATCCGTGTCGGGCACACACGGTGCGCCCCGTCACCGGGGCGCGGTACTTGCGTACCATAAAACAAACCGGGGGCAGCCCCATGTTGTTACGTGAGGCTGCCCCCGGCAGTTAGTTTGCTGTCGCAGGGACAGTCGGGTTTACAAGCAGCTTACTTGCTGGCTTTGTAGGTGTCGTTGTACATGTCAACGATGTTCTGCATGTTCTGGGCCTCGACCTCGGCAACGTAGGTATCCCAATCGTTGTTGATGTCAGCCTGGTTCATGGCAAACTTGCAGGTCCAAGCGTTGACGGTATCGGTCATGGGGGTGCCCCACAGGTTCAGCATCTCCATCTGATCCTCGTCGAAGGTAACGGTGGGATCCAGCGGGCGCAGCTTGCGGTACTGGCCCTGACGGTCGTAGAAGTCACGCAGATCATCGGTGAAGTTGCTGGTCAGCAGCTCGGTGTTGCCGGAATACATGAAGTTGCCGCAGGCGTAGCCCAGCTCTTCACGCAGGTCGATCTGATCGTCGGAGGTCTGTCCGATGGACAGGCCTTTGCAGTAGTAACCGGGGGTCAGGCTGTAGGTGCCGTCGGTGACGGTGTAGGTCTCGCCCTCTTTGCCCCACTTGGTCAGGGTCAGGCCCTCGTCAGAGTACCACAGCCAGTCAACAAAGCGCATCATCTTGATGAACTCGTCCTCGCCCAGCTCTTTCAGAGCGTTGGAAGAGATCATGATACCGCACTCAAGGCGCTGGTTCTCGGCCTGATAGTCGGATGTGCCGATGGGAACGAGGGTACGGTACAGCTCGTAGTTGCCCTCGCCCAGCTGCTCCTTGACCTTGGCGTCCTGGACGGCGTACTGGGCACGGTTGGTGGACATGATGGCGGTCTCGCCGCGGTAGAACTTGTTCAGCGCGGTGTCGTCATCCTGGGTCCAGGTCTCGGGGTCAAGGACCTTGTTCTGGACGAGCTTCTGCAGGACAGTGTAGGCCTGCTTGTAATTGTCGGAGACAGAGCCGTCAACGAAGGAATCGCTGTCGGCGTCATAGACCAGACCGTAGTTGGTGGTGATGGCCCAGCCGGTGTTGATATCGTAGGAGGCACCCAGCAGCTTCAGCAGGTTGCCGCCCTGACCGTAACCGGAGGTCTGGCCGCACCACATATCGGACCAGATGTAGTCATTCTCGCCGCACATGCCCTGCTTGACCATGTACTGCTTGACGCCGATCAGCACGTCGGCGAACTCGTCCCAGGTCCAATCCTTTTCCAGCTCGGCGACATCGTAGCCGGCAGCGTCAAAAATGTCCTTGCGGATGAGGAAGGTGTAATCCTGCAGAGAGGTCTCCTTCAGGCCGGGCAGGCGGTAGTACTTGCCGTCGGCCTGCGTGATGGTGGCCAAGTCGTCCTGCATGTTGTACTCCTCGACGAAGTTGGAGTAGTTGGGCATATACTGGACATAGTCGGAAACGGGGACAACGCCGCCGCCGGTGACATACGCAGTTTCAGAGTAGATCTTGGGGATGATGTAGGGGGAAGTGCCGGAAGAAACGGCCAAGGAAACCTTATCGGTGTAGTTGGAGTTGTCAACGACGGTCAGTTCCAGATGGACGTTGGTGGCATCCTCGATGGCCTTAAAGACGCCCTCGCTGATCCACTTGTCGTTCATGGGATAGGCGGGGTTGTCGTTGAAGAACATCGTGTAGGTGACAGGCTCGTCAGAGTGGAAGTGCTCGCCGTACTCATAGCCGAGGTTCGACTCGTCCGCAGCAGCGGTGTCGGTGGTAGCAGTGCTGCCATCGGTGTTGGTGGTGCTTGCAGCCGTGGAGCTGCCGGAGCCGCCGCAGGCAGCCAGAGACAGCACCATGCCGGTAGCCAGCACGAGGGATGTGAGCTTTTTCATGTTTCGTAACCTCCATTACGTTTTTTCCTGCTCCCCGGAAGGCCCTGGGAAAACAGGCGTTTTCTTTCATCCGGCGCCGGAGTCGGCGTCGGTTTTAAGACAGTGGAAAAACGGGAACGAGATAAGGTACTCTCTTGCGGTTACCGCATTGCGCTTCGGGGCTTGGGCGCCCCTCGCGTTCTGCGACCGCTGCGCCTAAAAATGCTCCCTGAATCCGCCGCAGGCGGCGGTCGCATTTTTAGCCCTTGACACCACCAAGCATCATGCCCTGAACGAAGTACTTCTGGATGAAGGGATAGATGCAGATGATGGGGGCGGACGTCAGCACCATGGCGCAGGACTTGATGTTGGAAGCAATCTGCATGGCGTCGCCTGCATCGGCGCTTGTGCCGGATGCGCTGCTGATCAGCTGGCGCAGGTAGTAGGCAACGGGCCATTTCGAGGTCGTATCCAGGTAGAGGAAAGCATCAAACCAGTCGTTCCAGTACTGAACGATGTAGAACAGAGCCATCGTGGCGATGATGGGCTTCGACAGGGGGATGGCGATGCGCCAGAACACGCCCCACTTGTCCAGACCGTCGATCTCGCCGGCCTCTTCCAGCTCACGCGGGAGCGAGAGGAAGAAGGAGCGCATCAGGATGACGTAGTAGGTGGAGATCATGCCGGGCAGGATGAAAGATGCCACGGTATCGCGCAGGCCCAGGGAGACCATCAGGATGTAGTTGGGGATCATGCCGCCGCCGAAGTACATCGTGAAGATGATGAACTTGTTGATAGCCTTGCCGCCGTACAGCTCCGCTTTGGAAAGCGGGTAAGCCAGCAGGGCGCTGAACAGCAGCGCGCAGACCGTGCCGATGAGGGAGTAGACGACGGTGTTGCCATAGTAGGGGATGAACTTGCCGTCGGTGATAACGTATTTGTACGTGTCGACGTTGAAGTCTTTCGGGATCAAACCGACCTCGCCTGCGACGATCGCCTGCGTAGAGGAGAAGGACTGGGCGACCAGGTACAGGAACGGATACAGCATTGCGATGCTGATGAGCGTCAACAGGATAAAGTTAAAGACCTTGAACGCGCGGTAGCCGCCCGATTCCTTGATCTTCATGGGGCCCATAGTGTTTGCTTTTGCCATTGTTTTATCCTCCTAATTACCACAAACCGCTGCCGGTCAGCCAAGAGGAGACCTTGTTGGCAACCGTGAGCAGGACCAGGTTGATGACGCCCTGGAACAGCCCGACGGCCGTTGCGTAGCTGTAGTTGCCGGAGCCAAGGCCCATACGGTAGACGTAGGTGCCGATGATATCGGCCGTCTCGTAGGTGGTGGGCGTGTACAGCAGGAAAACCTTCTCGAAAGCGGCGGAACCGCACAGGCTGCCGATGTTCAGGACCAACAGGGTGGAGATGGTGGGCAGGATGGCGGGGATGGTAACGTGCAGGCACTGCTGGAAGCGGTTTGCACCGTCCAGCTCAGCGGCCTCGTACAATTCAGGGTTGATGCCGGACATGGCAGCCAGATAGAGGATGGTGCCCCAGCCAAGGCCCTGCCACACGCCCGTCGTGACGAAGATCGTGGTGAACCACTCAGGTAGGGAGATAAAGGTGATTGCCTCGCCGCCCAGTTTGACGATCAGGTTGTTGATGGGGCCGCTGGTGGACAGAATCTCGCGGACCATGCCCGCGACAATGACCATTGAGATGAAGTGGGGCAGGTAGGAAATCGTCTGCACAATCTTTTTGAAGTGAACGTTCTTGACCTCGTTCAGCAGCAGCGCGAAAATCAGCGTCAGGGGAAAGCTGATGATCAGGTACTTGAAGTTCAACAGCAGCGTGTTCTTGAACGCACGCCAGAAGTTCTGGTCCTTGACGAACTGGTTGAAGTACTTCAGGCCGCTCCATTCATCACCGAAGATGCTGCTGCCGGCGCGGTAGCGGCGGAACGCGATGATGTTGCCGAACATCGGGATATAGCGGAACACGATGTAGTACACAATGGGAATGAACATCATTGCGTACCACTGCCAGTACTTTTGAATGTGCTTCAGCGCGGCGCCCTGCTTCTTGACAGTGGCTGTCGAAGCGTCTTTCTGCGCGGTCTTAGGCATGGTTCTGTCTCTCCTTCCTAATTTCGATCACAGGTCAAGGGCCTGTGTCGCGGACTGGGTGACGGTCAGTTTTGCGGGGGCCTGACCCATCAGCGCCACACTGCGGGCGTCGGGCTGAGAAGCGCCGACGTAAACGCTGTAGCTGCCTGCCTCGACGATCGGCGTGCCTTCCGCATCGCAGAGGGCGAAGGCTGCCAGCGGCAGATGGATTTTGACCTGCTTTGTCTCACCGGGCTGCAGGTCGACCTTGACCAGACCTTTCAACTGGGCATTCGGGGTGTTCTCGCGCTCGGCCTTGACGTAGACCTCTACGCTCTCGCGGCCCGCGACGGCACCCTCGTTCGTGACGCTCACGGTCACATCCAGACCGTCGGCACCTGCTTCGTTTGCGCTCAGTGCAGCGTCCTTGAAGCCGAACTTCGTGTAGGACAAGCCGTAGCCGAACGGATAGAGGGCTTCCTTCTCCATGTAGCGGTAGGTGCGGCCCTTCATCGCGTAGTCGGTGAACTCCGGCAAATCGCGGTCACTGTGGTAGAAGGTGACGGGCAGCTTGCCCTGCGGGTTCGTCTCGCCGAACAGGGCGCGGGCCACGGCCTCACCGCCGCGGGCACCGGGATACCAGGCTTCGAGGATGGCGTTCGCGTGCTCGTCCGCGTAGTTGACAGCCAGTGCGCTGCCGCCCAGCAGAACGAGGACCACGGGCTTGCCGCTCTCGACGCAGGCTTTCAGGACTTCCTCCTGATGGCCGGGGAGCTTCAGGTTCGGCTTGTCGCCGCTGGCGAACTGGTTACCCTTGTCGCCCTCCTCGCCCTCCAGGCCGGAATCCAGACCGAGGACTGCGATGACGACATCGCTCTCCTCACAGACACCCTTGACCTCGCTCAGCAGCTCGTTGGACTCAGCCAGGCCGTGGATGTTGTCGGCGTAGAGGTGGCAGCCCTGGGAATAGCGGACTTTCACGTCGTCGCCGAGGTAATCTTCAATGCCCTCCAGCACGGTGGTGTAGCGGGAGGCGGTGCCCTCGTAGTTGCCCAGCAGCGCCTTGCGGCTGTCGGCATTGGGGCCGATAACGCCGACAGTGTGCAGCTTGGACTTGTCCAGCGGCAGCGTACCGTCGTTCTTCAGCAGCGTCATGATGCTGTCGGCGACTTTCAGGTTCAGGGCCTTCATCTCGGCGCTGTCGACTACGTCGTAGCCGACCTTATTATAAGGAACCTGGTCCTCGGTGTCAAACATGCCCAGACGCATGCGGGTCACATACAGGCGGGTCAGGCTCTCGTCGATCTTCTCTTCGGAAACCTTGCCCTCGGCGACGGCCTGCTCCAAATAGACGTACAGGTCGCCGCAGTTCAGGTCGCAGCCGTTGTTGACGGCCAGCGCGACGGACTCAACGGGGCCGTCGGTGACCATGTGGCCGGTGTGGAAGTCCTTGATGGCCCAGCAGTCGGAAGTGACGTGGCCGTCAAACTGCCACTTGTCACGCAGGATGTCTTTCAGCAGGGTCTTGCTGCCGCAGCAGGGCTCGCCGTTCGTGCGGTTGTAAGCACCCATGACGGCCTCGACGCCGGCCTCTTTGACCAGTGCGCGGAACGCGGGCAGGTAGGTCTCCCACAGATCCTGCTTGGAGACGATCGCATTGAAGTGATGGCGGTCGCTCTCGGGGCCGGAGTGAACGGCGAAGTGCTTGGCGCAGGCGGCGGCCTGCAGGTAATCGGGGTCATCGCCCTGCATACCCTCGACGAAGCGGACGCCGAGACGGCTTGTCAGGAACGGGTCCTCGCCGTAAGTTTCGTGGCCGCGTCCCCAGCGGGGATCGCGGAAGATGTTGATGTTGGGAGCCCAGACGGTCAGGCCCTTGAAGATGTCGCGGTCGCCGTGGGTGCGGCACATATTATATTTGCCGCGGGCCTCAACGCCGACGGCGTTGCCGACCTGCTCCATCATGTCCTCGTCAAAGGCGGCGGCCATGCCGATCGCCTGGGGGAACACGGTAGCGGTGCCTGCGCGGCCTATGCCGTGGATGCCCTCGCTCCACCAGTTGTAAGCAGGGATGCCCAGACGCTCGATGGCGGGGGCCCAGCTCAGCATCTGGCCGACCTTCTCGTGCAGGGTCATCTGCGCGACAAGGTCGGCAGCACGCTTGCGGTACTCAGCCTCTTTAGCGGGATTCTTGGTTCTCTTCATAATGCTTTATGCTTTCTCCTGTTCTTCTGTGCTCTTTACAGAACGCCGAAGCCTAAAATGGTGAATACTTTATCCGTGCAGGTCTCCTGCATCTTGATCTGGATGTGGTGCTTCTGCACGGTTTCTTCCCTTAAGATAATGGCGGCGTGGCAGTGTGTCCAGCCCGCCTGCCGCGGGTCGTAGACGGCCACCTCTTTGCCGTCCACTGTGACAGCCGCCGCGCCGAACTCCTTGCTGCCAGAATCTTTAAAGACGAGCTGGATGCTTCGGCAGGTGATGTCCATCGTGAACGGTTTGTCGCCGGTGCCTTTCTTCCAGTTGTGGGGGAACTCGGGAGTGTTGACATCCTCGAAGTCGAAGGGCACGCTCTGCAGATCGGTGTCGGTCTCGGTAAAGCTGCCCGGGTCGATGACTGCATCAAAGGGGTTCACGCTGCGGTCCAGCAGCTTCGTTTCGGCAAAATCGAAGCCATAGTAGGGGGCGACCTCTTTGGGGGCCGGGCCTTCCTGCTGCTTGTCCAGCCGATCCAGCATGTACATAAGGCAGTCCCGCATGATGCGGTGCCCGCTGTTGGAGGGATGGAACACATCGTAGAAGTATTGGCGGCGGGTGATGACGCTGCGCTCGCCGACGCCCACGCGGAACTGCGGGCTGACGGCGTCCAGTACGTTGACCATCGGCAGCTCATGCCGCCAGCCGATGGGGGCCAGCCGGTCCTTGAGGTTCCAGTCGTTGGCAAAAACGCTGAACAGCATCACGACGGCGGGCTCATTGGGGGCTGACCAGATTTTTTGAATCAAGCTCTCGTGCATCAAGCCCTTGGTCTCGTCGGCCTCATCGTTGACGGCGAACTCCACAATGACCAGATCGGGCTGCACCGCACCGTCACGGGTGATATCGCGATCATAGCGGATGATGCCCAGCTGGCAGGGAGTACCGCCGACGCCAGCCTTGATGTAGCGGACATGGGTACCGTGGTCGGGGGTGTACTTTTCGCAGATGGCCTCGTAGGTCTTGTGCGCGTAGCACAACTCCTGCGAGGGGACTGCGCCCGCACCCTGGGTGATGGAGCCGCCCAGGAACGCGATCGTCGTGGGCTTGCCCTCACGCAGCTGCTGCAAAACGCGCTTGATGCGAACATTGTTGCCGGTGCTCAGGCAGCTGCGGGCAATCGTCTCATTGTAGGCGGGCGTATCGAAGGCTACGGGCGGGTCGGGGTCGACCTCGGGGACCGTGTAGCCGTCGTTCAAGTAGAGCTTGACGGTGGCCGTGGCGATGTCCTTCGGCTTGACGAGCTCGAACAGGAACTCCTGCGGCGTCTCGTCGCTGTCGGACCACTGCTGCTCGTCCATCACCATGACATGCTCGGTGCCGTCGGTGGTGATCTTCATGCTGCTGCGGCTGCCGCCACTGCCCAGCTCCCCGGAGAAGCCGAGGGTGAACGTCACAACCTTGTCGGGCAGATCGCCGACGATGCTGACGCCGACGCTGTGCACGAGCTTGCGGAAGTCCTTGGCCGTGCGGAGCATTTCCAGAATGGATTCGTCATCAATGCCGCCGACCATCTTGGCGAAAGTCACAAGGCGGTCGCCGTTGATGTAAACGGGGTGTCGGCCCACGCCGTCATTGCTCGGCAGGCCGCCCACAGGTTTGTCCAGCAGCACATAAAATCCCGGACGCTTGGCCGTCGGGTCTTTGGGTGCGATCTTGTCCAACACCGTTTGCTTCACTCTTTTCTGCATTGTCTGTGTTTTGTGCTTGTTGGCCCTATCCGCGGGCCGAACATATCATCTGCCATTATCATACCGCATTCCGAGAATACACGCTTCTCATTTTTTGCTATGTTTCTTATCAATATTTGCGCTTTTTACGGGCTTGCTGAGAATTTTTTGTGCAATATGCTAGAAAGAAAAACACGGTTTTTGTGCGATTTGAAAGGCGAATTGTAACTTTCGTGTCGCCTTTATGGATAAATGGTGCATTTTGCACCGCTGAATTTTGCGTGCGTCCTGCACTCGTTCGGCGCTGCCAAAATTTGCACAGCCCGAAAAATAGCAAAAAATAAGCATTGCAAAAGCCGAAAAAGCCCGAAAACTAGGGGACTTTTCTTGCAAAATGCGTCATTTTTTGCGCTTAATTCCACTGTTACACCGTGTTATAAGTTGAACGCGGGAGTGTTGTATTTATGTTGCTCTGCATAAAATCCGGCCCGGGACCCCCTTGATTTTGCCGCCGCAACCTGCTATATTGGGCTCAAAACCGAACAACGAAAGGGGCCGATTTATGGCAGCAGTAACCTTGCCCACACACTACCGCAATGTTTTTGCGGAGCTGGGCTATGCGCAGGCGGAGATCGATGTGCGCATTGAAAATACATTTCATACCATTTTTTACGGGGACGAAGCTCACCGCTTCTACCATCCCGCCGGGCCGGGCCTTGCCTACATCGAGGACACGGGCAACCACGACGTCCGAACCGAGGGCATGAGCTACGGCATGATGCTCTGCGTACAGACTGACCACAAGGCCGAATTTGACGCCCTGTGGAACTGGGTCATGCACTATATGTACATACAGGACGGCCCCAACGCCGGGTACTTTGCCTGGTCGTGCCGGACCGACGGCACCCCCAACGCCAAGGGCCCCGCCCCAGACGGCGAGGAGTATTTTGCCATGGCGCTCTTCTTTGCGGCGGGGCGCTGGGGCTGCGGCAGCGGAATCTACGATTATGCCGCCATGGCCCGCCGCATCCTGCACAGCTGCCTGCACAAGGGCGAAAGGCCCGGCACGGGCCGCCCGATGTGGGACCCCGAAAACCATCTTATTAAATTTATCACCGAGTGTGATTTTACCGATCCGTCCTACCATCTGCCCCACTTCTATACGCTGTTCTCGCTGTGGGCCGACGAGGAGGACCGCCCGTTCTGGGCCGCGGCTGCCCGGGCCAGCCGCGCATTTCTCCATAAAGTGTGCTACCCGGTCACGGGCCTTTGCGCCGAGTATTCCCTCTACGACGGCACGCCCCACAACCGCTCGGACCGCGACCAGCGCCACGACCTGTATTACAGCGATGCCTACCGCACCATCGCCAACATGGCGCTGGACTATGCCTGGTTCAGGGCTGACCCGTGGCAGGCCGAAAATGCCGAGCGGCTGCAAAAATTTTTCTGCGATACGCTGCACGGCCGCACAAACGGAATCTGGGAGATTGACGGCACGCCGCTGCCCGGGGAGGCCCTGCACCCCGTGGCCATCACAGCCACCAACGCCCAGGCAAGCCTGGCGGCGGGCGGCCCCAACGCCGAGGCCTGCGTGCGCCGCTTCTGGAACACACCCCTGCGGGAGGGCCCGCGCCGCTATTACGACAACTGCCTGTACTTCTTCGCTCTGTTGGCCCTCAGCGGTCAATACCGCATCTGGCCGCTGTAAGGCGCTCTATATAAAAGGAGGAGGAACCTATGTCGATACAATTTGCCTGCACGGCCCGGGCAGCGAACGATGAGGACTACCGCCCGCTGGCCGAAACGCCGCTGACGGTGGACTTTGCCTATGACCACGGATTTTCGACCTTGGCCGATCCGGCGGTCTGGCAGGTGACGCTGACCAGCACCGCCGACGCCCCGTGGCGCGGTGTCGTCAAGCTGGAATACCGCGCCGCCCACGATGCACCGCGGTTTTTCCTGCCCGGCTTCCTCTACGGCCGCAACCGCGGCGAGACCCCGCTCCGCGTCGACAACCGCTACCCGCGGCTGCGGGCGGGCACGCCAGAGTTTCCCGCGTCTCCTTGGTGGATGGTCCGCGCCGACAGACTGAGCCACCCCGCGGCCTTCCTGCTGGACGGCGGGCGGTGGTATGGGCTCTCGGCTGCGCCGTACTTCGTGCGCCAAAACGGCGCGCTGCGCCCCTGGCAGCCCGGCAGGGCAGGGGAGTTCGCGCAGTTTGCGGGCTTTACCTGCTCGCTGGACACGGGCAGCGTCGGCTACACGCTGGGGTACGAGAACGCACCTTGGCTGTTTGTGCAGTCCCACAACATCAAGCCCCGCGCCCCGATGGGCGAAAACTGCTGGACGCTGGCGGCGGGGGAGAGCGTCACCTTCCCACTGTACCGCTATGATTTTGTCGCGGTGGACGGCGACCGCACGCTGTACGCGGCGCTGGAGGCTGTCTATCGGCTGTGGCACACGCCGCCGCGCCCCGGCGCGGCCCCCGCCCGCGCGGCCGAGCTGCTGGCCGGGGCCGTCACCCGCGACGCCTGGCTGCCCGGCGATAAAAACTATGTCGGCATCACCAAGGAGCGCCCGGACGGCAGCTACGAGCAGAACAAGATCTTCTCCATCAGCTGGACCAACGGCCTGTCCGCCGCCCTGCCCTGCCTGCAGGCGGCGCACCGCCTGGGGGATGAAACGATCCGCGCCGCGGCCCTTGCCTGCATCGATAACATCGTGCAGAACTCCTTGGACCCGCGCTGCGGCCTGCCCAATGAGACCTGGGACGCCGAACACGGCTGGAGCTGCCGCGGCTGGTGGTTCGACGGCATGTACACGGGCGGGCACTCGGGATATCTGATTGGGCAGACGCTCTACTATATAGTAAAGGCCTATCGGCTCGAGGCCGCCCACGGCATCGACCACCCCGACTGGCTCGCCTTTGTGCAGGGTGTGGTGCCGCGGCTGGCGGCGGCCCGCAACGGCGACGGCGAGTACCCGTTTACCTTGTCGGAGCAAACGGGCGCGGGGCTGGAATACGACTCCCTGGGCAGTGCCTGGTGCCTGGCCGCCGAGGCCGCGCTGATGCAGCTTACCCATGACACCGCCGACCTGCCCGCCATGGAGCGCAGCGAGGCGCACTACTACGACGCCTTTATCCGCCGCGCCGAGTGTTACGGCGGCCCGCCGGATACCAGCAAGGCCGTGGACAGCGAGGGCGTGCTGGCCTACCTCCGCGCCGTGCGGCTGCTGCACGAGCTGACGGGCAAGGCCGTCTATCTCGACCACCTGCGGGATGCACTGTGCTATGAGTACAGCTTTAAATTCTGCTACAATGTGCCCGTGCAGGTTCCGCCGTTGTCCCGCCTGGGCTGGTCGAGCTGCGGCGGCAGCATCACGTCGGTGGCAAACCCGCACATCCACCCCATGTCCTGCACGGTCGCCGACGAGATGCTCTACTACCTGCGCCGCCGCCCCGACGCCTACATTGAGTCCCGCCTGCGCGACACGGTGGGCTGGTCGCTGCAGACCTTCAACACCTTCGACCGCGAGTACGACTACGGCCGCGCGGGCTGGATGTCCGAGAGGTTCTGCCACTGCGAGGGCCTGCTGGTGCAGACCTACCCCGACGGCAGCCCCGCCAGCACCTGGTTTGCACTGATGCCCTGGGCCTGCGGCAGCGTGCTGGAAGGCGTGTGTGGCGATTGGTGGGACTGTAAAGAGAAAGAGGAAAATTCAGTATGACGATTGTACACAATCCTATCCTGCCCGGGTTCTACCCGGACCCGTCTATCTGCGCGGTGGGGCGCGATTTTTACCTCGTGAACTCGACGTTCGCCTACTTCCCGGGCGTGCCGATCTTCCACAGCCGCGACCTGGCCCACTGGCGGCAGATCGGCAATGTGCTGACGCGGCCCTCGCAGCTGCCGCTGGACGGCTGCCGCCACTCCCGCGGCATCTATGCGCCGACACTGCGCTACCACGACGGCACATTTTATCTTATCACAACGAACATTTCCGGCGGCGGGAACTTCATCGTGACCGCGCGTGACCCCGCGGGCCCCTGGTCGGAGCCGTACTGGCTGGGCGACGCCGCCCCGGGCATCGACCCGAGCCTGCTGTTTGACGACGACGGCCGCTGCTATTATGTGGGCAACCGCCCCAACCCCGACGGTGAGCGCTACGGCGGTGACTGGGAGATTTGGGCGCAGGAATTGGACTTAAACACCATGCGTTTGACGGGGGAGAGCCACGCCCTGTGGAAGGGTGCGCTGCGGGATGTCATCTGGCCCGAAGGCCCGCACCTCTACAAAAAGGACGGGATGTACTACTTGATGATCGCCGAGGGCGGCACCGGGCCGAACCACAGTGTGTCGGTAGCGCGCAGCGAACACGTTTTTGGCCCGTATGTCGGCAACCCGAACAATCCTATTCTGACCCACCGTCACTTGGGCGCGCAGTACCCCGTGACCTGTGTGGGGCATGGTGACCTTGCCGCCGACGCGGAGGGAAACTGGTATATGGTCATGCTGGGAATGCGCCCCTGCGGCGGCCATACCCTCATGGGCCGCGAAACGTTCTTGGCCCGCGTGGAGTGGCAAAACGGCTGGCCTGTTGTGAATCCCGGTGTGGGAAGGTTGGAGGAAACGTTCCCCGTGCCTTTGGCCGAGGATGCACCCGCGGAAACGCCGCTTGTGTACACCTTCGCCACGCCCGCGCTGCCGCCGGAGTTTCTGACCCTGCGCGGTCCCGTGCCGTGGCAGGCCGACGGACGCCTTCTGCTGCCGCTGTTGCCTGCCGCCCTGCAGGACTTGCACACGCCTGCCTACGCGGCGCTGCGCGTCTGCGGGGCGGACTGGCAGGCAGAGACGCAGCTGGACTTCACGCCGCGCACAAAATTTGAGACCGCGGGCCTTGCCTATGTGCAGAGCAGCTTTGCCCACCTGCGGGCCGAAAAAGTGCTTACAGACGATGGTTTTGCCCTGCGCTTGACGACCTGTGAAAACAACAAAGACAAAATTTTGGCCGAGCAGTCCATCCCCGCCGGGCCGCTGACCCTGCGGTTTGTCGCCCGCGGGCTGCATATGGCCGTGTACTATGCGGTGGGCGGCATCACCGCCTGCCTGGCCGATGCCGTCGACCTGCGCCCCTACAGCACCGAGTCCGCAGGCGGCTTTACAGGCTGCACTGTGGGCATGTACTCCAGCGCAAACGGCACAAGGAGCGGCAGCGAAGCCGCATTCGCGTGGTTTGCCGTGCGCAATCTCTAAACAAAAAAGGCTGTCCGACGGCAAATCGGACAGCCTTTTGCGTTTATTTATACCCTATACCCGCTTATAAAAGACAGCTTTCAGCTTTCGTAGAAACCGACCTTATAAACCGTCTGCGCGTCATACGGTTTGCCGGGCAGCAGCAGCGTGCTTGGGAAGTTCGGGTGGTTCGGGGCATCGGGGAAGCCCTCCGTCTCCAGGCAGAGAGCGTCACGGGCAACATAGGGGCGCAAAGGGTCATAACCCAGGCCATAGGGGTGGACCCCATGCTTGCGGGGTGTGACAGATGCCAGGTTGTTGCCGGAGTAAAGGTGCATGGCGGGCTGGGTAGTCAGCACTTCCAAACTGACAAGGGATTCGTGGCTTCTAATGTAAGCGGCACGGCGCAGACCCTCACCGCGGATGACATAACAGTGGTCGTAGCCGCGGCAGTCCTTCAGCGTTTGGAAGTCGGCGTCAATGTCGCGGCCCAGCGGTTTTTCGGTCGTAAAGTCCATCGGCGTACCTGCCACGGGCAGCAGACGGCCCGTGGGAATGCTTTGGGCATCGGTTTCCAGATATTGGTCGGCGTCCACGGTTACCAGGTGATCCAGCACGCTGCCGGAATAGTAGCCGTTGAGGTTAAAATAGCTGTGGTTCGTCAAGTTGCAGACCGTCGGCGTATCGGTCTCGGCATGGTAATCAATGACAAGTCTATGATTTGCCAGGCTATAATTCAGCAGCGTGTAACGGAGCGTCAAGGTTACGTTGCCGGGGAAACCGTCGGTGCCCGCGGAGCTGGTAGCCGTCAAGGTCACACTGTCATCAGACACGTCGGGCGTCTCGTACATGTCGAACAGTGTGTTCTGGAAGCCGTGGGCACCGCTGTGCAGGCAGTTGCCGTTCTCGTTGGCCGTAATGTGCACGGTTTCGCCGTTCAGCGGGAAAGCCGCGCCCCCAATGCGGTTGGCAAAGCGGCCCACGACCGCGCCCATGAAATCGTTGTTCTTTTCATACTCGGCGACGGTGTCATAGCCCAGCACAATGTCGACCGCGAACTCTTCCATGCGCAGTGACGGCACAACCATGCTGCGGATGATACCGCCGTAATTTAAAATTTCCACCTTCACGGAGCCGGAGCCCAGCTCGGCAAGCTGTATGGGTCTGCCGTCGCTTGTTTTGCCAAACTCCCGAAATGTAACGGACATATCGGTTCCTCCTTTGCGCCGCCAAGAACGGCGTGTTTTACCCACATTCTAGCAAAGGCGGCCGCGCAAGTCAACGGCGCACAAAAACATGTATACTTTTGACCAAAAGACATAAAAACTTTGTCTTGTTTGGCCCGCGCGGACTGCTTATAATAGGTGCGTGCTCACAACAAACGCAAGACAACATCCATAAGGAGACAACCCGATGCAAGAAAACAATACGACCAAAGAGACGCTCGGCCAGAGCTTTTACAAGCATTTGATGAGCGGTGTTTCCACCATGCTGCCCTTTGTGGTGGGCGGCGGCATCATGATTGCCATTGCGTATCTGCTGGACGATTATTCCATCGACCCTTCCAACTTCGGCATGAACACCCCGGTGGCGGCCTTCTTCAAGACCGTGGGCAGCGCGGCGTTTGACTATATGCTGCCGATTCTGGCTGCCTATGTGGCCATGTCCATTGCGGATATGCCGGGCCTGGCCGTCGGCTTTGCGGGCGGTGTGCTGGCCATGAGCGGCACGAACTTTACAGGCATCTTGAACGGCGAGACCACCGGTGTATCCGGCGGCTTCCTGGCGGCGCTGCTGGCGGGCTTTGTGGCCGGGTACATCGTGCTGCTGCTGAAAAAACTCACCGAGAAGCTGCCCGCCAGCCTCAACGGCATCCGCCCGATGCTGATATACCCGCTGGGCGGCCTGCTGGCCATCGGCGCGGTCATGTGCGGCACCAACCCGGTCATGGGCATCATCAACACGGCCATCAGCACCTGGCTGAACTCGATGGGCGACACCTCCCGCGTGCTGATGGGCGCGATCGTTGCGGCGCTGATGGGCATTGACATGGGCGGCCCGCTGAACAAGGCCACCTATGTGTTCGGCACGGCGGCGCTGGCCTCCGGCAACTACGAGATCATGGCCTCGGTCATGGTGGGCGGCATGGTCCCGCCCATCGTCATTGCGCTGTCCACCACCTTCTTCCCCAAAAAGTGGACCGCCGATGAGCGCCGCAACGGCATCATCAACTATGTCATGGGCCTCTGCTTCGTCACCGAGGGCGCAATCCCTTACGCCGCCACCGACCCGCTGCGGGTCATCCCCAGCTGCGCCATCGGCTCGGCGCTGGCGGGTGCGCTGTCCATGGTGTTCGGCTGCGCCCTGCGCGCACCCCACGGCGGCATCTTTGTGTTCCCGGTCGTGGAGCACGCCCCGCTCTACCTTGTGGCCCTGGCCGCCGGCAGCATGGTCGGCGCCCTGCTGCTCAGCGTGCTGAAAAAGACAAAGACGGAAGAAGCGTAACGCGGGCGGCAAGTGCGCCGTTGCCCTAAGTAAGGAAAAACAAATGGCCGAACGGAAAAAATACGAGACCCCGCAGGATTTCACGCCCGCACTGGCCGCCATGGACGCGCTGCCTGTGCTGTGCTTCGGGGCAGGCATGGTGCTGGCGGCGCGGACTCTCGGCAGTGTGCTGTTTGCCCTCGGCGCGGCGGTCATCACGCTGGCCGGGTGCGGCAAAGTGCTGTGGAAGCTGCTGCTGGCCGTGCAAAAGCGGGATGTGCCCTGGCTGAACCGCTGGTTCGTGCCCTGCCAGATCGATCGGCAGCTGTGAGATTTGAGTAAGAAATATAAAACATAGATGAATCGTTCATTAAGCGTGTTTGTACACCTACACAGTTTTCTTCTGCACGTTGGAAGGACATCTTTTGAAAGTTGTGTGTTATGGAGAAACGATCATTATATGAACGCCGTAGACGATTGATAACAGTTCTCTACGAGCGCCAGAATGATACAGTTGGAAATCTCGCTTTTGAATTCAATGTGAGTTCCCATACGATTCGACACGATATAAGAGCGTTGGAATTTGAATGCCCTATCTATACCAAGGTTGGCCCAAGTGGTGGTGTGTTCATTTTGGATTCAAGCCGATTGCAGCAACGGTGGCTGACAGTACGCCAGCGAGAACTGCTGATTGATGTGTGTGATGTTTTGGATGACGAGCAAGCCTTACTGATGAAATCCATCATAGGCGGATTGTCGCCTTGAATTGTGAATGTGGTGTAAACAATTAGCACTTGCTATTGACCAACTGCTAATCGGTGGCGTATACTAAATTTGCGGATTTATTCTGCACCAGCACCTTTACAACTGAATACACAGCATAACAGGTACGTTACTTTCTCGGTGGGGCGCACAGCAAGGTCAAGGCAGACCCTAACCCACAGCGGGGAGAGAACATAATGATACTCCAGATGCCCCACAGCTTCAGATGGGGTGACCGCGCAGGGGTTGTAATCAGTAAGATTCTTGCAGAGTCAGTGTACGGTCGTTGCCAGCGGCTTGCCTGTTATGTTCCCATGTCTGGGGGCGAGCGGCAAATTAGACATTTTTTCTCAGCATTTATTTTGATGTACACGGTTGCTTTTATTTACTTTTTATTATTTATATGACCGTGTGATTGACGCTATCATGCGTATTATTTGATTTTTATTGAATTTACATCAAAATTTGCGGGGAAAGTGTACCCTCACACCCGGATAGAACAGAGAAAATATAAAAAGAGCCCGGAGGGCCTTACCAAATCGGTAAGGCTCTCCGGGCTCTTTTTTCTCCCCGGAAAGTGTATTCAAGAGGGTTACATAAAAGAACAGCTGAACGCGAAAAGGAGATGGGCCTATGATTAAACTAAAACGGCAAGATTGTATGGGATACGCCCGTGGTCCGCCAGAGTGAATCAGAACTGATTCACTATTTGGTAGCAGAACTGGAAAAGTGAATCAAATCTGATTCACTCTCGCACCTCGCCCAAACGCGGCCTGCGTGGGGCTGACCCCCCACATCGGACACGGACACGAGGACACTCACAAAACCGCCGTTTGGCGCGTTTGTGGGGCTGTGAAGCGGTGTGAACCGTACAACTTACTACTAGAGAGTAAAACTTACTACACGCAAAATTACGATAATATGAGATAATAGATGTATACCAAAACGGAAAGGATGATGTGAATGACTACCACCAGATTACCGAAAACTATTACCGCCGGAGCGCTGCTTGCAACACCGATACCGCCTGTAAAATGGATTATCCCCGGTTTACTCCCAGCAGGGTTGGCAATCTTTGCTGGTCCCAGCAAAGCGGGCAAAAGCTGGCTGACGCTGTGGCTTTGCTTGCGGATTTCGCAGGGAAAATCTGTGTGGGACCGCGAAATAGAACCGAGAACCGTGCTTTATTTCTCGCTCGAAGATACGCTGGGGCGTCTGCAAGAGCGCCTTTACCAACTTGTCGATGCAGAAGAAGACCCGGAACGCCTCATTTTGCAGACTGAAAGTCATGGAATTGGGCAGGGCTTGGAGGAACAAATTGTGAGTTTCATCCATACTTATCCCGATATTAGCCTCATCGTCATCGATACCTTGCAAAAGGTTCGAAAAACCGAACAAAATGGTAGTATGTATGCCAATGATTACAAGGACATTGGTGCATTAAAGGAACTTGCCGATAAGTACGGCATCTGCATTCTTTTGGTGCATCATCTGCGCAAACAATCATCGTCAGACCCCTACGACCAAATTTCCGGTTCAACGGGCATTATGGGCGTGGCGGATACGACATGGCTTATGCATCGTCAGCGCATGAGTAAAACTGCGACAATTCGTGTAATTGGACGCGATATGGACGAGAAAATGCTGCATATCCGCGAAGAAAACTGCGTCTGGACGTTGGATGAGGAAGAAACCGCAGAACAGCAGGCGTTGAAAGCTATTCCTGACTACCTTTGGAAAGTTGCAGACTACATTGACTCGGTTGGAAAATGGCAGGGCACAGCTACGGAATTGCTTGTTGCAGCGAATATTTCTGATGTGAAGCCTAACCAGTTCACCCGGAAGATGGCGCATTATGCCCGCGATGTGTTCGGCCCGCGTGGTATCGAATATAAGTATACCCGAACAGAGCAGAAACGTCTGTTTGAGTTCTTCCATGACGATGATGACGGTGATGACGATGATATTGATATATCGGAGTTGTTCCACTGGGGTATCCCACAAACATCGTCATCATCGTCAGCATCGTCATTAAGGTCGCTTGAGGGAAGCAAGCATGGGCGAAGTGTTGCCACAGGGCAACCCGCCGAAAAGCCTACGGGGA
>ERZ831773.452-NODE-452-length-54557-cov-26.070199_pt1 | contig 54557 bp, 49 predicted proteins | sample MGYA00519696_ERZ831773 | MGnify/ENA primary metagenome ERZ831773 (study PRJEB31850, sample SAMEA3708720) | human gut metagenome | biome: human gut; feature: human-associated habitat; material: faeces | place: China | collected 2014 ...
GAGCACCTCAAAAACACCATCATACACTAAATCAGTAAGTTGGCAGCATCACCGACATCCTGATATCCAATCAAGCGCAACATAAAGAGCTCCAGATACCAAACAGATAATCGCCACATCTCAATAGTAAGCGCGTGTTGGTTCTGTGATTTTATCCTCGCTTTGGGGTGCACTAAGTCGTTACGATATTTGGCTATAGCTTCTGGGATGTCAGACCATTGCCCATCGTTCTTGATAGCCCAGAATTGAGGACATATATTGTCTTCAATCAGTGTGGGGATTTCGAGATGCAACGCCGCAGCGCGGATTTTATCCCCTAGACTAGGATGTTTCTTATCTCCAGTAATTTCAACTTTTAACTCGTTCTTTTGTTTAACAAATTTAGCTAAGAGTTCCAATGCTGTTGTAGCTAAAATAATTCCCGCATCAATACCTACTCCAGCGGAGTTGTTTGCACGGATATACCAATATAAAGCTCGATCAAAAGTGTCTGATGATTTTGAGTTATCAAACTCTTCGACTAACTTTGTAGCAACTGATGCCAATACGTGCCCATGATGTGCGTCAAACCAACCAAAGCGGCCTTGATGTCTACTGCATAGTGAGTTGGTAAGTGACAGGTAACTTAAATTGGTTTCGTTGTTGAAGCCTCGAACTAGATGGATACCCACCCACGCACCGTTTGCAAATGCCAAAACACGATGAATATCCAAAAGGATTCGTTTTAACTCATCAATCTGCACCCCTTGGGCGTTATTAAAGTTAATCACCATGTCGTGGGTAATAGCGAACCCACCATCTTGATTAAGCTTTTCCCGCGCTATCTTGGTCTGTTCAGTGCATCGGATTTCAATGCTAGCCGAGCGCAAAGAAAATTTAGTAGACCCATAACGAGCAACACCTCGAGAATCACGAACTGAGTAATTTTCACCAGTGCCTTGGCTTAATTGAAACTTAAAATTCACCAAGTTTGCATGAACTTTGACAATACTGGGTGAATTCCCTGTAATTAACTCTATCTCTGCCTTTATAGGCTTACACCAGAGAACACCACCCTTTAATTTATATGCGCGAAGCTCGACTTCCCTTTCAAAATCAAGCCTAGCAACGAAGCTTGAGTGATCGGCTACTAGCCCGAACGCCAAAAATTCCGGCAACCCCTCAACTAGGATATGGAAGTCATATACTTGATCAATACGCGAAGACACTCTCACCGATGCATTATAGGACTCGCCACCGAATAACACGTCAGCATCACCTGACAGCCCTGAAATCTTTCCAGCCAAGTTCATATCGCCTCCAATCCAGTGAGTAGAGTTACCCTTGAGCTAAACACGGCCCGAAGGCGGTATTTCCTTATCAAACATTTTCAGAATTTTGGCTGACTCGGTATTTGACGGTAAATCTGCACCTTCAGGTGGAGTTTTATCGACACTTGCCATTTGTATACCCTTTTGCCTTACATGAAAGGCTATTTGCTGCCAGCGGCGCTGCCACAGCTCTTCACGTTGCTTGTATGCTTCCAGCTCTGTTCTAAGGCGTGCTAGCTCCACCTGTAGCTGTTCGGCCTCTTTGGTTGCTTGTTCTTTTGTTTTAACCAAGCCACCTGACAATGCTCTTTTGGCGTTGTCATAGGCTGCTTTAATTTCTGATTTTGCTTGAAGTGATTGGCGACTAAACCCGAAACGCTCTTCCAGCACTGCCCAAGTTAACTTGGAGCCAAGCTCGCCCATAGCCCAGCGATCTAAATCAGCAACAATGGTATTGATATCACTATCCGACATACGTCTGAAACGCTTAGCCATGTTTCACCTCTATTAGATATTGCTCAGGGTCAAAATGCTCAACCCCATTGTCCGCTAATTGGGTTTTTAGGGTTTTAAGTTTTTTATCATTGTGCGCAAGCCAGTCGGCACTTTTCTTTGGCTTTTGACTACTCATTTGCTGCTCAGCGTTTTTGCGAGCAATTGCCGTGAGTGCATATTGCCGTTTTAGGTCTTCCAATCGACCAGCGTCGCCTTTTGCCCACACATAGTCCTTGCAGTCTGCTGAACATTGCAAATGGCGCTCACAAGGTGTTTGCGAGAAATTATGGATACAAATACCAGTACCGACATCATGCACCGCCTGTACCCTTGCTTTGAGGAAAACATCCTGAACATCAACCGGAATCGCTTGAATCTGCTCTGCTATTTGCCCACCGACGAGTCCTTTCTTTATGTCTTGGCGCAGCATAAGCGCTCGCTTTTCTCGTGACGTATGCTGATACGCTTTTGTGTCTCGTGAATTCGTCCTACCAAACCATTCCGTCTGCAGTAGATCACTCAAACCGCCTTCATCAAGCAAGGTATTGAGTGTGTGTCGAAAATGGTGACTGGTGAAATCCACCTCGACACTAGCAGATGCATATTCCGCCGCGAGGTCAGGGAAATAGCGAAGGAATGTCGAAAACATTGACTGGCTGCAACTGGTCGCAAGCCAATGAGCATAAGTGCCACTCGAAAGGCCGAGTGGACGGAGGAAAAGTAAATCTTTCAGGTAATATTCTTTACCGAATTGATCGGTATGAATGGCCGAGAGACAGGCACCCGAAAAATCACGGGCACAGTACTTTTTCAAACCTTCCTTATTCGTGAAATGAATGGGGTTTCGTGGGCGTTGCCCTTGTTTGGTTCGCGCATCGACGTCTGGCCAAGCTAGGTTTTGTTTACGAAGCCAACCCGTTGACGTTAATCCTGTATCACTAATCCCTAATTCCTTTATATCGCTAGCATAGAGCCGCTGTTCACTCGGAATTTGCTCCAAAAAGCGTAAATCCGGCCCACGTGTTTTATGCATCTCTTCTGCCGTCTCGCGAGCCGCAGCGGTGAGATCTGCTAATTCATTGAGCACTTCTTCAACGATAGGTTTCACCTCTGATGGTAGGTACAATTTGCGTTTCGGAGTGAATACATCTCCTCGACTTGTTTTACGCGGGAAGTACTCGATATAACCGTTCCCTTCGTCATCAACAGACAGTGTTTGATTTGGTAAAAGTGAAACCTCACTAAACCGTCGCCCCGTGCACGCAAGCAAAGTCAATAACAAAACATACAGCCGGTATTTATGAATTTTCGGTACATTTTGATAAAGCTCTCCCATTACACGGAATACTTTTGGATCAACCAATTTGTCCGATTTGGTCTCAATAACCTCTGGATCATCAAGCCGCTTGTGGCTTAAACCGTCCGTGCTCGCTGGGCGCTTCATTCGCGCGTATTTAAATTGCAACAGAACCCGGCACAAGCCGTTGGCATCGCAATGCGCTGCGAACTCTGCAATATGTTTATGGAGGTTATATGCGGTCGCCTCGCGGTAATGTTTTGAAATTAACGCGCATGCATTATCAAGTGCTTCGGGAGTCAGGTTGAGTAGTTTCTGACCCAATTGAGTTGCAGCCGCGGCAACATAACCGACTGCTGTTATGAAGTTACGCTGATTGGGCGTTGACTGATGTTTTCTATGAAATCTTAAAACGAATAACGCCTTACACACTTCACCCCAACTATCCACTAGAGACTCGGCGCCTAATTTTGGTGATAAGGTAAAGACAAAAGACGCTGCTTTGATATTTTTTCCAGTCAGCTTCACAAGTCTGCCAGATGTTATCTTCCAATTCGATTCATGCCATTTAACCGACTCGAAACCATCTAACTTCAAAAGCTGGGCTTTGCTGACTAGGGCTTGTAAATTTGCATTCCGATCGCGTTCTAAACGATCAATAAAGGGAATAACTTTGGCTCTGCGTTGCGAGCGACCATCAGACATTCTCTTGGCCCTCTTCGCAGATTTTCACAACTTGTGCTACCGCCGATATCACTTCGTCGAGTTGAATCCCTAGGCGAGCATTTTCGTATTTTTCAAGTCGCTCTGTCCGACTCGCCAATAGGCAATCCAACACCTGCTCATGATCGGCATGTCGATAGGGCTGAAATTTAGGGCATAAATAGCAAGAGTATGGTGGGTCGAGGTGGCAAACGCTAGATTCTCCACAAACGCCGATATCGGACTGTACCGTCGGATTTTGTTCGTCAACAAAGATTAGGTGTTTGTCGTCACGATCACCATTGACAGCCTCAATATCGCTATCGACTACTTTACCTTTGAAAAAGTTTAGGTAATTAGACAAGGCTTTTGTGGTTGCCTTATCAAGGTGCTCAACAATTCTGCCAGCCATTTCAAAATAAACCTGCACATGCTGGGTATCGGTATGATCGAGAATCCTCGCCAGCTCACGCTTGCTAATTCCCTCAACTGCTAACCCTGTCGCAAGCGTATACCGCAGTCTTCGGGGGGTAACGTGCATCAATTCACCGGTAAGTGGGGAAATTAGATTGTGTCGTTTGATAAAGCCTCTGATGAGATTAGCTATACCTGTCGACATCATATTGAAGGCGTCATCCCAACGCTTCGACTCTAATGCATAAGAATTTTCGGTTGGTTTAATAAACAAAGGTCTCTCGATTTCTCTAACACTTCCATCAGCATCAACCACTAGCTTTTTATGTTGCGAAGCGTTGATAAGCGCCACTAGGTGTTTGGCAATATCCGGTTCCAAATATTCATCCACCATATCGTCTCTTGGCGCTAGTTGCCTCTTTTTAATTCTGGGCATTCGTAAAATATAGCAAGGTGAATCGGAATCAGGCGTCAGGTTAATTAAGTCCGTTTCTTTTAGAAAAGTTAGGTTAGCTGGATTTCTTCCGAAAGCAATTGAAAGAGCTATAGCCGCCTTCTGTTGCAGGTGCTCATACTCCATACTGTTGTCTTGCTTTAACGTATTGATTATGAGTTGAAGCTCAAGAGTTCTATGAAGAGGTCCTCTATCAGGATCTTCTTGTCTAACTGCCTCCCCTTTTGGATTTCCCGGAATTTCCATCGCTTCTAACTCGTGAGCATAAATCTCCGAAAACCCAAATTCTGGGTAGTTTTCCGCGCACCAAATATACCACTGTATTGGTCTATACAATGCCCAAAGGCGGTGCCTTTTACGAGCTTCATTTATTGCGGCTTCCATCACCGCAATTAAACGTAATTCAAGATCATCAATGGAAAGATCGGAGACGAGGGAATAATCGGTCTGTTTCGAGAAAATTGCGGCAGATATATCACTCCAATATTGCACTCCAGCGTGCGATGACACTCGCGTCGCTTGATCAATAATACAGCTTTTTACTACAACTTTAAGAGTGCCGCTTTGGATGCGAGAGAAGTCGAGCCGACTGTGTCGATATAGCAAGGGCAACACCCAAACATCTCCAGCACTCTCAACCTTAACACCCTCACGAGTAAAAAAAGTATCAGGTAAATTCAGCCTAGAATCATTATTATCTCTAGCTTGTTGAAGCAACTGGTTCATCTATCGCTTCCCATTGTCAGTTTCTTTTGGTAATCAGATAATGCTTGCCGAGCCCGATCTTCAATTTCTTGAGCAATATAAACCGTTTGAGACTCTAAACTTGAGTCGCCACGTAACATTGCCAAAGCTTGCTTTCTACGGTCCTCTTCAAGACCTGCCTCTCGCAATGCCCTTTCCATTCGAGTCGAGAATGTATGCCGCAATGCTTTCGGAGTCAGTATTTCTGGCAAGTAGTCCGGATATGCACTCCTTAGACGAGTAAAAAGTTGTGTCAGTGATGAATGGGACAACGGGTTGCCTTCATCACTTAAGATCAAATAATCACTAGATTTACTCGATTTAGATTCTAGGCTCTCCCTCATTTCGACAATGTATCTGTCTAACATCCGTAGAAAGTGGCTACCCTCAAGCGGCAATACTCGACCACTGCGCTTAACACTGGGTCTGGGCCTTCTCTCGTCATTTGGATCGGGTGGTCTTCGTTGAATAGTTACCGACGAAATTGCCCCAATATTAATATCTTCAACCCGAAGACTAAGAAGCTCCCCTGGACGGAGTCCACAGTTAAGCATCAATGATACTGCGACAAAGTTTCGATACTTAATCGGCTCGTAAAAAGCGAAAGAGTCAGCGCTCTCAGGGTTGAGACAATTAACTAAGAATCTGGCTTCATCCTCTGTCAAAGCTTTTCGGCTAATACCAGCACTCTTTGGACTATTAATAAAACCTTTCTCAATCCACGCGATGATTCGCTTTCTAGACTCTTGTATCGAGTCATACTGGCTATCATTCGATGGTAGAGACGACAAATAGACATCAATCTCCCAGACGAAATACTGGCGTATTGTGGCTAATCGACTATTAAACGTATGCGGGGCAACAACCTTGCTTTCGATCTCCATGTCTTTTCTCAAAAACTCTAGCAAGCTTCCTCTAAATTCAGCTTCCGAGAAAAGCGCACCGTTTTTTAGTCTCGAGTGCATGTCGATCCGATGAACGTTGAACCATCGATACAAAACAGACAGCTCACGAAGGTTTCTAATGAGGGTATTTGTGCTTAAGTTTCGTCTTCCCATCACAAACTCGTTAGGAGACGGGATTGGTAAACCATCATCATCTAGAAGTATTGGTAATAGATCACCAGAACTGTGTACAACGGTTTCAACTCTCACAAACACCCCTTTGTTTACACTTTAGTCACCAAAGAACTTTTATATTTACATTTAATTTTATAAGCGAACTTTTATAATTACACAACCTTCGGACAATAAAAGGCCCTCTTTTAACTTTACAGAAAAAAGAGGGCTCGAATGCTTATAACACACTAATTTAATTGGTTATTTATTTAGATAAATCTGTAAATAAATTTACATTTAAATATTTATCAGGGCTAGAACGGAATGTCATCATCAAAGTCCATCGGCGGCTCGTTAGACGGCGCTGCCGGAGCGGACTGCTGCGGGCGAGACTGCGCGCCGCCGCTGAACTGATTGCCACCCTGCGGCTGCTGAGGCTGACCCCAACCGCCCTGCGGCTGACCACCACCGATATTACCACCTGCCGGAGCGCCACCACCCTGACGACCACCCAGCATCTGCATGGTGCCGCCAACGTTCACCACGACTTCTGTGGTGTAGCGATCCTGACCGGATTGATCGGTCCATTTACGGGTACGCAGCTGACCTTCGATATAAACCTGAGAACCTTTACGCAGATATTCGCTGGCCACTTCTGCCAGTTTGCCGAACAGCACAACGCGGTGCCATTCAGTCTGTTCTTTCATCTCGCCGGTCGCTTTATCACGCCAGGATTCGGAAGTAGCCAGCGTAATGTTGGCAACTGCGCCACCATTTGGCATGTAGCGTACTTCCGGGTCCTGACCCAGATTACCAACGAGAATAACCTTGTTTACGCCTCTGCTGGCCATGTTCGTGTCTCCTGAAAAAAATCGTTCTGAATAAGTGTAAACGCGCGATTGTACCATTACCAATAGCGCTTTTACTATGTTGTGACCTCGGTTCCGGGAAACAAACCTGGCCAGACATTGTTACACAACACTCCGGGTAATGCATTCCAATACTGTATATTCATTCAGGTCAATTTGTGTCATAATTAACCGTTTGTGATCGCCGGTAGCACCATGCCACCGGGCAAAAAAGCGTTTAATCCGGGAAAGGTGAATGGATAAGATCGAAGTTCGGGGCGCCCGCACCCATAATCTCAAAAACATCAACCTCGTTATCCCCCGCGACAAGCTCATTGTCGTGACCGGGCTTTCGGGTTCTGGCAAATCCTCGCTCGCTTTCGACACCTTATATGCCGAAGGGCAGCGCCGTTACGTTGAATCCCTTTCCGCCTACGCGCGGCAGTTTCTGTCACTGATGGAAAAGCCGGACGTCGATCATATTGAGGGGCTTTCTCCTGCCATCTCAATTGAGCAGAAATCGACGTCTCATAACCCGCGTTCTACGGTGGGGACAATCACCGAAATCCACGACTATTTGCGTTTGTTATTCGCCCGCGTTGGCGAGCCGCGCTGTCCGGACCACGACGTCCCGCTGGCGGCGCAAACCGTCAGCCAGATGGTGGATAACGTGCTGTCGCAGCCGGAAGGCAAGCGTCTGATGCTACTCGCGCCAATCATTAAAGAGCGCAAAGGCGAACACACCAAAACGCTGGAGAACCTGGCAAGCCAGGGCTACATCCGTGCTCGTATTGATGGCGAAGTCTGCGATCTTTCCGATCCGCCAAAACTGGAACTGCAAAAGAAACATACCATTGAAGTGGTGGTTGATCGCTTCAAGGTGCGTGACGATCTTACCCAACGTCTTGCCGAGTCATTTGAAACCGCGCTGGAGCTTTCCGGTGGTACCGCGGTAGTGGCGGATATGGACGACCCGAAAGCGGAAGAGCTGCTGTTCTCCGCCAACTTCGCCTGCCCAATTTGCGGCTACAGTATGCGTGAACTGGAGCCGCGACTGTTTTCGTTTAACAACCCGGCGGGGGCCTGCCCGACCTGCGACGGCCTTGGCGTACAGCAATATTTCGATCCTGATCGAGTGATCCAGAATCCGGAACTGTCGCTGGCTGGTGGTGCGATCCGTGGCTGGGATCGCCGCAACTTCTATTATTTCCAGATGCTGAAATCGCTGGCAGATCACTATAAGTTCGACGTCGAAGCGCCGTGGGGCAGCCTGAGCGCGAACGTGCATAAAGTGGTGTTGTACGGTTCTGGCAAAGAAAACATTGAATTCAAATACATGAACGATCGTGGCGATACCTCCATTCGTCGTCATCCGTTCGAAGGCGTGCTGCATAATATGGAGCGCCGCTATAAAGAGACGGAATCCAGCGCGGTACGCGAAGAATTAGCCAAGTTTATCAGTAATCGTCCGTGCGCCAGCTGCGAAGGGACGCGTCTGCGTCGGGAAGCGCGCCACGTGTATGTCGAGAATACGCCGCTGCCTGCTATCTCCGACATGAGCATTGGTCATGCGATGGAATTCTTCAACAATCTCAAACTCGCAGGTCAGCGGGCGAAGATTGCAGAAAAAATCCTTAAAGAGATCGGCGATCGTCTGAAATTCCTCGTTAACGTCGGCCTGAATTACCTGACGCTTTCCCGCTCGGCAGAAACGCTTTCTGGCGGTGAAGCACAGCGTATCCGTCTGGCGAGCCAGATTGGTGCGGGCCTGGTTGGCGTTATGTACGTGCTGGACGAGCCGTCTATCGGCCTGCACCAGCGTGATAACGAGCGCCTGTTGGGTACGCTTATCCATCTGCGCGATCTCGGTAATACCGTGATTGTGGTGGAGCACGACGAAGACGCAATTCGCGCCGCTGACCATGTGATCGACATTGGCCCGGGCGCAGGTGTTCACGGCGGTGAAGTGGTCGCAGAAGGTCCGCTGGAAGCGATTATGGCGGTGCCGGAGTCGTTGACCGGGCAGTACATGAGCGGCAAACGCAAGATTGAAGTGCCGAAGAAACGCGTTCCGGCGAATCCGGAAAAAGTGCTGAAGCTGACAGGCGCACGCGGCAACAACCTGAAGGACGTGACGCTGACGCTGCCGGTGGGTCTGTTTACCTGCATCACCGGGGTTTCAGGTTCCGGTAAATCGACGCTGATTAACGACACACTGTTCCCGATTGCCCAACGCCAGTTGAATGGGGCGACCATCGCCGAACCAGCACCGTATCGCGATATTCAGGGGCTGGAGCATTTCGATAAAGTGATCGATATCGACCAAAGCCCAATTGGTCGTACTCCACGTTCTAACCCGGCGACCTATACCGGCGTGTTTACGCCTGTGCGCGAACTGTTTGCGGGCGTACCGGAATCCCGTGCGCGCGGCTATACGCCGGGACGTTTCAGCTTTAACGTTCGTGGCGGACGCTGCGAGGCCTGTCAGGGCGATGGCGTGATCAAAGTGGAGATGCACTTCCTGCCGGATATCTACGTGCCGTGCGACCAGTGCAAAGGTAAACGCTATAACCGTGAAACGCTGGAGATTAAGTACAAAGGCAAAACCATCCACGAAGTGCTGGATATGACCATCGAAGAGGCGCGTGAGTTCTTTGATGCCGTACCTGCACTGGCGCGTAAGCTGCAAACGTTGATGGACGTTGGCCTGACGTACATTCGACTGGGGCAGTCCGCAACCACCCTTTCAGGCGGTGAAGCCCAGCGCGTGAAGCTGGCGCGTGAACTGTCAAAACGCGGCACCGGGCAGACGCTGTATATTCTCGACGAGCCGACCACCGGTCTGCACTTCGCCGATATTCAGCAACTGCTCGACGTACTGCATAAACTGCGCGATCAGGGCAACACCATTGTGGTGATTGAGCACAATCTCGACGTGATCAAAACCGCTGACTGGATTGTCGACCTGGGACCAGAAGGCGGCAGTGGTGGCGGCGAGATCCTCGTCTCCGGTACGCCAGAAACCGTCGCGGAGTGCGAAGCATCACACACGGCACGCTTCCTTAAGCCGATGCTGTAATCGTTAAGGCCGCTTTCTGAGCGGCCTTTTCCTTTCAGAGTTGCACCAGCAATTTACGTTTTTCTTCCGGCAGTAAATTCACCGCCTGCTGATAAGACGCATCCACCAGATAATAGATTTGCGAATCTGGCAGCGAACCGTCGAGATACACGGTGCTCCAGTGCGCTTTATTCAGATGGCGGCTTGGACGCACATCGCTGTGCTGCTGACGTAGCAGCTCCGCCAGCTCCGGGCTGGTTTTCAGCGAAACAGCTGGGCGATTTTCTACTTCTTTCACCATCGCAAACAGTACATCTTCCACTTTGATCTGCGTCGCTTTCCAGTCATTATGCACGCTCTGTTCTGCGCCTGGTTTTGCCATGCAATATTGTAGCAACTCCGAAATGGTCATTTTTTACTCCCCTTGTAGTGTCGCGATGATGCGACGCGATCCGCCGTGGATGCGATGTTCCCCCAGCCAAATGCCTTGCCAGGTGCCGGTCTGAATACGCCCTTTATGCACCGGCAATACAAGCGATGTTCCCAGCATTGAGGATTTGATATGAGAAGGCATATCGTCTGCTCCCTCATAGTCATGCTCATAATTTCCGTTGTCGGGAACGGTGCGGAGGAAAAAACGCTCCATGTCGTGGCGTACGGTGGGATCGCAGTTCTCATTAAGTGTCAGAGAGGCGGAGGTATGTTGCAGCAACAGATGCAGTAAGCCGATGTTAACGCGCGGCATATCAGCCAGCTGATTCAGAATTTCATCCGTTACCAGATGAAACCCACGAGATTTGGCGCTAAGCGTGAGCGTCTTTTGATACCACATGTGCTGCTCCTTGATAAAACTCTCTTAATCAGTTTGCAGCAAGACAGCGAAAGGATAAAGGTGTGATTAAAAAAACAGCATTCGGGAGAGCATCACGCTCTCCCGCTCTGTCAGTATTCTGAATTGACGATCACCTCTTCACCAAACGCACCCGCTTGTGGCAAGGGTTTGTAGGTAGAGTTGGAGGCGCGCAGAATGCGGATACCACGAGCGCCGACATCGCGTGCGGCGGTAATATCATTATCAGAATCGCCATAAAAAATTCGGATATTTTTATCCTGCAGCCATTGCGATTTTGTATTTTGCCCTGGTTTATCGCCCGCAAAGATCACCGGATTCATGTTGGTGGCAGGAATATGAAAATTATCCGCCAGCGTTTTTGAAACCGTTTCTGTTTTCGTCGGGCTACGACCAGTCACAAAGAAGATCGCGTCACCGCGGCGTACATGCATATCAATCAGCTGGCGAGCGACCTCTTTTGGAATGCTGAATTCATCCCAGCCATTGTTCATTTTTTCCCAGAACACAGGATTTTTCAGATAATCTTCGCTTTCTGGCGAGAAGGTTTTTTTGCCGCGCCAGAAGCCCGGACTGGAAAAAAGTACCGTGTCATCGATATCAAACCCCACCGCCATTGGCGGACGCCCTGCGAGGCTATTTTCAATTTGTGCGACCGAAACCCAATGAATGGGTGCCTGTTCAGCAAGCCTGGCAACGTTAGTCCCAGGGTTAAGCGGTGAAGGAGATGAGGCCAGGGCAACAGCGGAACTGTTTAGAGCGAACAATAAGCAAACGGCACTGATTGCCTGTGTGATCTTGCGCATATTTTTCCCTAAATAGTCAGTATGTTGAAACTTTTTATTGTGAGATTTGTTGCAAAAACCATCTGACCATAACGCCAGCTGCCGGGGAAAGGAAGGATTATCTGCGGTTTTTGTGATGAAAAGCAGGATGATTATATTTAACCCAGTAAATACGTTCCTGTCTTTTTTTGTATAAAAAATGTTTATTACTCGATGTAAGGATACATTAATTTTACGTTTATTATGATGAATCCTCGGCAAATGAGCGAAATTTGATAGAACATTTATCTGCTGTACGATTTAATGAACTTAATGATACAGCATTACAAAAACAATCGAAGTTTATAAAGATGATTTCTGATTGACCAGCCCCCTACCCTACAATGGTGATTAATTTTATTACTCGCGATGGAGATGATGATATGAATATATCATATGTGAATAGCAACAAAACGACATCTTTACCTGTTGAGCTAGATGCACTAAATAATAAAGATATCTCTTATGCCAAAGATTTCTTTTTATACATAGAAACACAGTTAAAAATTGCAAAAGATTTTTTAGACCTGGAGAAGAAGTATCAAGTTCTATTGCAAGTAAAGTTTTTCACGCATTTATTGATTTAGTTAACAAAATCAGGGGTAAGAAAGACTTTATGTATATTTGCACGCTTTGCTGTTTTGCCGAGGAGGTTAAAGGTGATTATTCTCATTACAGGACCTTTTTATTTGATATTGGTAATCAATATAAGGTTAAACTTACACAAAGCGGAAAAAAGAGTTCTCTTTAACATTAGAATTTAACGATACTATAATTGAATCTCAGAAAGTCACAGGCAATAAGGCAAAGCATATTCTTGAGGATATAGAAATATTCTATCGTAACAAACCCGATACTTATTATTAAATTTAATAATGGTTAGATGTGCAGAAATTATTACTCCACCCAAAAAAACAGGATAAGGAATTCCAGATAATTGGGATAAGCTTAACAATAAAAGAACTAACAACGTTTATTATCTCTCACGTAGAACGATGGCATCAAAAAAATCATCTATAAAGAAAGAGTGAAAGCGACGACAGTTTAATTTCACTGCAGGCTGGGTAGCTCCAGCCTGCTTTCCTGCATTACATCACCGCAGCAAACGCCTTTGCCACACGTTGTACATTTGCCGTATTTAACCCGGCGACACACATGCGACCGCTGGCGATGAGATAGACACCAAATTCTTCACGTAGTCGGTCAACCTGAGCGGCACTTAAACCGGTATAACTGAACATGCCGCGCTGATTAAGCAGATAATCGAAATTGCGTTCTGGCATCTCTGTGCTTAATACCTTCACCAATTCCTGACGCATTGCCAGAATGCGAGTACGCATCTCTTCTACTTCCGCCAGCCAGCTGGCTTTCAATGCCTCGTCATTCAGCACTGCAGCCACCACCTGCGCACCAAAATTCGGCGGGCTGGAGTAGTTGCGGCGAACTGTTGCTTTCAATTGCCCCAGTACGCGGCCAGCGGCTTCGGCATCTTCACACATAACAGAAAGTCCGCCGACGCGCTCGCCGTAAAGGGAGAAAATTTTCGAGAACGAATTGCTCACCAGAGCGGGTAATCCAGCGCTGGCAATGGCGCGAATAGCGTAGGCATCCTCTTCCATACCGGCACCAAATCCTTGATAGGCAATATCGAGGAATGGAATAAGCTCGCGGGCTTTGAGAATTTCAATCACCGCATCCCACTGATCATTAGTGAGATCGGCACCCGTTGGGTTGTGGCAACATGGATGCAGCAACACAATACTGCGGGCAGGTAATGTTTTCAGCGTCGCCAACAGGTCATTAAAGCGCACGCCGTTAGTCGCTTCGTCATACCAGGGGTAAGTACTCACTTCGAATCCAGCCCCGGCGAATATTGCTACGTGGTTTTCCCAGGTAGGATCGCTGACCCAGACGCCTGATTCCGGGAAGTAGCGTTTCAGGAAATCCGCGCCCACTTTCAATGCCCCGGAGCCGCCAAGGGTTTGAATGGTTGCTACGCGCTGTTGTTTCAGTACCGGATGGTCCGCACCAAACAGCAGCGGCGCAATGGCATGGCGATAGCAGTTAAGCCCTTCCATCGGTAAATAAAGCGAAGCGCCATGAGGCTGCGCATTCAGGCGCGCTTCCGCCTCCGCCACGGCTTGCAGTTGTGGAATAATTCCGTCTTCGTTGTAGTACAGACCGATACTTAAATTCACTTTGTCGCTGCGAGGGTCTTCTTTAAAACGCTCCATAAGCGTAAGAATCGGGTCGCCAGCGTAGGCGTCAACTTTTTGAAACACGCGATGGTTCTCCAGGTTTACGGGCAGGTGGTTAAAACACAATAAACCGGAAGAAGGCGAAGATCGAGTGGATGTTCAGGAGCGAACGGCAATTAGCAACAGAGTGAGACTCATGACAAACGTACATCCGCCAGAGGCACGACCTTTATAAGAGCATGAAAGAACATCAACTTATTGAATTTTTAGGATTTTATTGGCCGGATAAGGCATTCACGCCGCATCCGGCACAGACAATCAAATATTACAGAACGATTAATCCACGTATTTCATCGCGACCCTTGAAGTCAGGCGCGTAATAAGTTCGTAAGCGCTTACTTTCGTCATTTCAGCGATACGTTCTACGGGCAAACCTTCGCCCCATAAAATGACCGGATCCCCGGCTTTGTCCTGCGCCTGTGGACCTAAGTCTACGCAGATCATATCCATCGCCACGCGCCCGACAATCGGTACTTCGCGACCGTTCACCAGCACTGGCGTACCGGACGGCGCGGCGCGCGGATAACCATCGCCATAGCCCATCGCGACTACGCCAAGACGGGTATCACGTTCGCTTACCCAGGTTCCACCATAACCAACAGGCTCTCCGGCTTTATGCTCACGCACGGCAATCAGGCTGGAGGTTAGTGACATCACTGGCTGACAGCCAAAATCGGCACCGGTGGAGCGATCTTCCAGCGGCGAGACGCCATAAAGAATGATGCCCGGGCGCACCCAGTCAAAATGCGACTGTGGCCACAGCAGAATGCCACCCGACGCGGCAATGGAACGTTGACCAGGTTTGCCTTCGCAAAAGGTATTAAAGATAGCGAGTTGTTTCTCGGTTGCGCCACATTTTGGTTCATCCGCGCGCGCAAAATGGCTGACGATATTCACCGGCTGACGAACGTTTTTGCACTGGGTCAGGCGATGATAAAACGCCTCAGCCTGTTCCGGCCTTACGCCCAGACGGTGCATACCGGTATCGAGTTTCATCCAGACGGTAACCGGCTCGTCCAGGCTAGCCTCTTCCAGCGCAGCCAGCTGTTCTTCGTTATGCACGGCGGTATGAAAATGTTGCGCAGAAATCGTCGGCAGATCTCTGGCATCAAAAAAGCCTTCGAGTAACAGTACAGGTTTGGTGATTCCCCCCGCACGCAGTCGCAGAGCTTCTTCGAGACGGGCTACGCCAAAGGCGTCAGCATCGGGGAGCGTTCGCGCGGTCTCAAGAAGACCGTGACCATAAGCGTTCGCTTTCACCACCGCAACCATTTTACTGGCAGGGGCCAGTTCACGAAGACGTTGCAGGTTGTGTCGCAGAGCGCGGCGGTTAATCACAACAGTTGCCGCTTGCATTTGTGTTCCTTGATAAGTGTTTGCTTTAATTACCTAATTCATAAAATAATTATTATTCGTCGTCGTACTGCGGCCCCGCATAGTTGTCGAAGCGCGACCATTGACCGTTAAAGGTCAGGCGTACCGTCCCGATTGGGCCGTTACGTTGTTTACCGATAATAATTTCCGCGATGCCTTTTAAATCACTGTTTTCGTGATACACCTCATCACGATAGATAAACATGATCAAGTCCGCATCCTGCTCGATAGAGCCAGATTCACGCAGGTCGGAGTTGACCGGGCGTTTGTCGGCACGTTGTTCCAGAGAACGGTTCAACTGGGACAGCGCCACCACCGGCACGTTCAGTTCTTTCGCCAGTGCTTTCAGCGAGCGAGAGATTTCTGCAATTTCCAGCGTACGGTTATCGGAAAGCGCCGGTACGCGCATCAGTTGCAGGTAGTCGATCATGATAAGCCCGATGCCGCCGTGTTCACGGGCAATACGGCGTGCGCGGGAACGCACTTCCGTTGGCGTCAGGCCGGAGGAGTCATCGATATAGATATTGCGTTTTTCGAGCAAAATACCCATGGTGCCGGAAATGCGCGCCCAGTCTTCATCATCGAGCTGCCCGGTACGGATTTTAGTCTGGTCAACGCGCGACAGCGACGCCAGAGAACGCATCATAATCTGTTCTGAAGGCATCTCCAGCGAGAAGATAAGTACTGGTTTATCCTGCAACATCGCCGCGTTTTCGACGAGGTTCATCGCAAATGTTGTTTTACCCATCGACGGACGCGCGGCGACGATGATCAAATCCGACGGCTGCAAGCCAGCGGTTTTTTTGTTGAGATCGTCATAACCGGTGTTTACTCCGGTAACGCCATCGTGTGGCTGCTGAAACAACTGCTCAATACGCGCCACGGTTGCGTCGAGCACATCGGCGATGTTCTTCGGCCCTTCGTCTTTGTTTGCACGACTTTCGGCAATTTTAAAGACGCGGGATTCAGCAAGGTCCAGCAGATCTTCGCTGGTACGCCCCTGCGGATCAAAACCGGCTTCAGCAATCTCATTCGCAACCGAGATCATCTCACGGACAACGGCACGTTCACGCACGATGTCAGCATAAGCACTGATGTTCGCCGCACTTGGCGTATTTTTTGACAGCTCTGCCAGATAAGCAAAACCACCGACGCTATCGAGTTGCCCCTGGCGTTCCAGCGATTCCGCAAGAGTAATTAGATCGATAGGGCTACCGCTTTCCTGCAAACGCGCCATTTCAGTAAAGATATGACGGTGTGGGCGGGTGTAAAAATCGTCTGCTACCACACGCTCGGCTACATCATCCCAGCGTTCGTTATCTAGCATTAAACCGCCCAACACCGACTGCTCCGCTTCGATCGAGTGCGGAGGCACTTTCAGCCCGGCAACTTGTGGATCGCGTTCGCGGGGTTCAGCCTGCTGTTTGTTGAAGGGTTTATTTCCTGCCATAGTGAATGGAGTTACCGAGATAAAGAATGGGTCGAAACTTTACCATATGAAGCAGACCCTGACGATACGTTCTGGAGGACACATGGCAACACGAATTGAATTTCACAAGCACGGTGGCCCGGAAGTACTTCAAGCCGTAGAGTTCACTCCTGCCGATCCGGCGGAGAATGAAATCCAGGTCGAAAATAAAGCCATCGGCATCAATTTTATCGACACATATATCCGCAGCGGCCTTTACCCGCCGCCATCGCTACCCAGCGGATTAGGCACCGAAGCAGCAGGCATCGTGAGTAAAGTCGGCAGTGGTGTAAAGCATATTAAGGCAGGCGATCGTGTAGTCTATGCGCAGTCGGCGTTAGGCGCTTACAGCTCTGTGCATAACATTATTGCGGATAAAGCGGCGATTCTGCCTGCGGCAATTTCTTTTGAGCAAGCTGCGGCATCCTTCCTGAAAGGCTTAACGGTTTATTATCTGCTGCGCAAAACCTATGAAATTAAACCCGATGAGCAGTTCCTGTTCCACGCAGCAGCTGGCGGCGTTGGCTTGATTGCCTGCCAGTGGGCAAAAGCCCTGGGCGCGAAACTTATCGGCACCGTAGGAACCGCGCAAAAAGCGCAGAGCGCGCTAAAAGCGGGCGCGTGGCAGGTTATTAACTATCGTGAAGAGAATCTGGTCGAGCGGTTAAAAGAGATCACCGGCGGTAAGAAAGTGCGCGTGGTGTACGATTCCGTGGGCAGAGACACCTGGGAACGGTCGCTGGATTGCCTGCAACGCCGCGGCTTAATGGTGAGTTTTGGCAACTCATCAGGTGCGGTTACCGGTGTGAACTTAGGCATTCTCAATCAGAAAGGCTCGTTGTATGTGACACGCCCTTCCCTGCAAGGCTATATCACCACGCGGGAGGAATTAACCGAGGCCAGTAATGAACTGTTCTCTTTGATTGCCAGCGGTGTGATTAAGGTCGATGTCGCCGAGCAGCAGAAATATCCGCTGAAGGATGCGCAGCGTGCGCATGAAATTCTGGAAAGCCGGGCAACGCAAGGTTCCAGCCTGTTGATTCCATAAAAGAAATAGGGCTTCCACCTGGGAAGCCCTTTCTTTTTATAGTTCGGCTGTATGTAGGGTACAGCACGATGAATCTGTTAGAGGCGCAATAGTGACAGATTTGATTATCAATTCCTATTTTGTTCTAAGGATAAAACCTTAGGTTGTGATCATCCGCACAATCCCTTAGTAACGCCAGCGGTCATAACGCTGATATTTCGGCACTTTTGGTGCTTTAATCGCCTTAATAACCCACACCACCGCAATCGCCAGTAGTAACCACGGCAGCAACTTAATCATCAATGCCAGCATACCGCCGAGGAACATAATGGCCGTCGCCACAACCAGCGCGGCGATAATGCCCAGCAACGAAACGCCGGTGACCATCAGCATGACAAAAAAGCCAATCACAAAAAGTAGTTCCAGCATGATGCACTCCCAAATATGAAATCTCTTGCTGGCATTACAAGAATCATGCCAAAAATAATCTATTGATTTAACAGCAAAACGCCCCGCGACGGTGCGCAGGGCGTGGTGAATTTGACTATTTTTTGGTGAAAAGTTAACGCTTATCCGCCACCAGTTTGAGCGCGTGTTCCAGCACATTAATGTCTGCACCCGCTTTATGGGCATTTTCACTTAAATAACGCCGCCACTGCCGCGCGCCAGGAATACCCTGGAACAAGCCCAACATATGCCGGGTAATATGACCGAGATACGTCCCCTGGCTGAGTTCACGCTCAATGTACGGATACATGGCGCGCACTACCGCCACCGGATCGGCATCGATATCCGAGGAACCAAAGATCTCCCGGTCTACCGCCGCCAGAATACCCGGATTCTGATACGCCTCGCGCCCGACCATCACGCCATCCATATGTTGCAGGTGTGCTTTGGCCTCTTCCAGCGACTTGATACCACCGTTAATCGACATTGTCAGATGCGGAAAGTCACGCTTCAGTTGATACACACGCGGATAATCGAGCGGCGGGATCTCACGGTTTTCTTTCGGACTTAACCCCGAAAGCCAGGCTTTACGTGCATGGATGATGAACATCTCACACTCGCCTTTGCCGGAAACGGTGTTGATGAAATCGCAGAGAAATTCATAGCTGTCCTGGTCGTCGATGCCAATACGCGTTTTCACCGTCACCGGAATCGACACCACATCGCGCATCGCTTTCACGCAGTCGGCAACCAGCTGCGCATTACCCATCAGACACGCACCAAACATGCCGTTCTGCACCCGGTCAGACGGGCAGCCGACATTCAGGTTGATCTCATCATATCCACGCGCTTCTGCCAGCTTCGCACACTGCGCCAGCGCCGCCGGATCGCTACCGCCGAGTTGCAACGCTACCGGATGTTCTTCTTCACTATACGCCAGGTAATCACCTTTACCGTGAATAATCGCCCCTGTAGTTACCATTTCAGTATACAGCAACGTATTGCGGGAAAGCAGACGCAAGAAATAGCGGCAATGTCTGTCCGTCCAGTCGAGCATTGGTGCAACGCTAAACCGACCACTCCAGTGAACGTCAGTTTTTTCAGGCATTGCGCTGGTTTGGTTGATTTTTTGCATTTCAGAATTACCGTGCATTTTCAAATGTAGAGATTATTTTATCGATATATCATGGGGTTATGTTATTCAGCATCACTGTTCAGGAGGCTCAATAGCGGGGTACTATACCATAACAACAGGAAGCGCCTGTCTCATTGCAAAAGAAAATTGAGATCCTCTCAAGGCATGAAGCTCTCACGAAGTGATGGAAATAATCTTATTAGCCGTTAACTTTGTTAAGGCCAATGATAAATAATCCAGGTTCGACGATAAATAAAAAATCACACATTAAACTCTGGTGATATATCTCCCTGCTAATAGCATTGATAGAGAAAAAAGAACCCAATAAATATTGGGTCCTTTTATATAATGCCTTCCATACTATCGAAGAACTTCACATATTATTTCTCCGATTTAACCCCGAACAAATCATAAATTAATTTAGAAGTGTCTGTAAGTATTTTAATCTCTTCCTTTGAGGTTGGGTCAAACGACTTCGCGAAGCTAATTAATTGTGGTGCAGCATCTCGCATTTTGCTTAAAATATCAGGATCGAGCGTTCCTTCATTCACCAGATGTGACATCTTATCCAGATAGCCATCAAAATTCATTTCTCCCCCATCAGCCAGACGCTTCATCTCTCCCAGGTACTTCTTCATATCACGTTGAGATAATTTTTCAAACTGAGCTTTCAGGTAGCTCTCATTATTTTCATTAATATACACTGTTTCTGATAAATCTGCGTAGGCACTAGAATATGAAAGTGAAATTAACAGCGAAGCAAATAATTTTAAGCTGTTGTCATCATGTTCCTGGCAGGCATTAACAAACGTTAAAAAACCAGAACCTATTGCTTGAAAATGTATATTCGCTAAAGGTTCATTATCCTTAGATTCCTCATAAAATAGCTGAACCGTGGAGGGAAGGTCATTCTTAGTTTCTACATCAAAAGTACATTGTTCAATGGGCATTGCATCTTTATTATCCCCAAGATTACATATACTATTAATCGCGAAATGAAAAATAGCCCGGTCAACAACTGATGCAATAAAGTCACGATCGTTTAAATCCTCATCAGTGCAATCGTCAATATACTTATTGACCCACATTTTGAGATCATTTATTTGCTCAATTAAAAACACATTTTTTTACGTGCATGCCATAAATTATGCGTGATTCGTTGAATAAATAAATCTATTTTTGCAATAATTATATCCCGATGACGCAGCGCTGCATAATCAATAGATTTACCATATATATTATTTAATTTACCTTTGATTGAACCTATATTATCTAATTTATCTTTGATTGCATCTTCATTATCGAATTGATTTGAATTGAGTGTTTTATTAAAGTATCTAGTTGCACCGGGTATTATCTTCAACATGATTCATCTACCTTTTTTGTCGTACCGTGTCCTCCTTATAATTCTTTTGCCATCTGGTCACTATCAAAAATCGCTCATAATTTCTGAACTACAGGTATGCGTTTAAACCCAGTTAAATAAATAGCGAGTTAACTTGAAGCAATTTATTTAAAAATGAATTATTAATTATTATCGTGTTGATAATGGTACGACAAGGCAACACAACACCTTACCTACAAAACAGAAAATCAACATTACGGCAACAATAAGGGTTCTCGGTGTTTTTCCTGGAACATGGTAAAGTAAGGACATTCTTAACCCCCACTTTGAGGTGCCCGATGGAAAAGACCACAACGCAGGAGTTATTAGCGCAGGCTGAAAAAATCTGCGCGCAGCGTAATGTGCGCCTGACCCCACAGCGCCTGGAAGTGTTGCGCCTGATGAGTCTGCAGGATGGCGCTATCAGCGCTTATGATCTGCTTGATTTACTGCGCGAAGCTGAACCGCAAGCCAAGCCGCCAACGGTTTATCGCGCGCTGGATTTTCTGCTTGAGCAAGGTTTTGTGCATAAGGTGGAATCCACCAACAGTTATGTGCTCTGTCATCTGTTCGACCAGCCCACCCATACGTCAGCCATGTTTATTTGCGATCGCTGCGGCGCGGTGAAAGAAGAGTGTGCTGAAGGCGTGGAAGACATCATGCATACGCTGGCGGCAAAAATGGGTTTTGCCCTGCGGCATAATGTGATTGAAGCACATGGGCTCTGTGCGGCATGCGTGGAAGTGGAAGCGTGTCGTCATCCTGAACAGTGCCAGCATGATCACTCTGTGCAGGTGAAAAAGAAACCGCGTTAAGAGGGCGTACATCCTTGTACACGTCGGGCAGGAGGGATTAATTACCAGCGATATTCATTGCGGGTTTCCCAATCCACGACCTCTTTTTCTGCCTGATCTTTCTGATAACCATAACGTTCCTGGATTTTACCGACCAGTTGATCACGTTTACCTTCAATGATCGTCATATCATCATCGGTCAGTTTGCCCCATTGCTCTTTCACTTTACCTTTAAACTGTTTCCAGTTACCGCCGGCTTCATCTTTATTCATAATCAAGACCTCATCGTTAGGTTGTGAATGAGAGTACGTTCACTTTTCTTCTGAACGTGAGATTAAGTGTAGTCAGCAATTTGGCTTAGGATAATTTATTCAGAATTTTTAACCGTCACGTTGCGGCAAACCAGGTACCGTTACGCCAGTGACGCCGCCAGATAGCCGCCAGAGAAAGCCCGCGCAACGCCAGAAAGACGGTTAATGCCAGCCACAAACCATGATTACCCAGCCACGGCAGCGTAAGGAGCGTCAGCGCAAAACCTGCGGCGGCCACCGCCATACTGTTACGCATTTCGGCGGCACGCGTTGCGCCTATAAACATGCCGTCCAGCAGATAACACCAGACGCCAACCAACGGCAAAATCACCTGCCAGATAAGATAGCGGTCAGCCAGCTGCTGAATCTGGGTTAACGACGTCAGCAACGCAATGATGTGTTCCCCTGCCAGCAAATAAACCACCGAAAACAGTAACGCTACAATCCCCGACTGGCGGCACGCTGCCCGCCATACATCCAGCAACTGGCTACCGTCGCGCGCACCGTATGCCTGACCGGAGTGCGCTTCAACCGCGTAGGCAAAACCATCAAGCGCATAGGCGGTAAAGGTGAGTAGCGTCATCAGAACCGCGTTAACAGCGATAATGTCACTCCCCAGTCGCGCACCAAGTACGGTGATCGCGCCGAAACAGAGTTGCAACAACAGCGAACGCAGCATGATATCGCGGTTAAGCGCCAGCAAGCGACGGAAGTTTCCTCGCCAGGCAGTTTTCAGCATTTCGCCGGAAATTCCGCGTAGTTTGAGGATTTTACGCACCATTAGCAGACCAATCAGCAATGTTGCATATTCCGCAATAACCGTCGCCAGCGCCGCGCCCTGCACGTTCATATGCAGCCCCATCACTAGCCAGACATCCAGCACAATGTTGAGGATATTGCCGACCACTAACAAAATTACTGGCGCACGGGCATATTGCACGCCGAGTAACCAACCGAGTAATACCAGATTCGCCAGCGACGCCGGTGCGCTTAACCAGCGGATTTCAAGAAAGCGCCTCGCCTGTTCCAGGACTGCTTCACTACCGCCAACAATATGCAGAGCCAGATCGATAATCGGTGTACGCAGCAGCGCAATTAACGCCCCAGCCCCCAACGCCAACAGCAACGGTTGCACCAGCGCACGGGCTAATGCCTGAGGATTTTTGGCACCATAAGCCTGCGCAGTCAGCCCGGTGGTGCTCATGCGTAAAAACAGCAACAGCATAAAGAGAAAGCTGGTCGCCGTTGCACCAACCGCCACGCCGCCCAAATAAACCGGGCTATCAAGATGACCAATTACCGCCGTATCGACCAGTCCCAGCAACGGAACGGTGATATTGGAGAAAATCATGGGTAAGGCGAGATGCCAGAGTGCTTTATCAGATGAAGTGAGGAATGCCATGCAGACAAGCCTGATGAAGAGAGATGAAAAACAAACCGCGACGCCTGGCGGCATCGCGGTCTCAGAGATATGTTACAGCCAGTCGCCGTTGCGAATAACCCCAACCGCCAGCCCTTCAATGGTGAAGCTCTGCTGACGAAGGTCAACGACAATTGGTTTAAACTCGCTATTTTCTGGCAACAGTTCGACTTTATTGCCCTGTTTTTTCAGGCGCTTAACGGTAACTTCGTCATCAATACGTGCGACAACGACCTGACCGTTACGTACATCCTGAGTTTTATGCACTGCCAGCAAGTCACCATCCATAATGCCGATATCTTTCATCGACATCCCGCTGACGCGCAGCAGGAAATCAGCATTCGGCTTGAACAAGGAAGGATCGACCTGATAATGACCTTCAATATGCTGTTGCGCCAGAAGCGGTTCACCGGCAGCCACACGACCTACCAGCGGCAACCCTTCTTCCTCTTCCTGCAACAGACGAATCCCGCGTGATGCGCCGGAAACAATTTCAATAACGCCTTTGCGTGCCAGCGCCTTCAGATGTTCTTCAGCCGCGTTTGGGGAACGGAACCCCAAACGCTGCGCGATTTCCGCACGCGTCGGCGGCATACCTGTCTGGCTGATGTGATCACGGATGAGATCAAACACCTCTTGTTGCCTGGCCGTTAACGCTTTCATTCCGCCCCCTGGGTGTATATACAGTTATGCTGTGAGTATATACAGCAAAAGGCGATTTTGGAACCATAAACTGCACAATAAACCAGAGATTTATCGAAATCTGGAAGGGTTATCCAAAATGCGACCATAACAGGATGCACCAGGTTATCACGGCGACGATAATCGCAATCAGCACCGCGGCGGATCCCATATCTTTAGCGCGTCCGGAAAGCTCATGGTATTCAGAGCCAATTCGGTCAACCACTGCTTCGATGGCGCTATTGAGGATTTCCACAATCATCACCAGCATCACGGAGCTGATAAGCAGCACGCGGGTAATTGCGTCCACATCCAGCCAGCAGGCGATGACCACCGCCAACAATACCGCTACGCCTTCCTGACGGAATGCCGCTTCGTTGATCCATGCAGCGCGTAAACCTTTCCAGGAATAGCCAGCAGCTTTGATAATTCGGGTGAATCCAGTGGTATTATTGGCCATTGAAAGAACCTTTTTACATTATGAGCGTCAATATCAGTGTACCGTTAAATCCGATGATTCGGGTTTGCGTAACGCCGCGCGAAACATGAGCGGATACCACAGAATTTCCCATGACTTTCTGCTATCCTTGCCGCGCATTTGCATTATTAACCAGAGGCTTTACATCGTTTATGTCCGGCTGGCCACGAATTTACTACAAATTACTGAATTTACCATTAAGCATCCTGGTAAAAAGCAAGTCTATTCCGGCAGATCCTGCCCCGGAACTGGGGCTGGATACCTCTCGTCCAATTATGTACGTTTTACCGTACAACTCGAAAGCAGATTTGCTGACGTTGCGCGCCCAGTGTCTGGCACATGACCTGCCTGACCCGTTAGAGCCGCTGGAAATCGACGGCACGCTACTGCCGCGCTATGTGTTCATTCACGGCGGGCCGCGTGTATTCACCTATTACACGCCGAAAGAAGAGTCTATTAAGCTGTTCCACGACTATCTCGATTTGCACCGTAGCAACCCAAATCTGGATGTGCAGATGGTGCCAGTATCGGTGATGTTTGGTCGCGCGCCAGGGCGTGAAAAAGGCGAAGTGAACCCGCCGCTGCGTATGCTTAACGGCGTACAGAAATTTTTCGCTGTACTGTGGCTCGGTCGCGACAGTTTTGTGCGTTTCTCGCCGTCAGTTTCGCTGCGCCGTATGGCGGATGAACACGGCACGGATAAAACTATCGCGCAGAAACTGGCGCGCGTGGCGCGTATGCACTTTGCCCGTCAACGTCTGGCTGCCGTAGGCCCACGTCTGCCTGCTCGTCAGGATCTGTTTAATAAGCTGCTCGCCTCCCGCGCTATTGCGAAAGCGGTAGAAGATGAAGCGCGCAGCAAAAAAATCTCCCATGAAAAAGCGCAGCAGAACGCGATTGCGCTGATGGAAGAGATTGCGGCGAATTTCTCTTACGAGATGATCCGCCTGACTGACCGTATTCTGGGCTTTACCTGGAACCGCCTTTACCAGGGCATCAACGTCCATAACGCCGAGCGCGTTCGCCAGCTGGCCCACGACGGTCATGAGCTGGTATATGTGCCTTGCCACCGCAGTCACATGGACTACCTGCTGCTTTCTTACGTGCTGTACCACCAGGGGCTGGTGCCGCCGCATATCGCCGCCGGGATCAACCTGAACTTCTGGCCGGCCGGGCCGATTTTCCGCCGTCTGGGTGCGTTCTTTATTCGCCGTACTTTTAAAGGCAATAAGCTCTATTCCACCGTTTTCCGTGAGTATCTCGGCGAACTGTTCAGCCGTGGTTATTCCGTCGAGTACTTCGTGGAAGGCGGTCGTTCCCGTACGGGGCGTTTGCTGGATCCGAAAACCGGTACGCTGTCGATGACCATTCAGGCGATGCTGCGTGGCGGCACGCGTCCGATTACGCTGATTCCGATCTATATCGGTTATGAGCACGTCATGGAAGTGGGTACTTACGCCAAAGAACTGCGCGGTGCGACGAAAGAGAAAGAGAGCCTGCCGCAGATGCTGCGCGGTTTAAGCAAGCTGCGTAATCTCGGCCAGGGTTACGTCAATTTCGGTGAACCAATGCCGTTGATGACCTACCTTAACCAGCACGTACCAGACTGGCGTGAATCTATCGATCCCATCGAAGCGGTGCGTCCGGCCTGGTTAACGCCGACGGTCAATAATATTGCTGCCGATCTGATGGTACGCATTAACAACGCAGGCGCGGCAAACGCCATGAACCTGTGCTGTACTGCGCTACTGGCGTCACGTCAGCGCTCACTCACCCGCGAGCAGTTAACCGAGCAACTCAACTGCTACCTGGATCTGATGCGCAACGTACCTTACTCCACGGACTCTACCGTTCCTTCAGCCAGCGCCAGCGAGCTTATCGATCACGCGCTGCAAATGAACAAGTTTGAAGTCGAGAAAGACACTATCGGCGACATCATCATTCTGCCGCGCGAGCAAGCGGTGTTGATGACCTACTATCGCAACAACATTGCGCATATGTTGGTGCTGCCTTCGCTGATGGCGGCAATTGTCACCCAGCATCGCCACATCTCCCGCGACGTATTGATGGAGCACGTCAATGTGCTTTACCCAATGCTGAAAGCGGAGCTGTTCCTGCGCTGGGATCGCGACGAGTTGCCGGACGTTATTGATGCGCTGGCAAATGAGATGCAACGTCAGGGGCTGATTACCCTGCAAGATGATGAGTTGCATATCAACCCGGCGCATTCTCGCACGCTACAGCTGCTCGCCGCAGGCGCGCGCGAAACGCTGCAACGTTATGCCATCACCTTCTGGCTGTTGAGCGCCAACCCGTCGATCAACCGCGGTACGCTGGAGAAAGAGAGCCGCACCGTCGCGCAACGTCTCTCCGTGCTGCACGGTATCAACGCGCCGGAGTTCTTCGACAAGGCGGTGTTCAGTTCTCTGGTGCTGACGCTGCGTGATGAAGGGTATATCAGCGATAGCGGCGATGCCGAACCGGCAGAAACGATGAAGGTTTATCAGTTGCTGGCGGAGTTGATTACATCAGACGTGCGTTTGACGATTGAGAGTGCGACGCAGGGCGAAGGGTAATCAGTGAGAATTGCCGGATGCGGCGCAAACGCCTTATCCGGCTTACCATAATCTGCAAATTCAATAAATTGCGATCTGTTGTGTAGGCCTGAGAAGCGCAGCGCATCAGGCACCCCAGAAGAAAGCCGGATGATCATCCGGCTTTTTTACATCATCAGAAATGCCAGTAACTCATTGCCAGCCCTAAAAACAGTACCAGACCAACATAGTTATTATTCATAAATGCTTTAAAGCAGGCTTCACGCTCGCGGTTGGCAATCAGTTTTTGTTGATAAACAAACAGCGCGCCAGCCACCAGAATTGACCAGTAATATCCCCAGCCTAAGCCATTTAACTCACCGATGATCGCCATCAGCGCCAGTACGCCAATCTGCAAAATACCAATAATCAATTTATCGTATTGGCCGAACAGGATTGCCGTGGATTTAATGCCAATCTTCACATCATCATCGCGGTCAACCATCGCATACTGCGTGTCGTAAGCCACCGCCCAGAGAATATTGGCGAGGAACATTAACCAGCAACTCAATGGCACCGACTCACTCACAGCGGCAAAAGCCATTGGAATCGACCAGCCAAACGCCGCGCCCAGCACCACTTGCGGTAGATGGGTATACCGCTTCATAAACGGGTACACCCACGCCAGCGCTAGCGCGGCAATCGACAACAGAATGGTCATCGTATTCAGCGTCAGCACCAGTAAAAACGAAATCAGTACCAGCACGACAAACAGCGCGCGCGCCTCTTTCTCTGTTACCGCGCCGCTGGGAAGTGGTCGGTTCGCCGTGCGCTTAACATGACCATCAAACTTGCGGTCAGCATAATCATTCACCACACATCCGGCAGCGCGCATCAGCCAGACACCCGCGACAAACACCGCCAGGATCCAGAGCTGGGGAACGCCCGGTGTCGCCACCCACAACGCCCATAATGTTGGCCAGAGCAGCAGTAACGCGCCAATTGGCTTATCCGTACGCATTAAGCGATGAAACGCCAGCAGCTTATTCTGCGTCAGACTCCACTCCATATTTTTTTCCTCTTAGTACAACGGTGACGCCGGTAAAAACAGTTCTGTTAGCAACAGCGGTTTACCGCTTAATCGCAGGCGGGAACGTCGCCCCCACAGCCCGGCATCACGGCCTATCTCAATAAAGTCCCGGGTTAATGTCGATGATGTGAACAGATAGCGTCCTAACGGCGTTTTACCCAATTTTTGTAACGCCAGCTCCGGCCCGCTTAACGTTGACACAGGAACGACGGTACGACCGGCAAGCCACGGTTCACCATCGGCACATAACAAAATTTCACGTAACCAGTAACGAGACTCTTTCGGCAGCAGCGGCAGTTCTTCGGGGATTTCATTCTGCTCGACAAACCCTTCGCGGATCATCGTCACGCTTACCGTTTTTCCCTGCTGTTCAAAACGTTTTGTCATGGAATCCTCCAGCAACAGCCAGTCGAGCAGTTGCGGATCCAGGGCAGGGATCTCTTTAAAATAGCGCAGCGCACGCAGTTGCGTTAACGCGGGGTGTGACATGCCGAACTCTCCGTTACATAACGTAAAGGCATTGTATCGCAGAAAAGTGTTTACGGGAGATGTAAAGCAAATTAAGTGATCTAATACGCAACAAAAACGCAACAATCGCATGAAGTGGTAAAACGATGTTGAACCTTACGCTTTACCGATGCCCGTGCTGGCGAGGGCAACCGTAGGGGCATCACCGTCCAGGATGCCAGGAACGGTGATGTTTTCCTTTACTTAAACACCCTTATTCATTATACGATGAGCTCGCCAACTCGCAGTAAAAATTGGGAAAAGCGCATATTTACCATGAGATTTGGAGCTGAAAAGTGTTTCCTGAGTAAGATTAACAGGCAACATCTCATGTCTGGATTTGTAGATATACGTGGAATTCCAATTGGTATCTTTTGTAGGATTCAACATATCATGTAAGCGCTGGGAGCTTACCACCATAACTGGCCCATCATCGACTGAGGAGAACAGGATAAAGATATTATCGTTTCGTGTTAATTCATTCGTGTTAAAGGTTCTTAAATTATCTTCAGTTTCTATAAATATAGGTGAAACATCATCACTACGAATCCACTCTTTATAAAGATGCCAAACATTTGCTTTGATCATATCATCCGTTGATCGTAAGGCCTGATCGATAAGTTGGATAAAAAAATTGTTATTTTTATCAATTAGCCATTTATTCGTATTAAATCTGTTAATAAAATCGATCATCTGTTGGGTATCGAAATTCACCTCACTGAATCGATGTTGACGCATAAAATCATCGAACTTGTTATCTTCATCAGAATGGATATAACTGCGTATAATGGGATCTTTTATATAAGGACAATGGCTAAATATTTTCTTCATATTCTCAATAAAGTTTTTATTAACAATATTAAGTATTTTTAATTGCATCACCAGTTTTACGGCCAGAACGGATTTCAATATCATTGCATTATCTGGCAATGTATCAATCATTTTTATAATGTTATTGATATAACCATCGAGATCTTCATTCCAAAATATATCTGAATAATCAATAGTTAATTCCAATTGTTCTGTAATGCAATCTTTAAAATTCCCTGTCGACATTCGCACATAATCAAACATAACAGCTGTCAAATTCGATTTAATAAATGATATTTCTTTGGCAGACAGAAACTCTGCTCTGGTGAAGTGCGAAGCGTAAAGATAACAATTATCGAAGTTTGAATTTCTAATCTGACATTCGCGAAAATTACTATGACCAAGTTGACTCTGCGAGAAGTCAACTGTATCAAGAATATTTTTGCTGAAATCGACACATTCACCACTCGCTTTGATAAAAATCAGATTGTGTAAACGTCGACATCTAAATATGACATTATCAACTATTGCAGTAGTAAAATTGCAATCCCCAATTTCTTTACATTCGAATGTTACATGTTGTAGATTTGATGATAAAAAAGACACCTTCGATATAACGTCACCTTTAAAATGACAACTTGTTAAATCCAAATCAGACAGGTCGATATACCCCTGCGCATCTTTATCCATCAGAAAATTGCAAGCGCATTCAATTTTTTTCATTTCTGTAGAATTTTACACTTATAGTATCATTACTGATTGAGACTTCACGAAACATATTTATTGCATGATTTTTTCGTTCCGTTGTTTTATATTTGAAAAAATATTGCCGATATAAATAAAGTTATCTCTGTTTAAACCTGGCACCCCATTTAAATTACGTAGTAAATCAAGATCTACTATATTATTTCCTTGCACCACATCATGTTTCATCAAAGAGTTATTGCCGCCAGAATTTAGGATATGACTTATCATAAAACCTCTGCATAACAGAAATAAAATAACCTGGAAAAGTAGCCTGAATGTCCAGACACTACCGGCGAAAGGAAAAGAATCTCTGATAAGGCATTGAGATAATGGATATTCTTAGTGAAGAAGAAGTGAGTTACTATAAAAAATCGCTCATATCCCAGGAAGGAAGCATAAAAAAAGGTGCGCCAGGAGACGCACCAGTTGTTGCAAAATCAGCACTGTGGGGCGTAATTACCCCTTGCCTTTTACACTGCTGATAAAGGTGGAACGGGCAGATGTCGATCCCAGGCGTTCAGCTTCATCAAGCAGTTTTAACGCCTTATCAACATCACCTTTCGCGACAGCGTTTTTGATCGCGGTATTAAAATAACTTTCCGTGTCGTTGAGCATCGGCTCGCTTTTCTTCACCGGTGCCGGAGCGGGTGCAGCCACAGCTGGTGCCGCCGTGTTACCTACCGTAACCGGAGCTGGAGCGGAAGAACCAAATAAAGGTCCTACCAACACGCTGGAGCTGGAGTTCGTTTTCACTTTCAGTTTCAGTAAGCCATCGGTGGTATGACGAGCAACCGGATCGGGGATATCCGGGATCGAGTTACCGACGCCCTTGGCATAGGCTTTAGCCGGGTCGAGCAGTTGGGTCGTCTGCTGGAGATCTTTTTCCGTGGTAAAGACCAGAACATAAAGTTTTTGCTGCCCCAATGCCGGTGTCAGGCGCATAACGCCTTCCAGCCGATCTGCACTCATCACGCCTGGTTCCTGGTAGGTGAAATAACTGCTGGGGAAGAAGGCTGATGGGGTCATGTTCTGATCAAGAATCAGCACGTTCGGCGCAAAAACGCTGGTTTGTTTGTTCACTTCGCTGGTCAGCGTCAGGGTCAGTTCGCCAATGTTTGCCGGGACGCTGTACGCAGCAACCGGACCACTGATGCCGGGAACGTTCAGTTGTTGGCCGCCGGTCGCCAGTTGGGTGGTCTGGGTTTTAGATTGATCGACCGGTGTCCAGGTGAGTTGTTGCAGCGCAGCAGATGGAATGGCTGGCGCGTCGCTGGTGTTTTGCGGTACGTAGTTAACATCGGCAAGGCTAATTCCAGGCGCGCTTGCCAGTAACCCTGCTGATAAACAGAGGACGATGAGACTTTTATTCATTTTCATTGTTTTCACCTCAAAATCTGGAGCTCAGCGGTAGCCAGGCAATAGCGCGCTAAACCCGATAATCAGAGGGGCTTTCGCCCCTTTCAGATAATGACAACCTGTTTTTATGCCGGATGCGGCGTAAACGCCTTATCCGGCCCAGGTTTTGCTATTACCACCAGATTTCCATCTGGGCACCGAAGGTCCACTCGTCGCTGTCGCCACGACCGAAGCTGCCGCCGTTGAAATCAGCAGGAACGGCTTTGCCGAAGTTCGCGTTGTTATCAGCGTTACCGGTGTAGTCGTAACCCCATTTCTCATCCCACTTGGCGTAGGTTGCGAAGACACGAATAGCCGGGCGTGACCAGATGCTGTCGCCAGCCTGCCATTGTTGTGCGAGGGTAATTTTGTACTGATTGTTCTTGTCGCCGGTGCGCTGGGATTCGACGTTGTCGTAGCCGATTTCCATCACGGTGCTCATGATTGGCGTCCACTTGTACATCGGGCGAATACCGACGGTCCACCACTTGGTGCCGTTGTCGTTATCCCAGTTGATATCCTGGTACATACCCACGTACATCATGTCCCAGTTGTCGCCCATGGAGATCGCACCGTGGTCGAGGATACGCAGCATGTGACCGTTGTTGTTGATATTGTAGGCAAATTTTTCGTTATCAAATGCAACGCCAGAACCCTGCGACAGCCCTTTACCCTGCGAGGTCATCGAGTCAGTAGCGTACTGAACAACAAACTTGTTAAAGCCCTTCAGGACACTCTGAGTATGTTCAGCAGTGAATAACCAGCCGTCTTTCGATGCGCCATCAACCAGACGATAGTTATCACGCAAGTTGGCACGACCGTAGTCGACACCCAGTTCTAATGTGCCGCCCGGGTTGATTTCCATCTGCGCTAAACGCACATCGAAAACGTCGTTCGCGGTTTCGTTGGTATAGTCATAAATATTGTTGCTGGCGAAAGAGGAAGAACCACCAGCTTCAGAGGAGCGGGTTGCTGCCAGAGAGAGTTTACCGAAGCCAACATCGATGTTTTCCAGACCGGCACCAGGACCAGAAATATCCCAGTAGTAGAAGTCGATCATATGAACGTCATGACGTTGGTAGAAGCGCTTACCTGCCCAGATGGTGGAGCCTGGCAGCCATTCGATCAGGTTTTTACCCTGCACGTTTGCTTCACGGAAGGCCGGATCGGTAGCTTCCCAGTCATTCTGTTGTGCGACGGAATAGGCCACGTTAGTGTCGAAATAGAAGCTCTTATCGCCCTCTTTCCACACTTCCTGACCCAATTTTAATTCAGCATAAGTTTCACATTCGTTGCCAAGACGGTATTTACTTTGAGCACCGGTAGTCTGGAAACACTGTTGTTCACCGCCGCTACCTGTCCAACCAATACCGGAACGTGCATAGCCGTGGAAATCAACAGCCATTGCCTGAGCAGACATTACGCCCGCTGCGACGGCAACCGCCAGAGGAAGTTTGCGCAGAGTAATCATCATTCTATCTCCTGAGTCATTGCTTTTCTTTTTTCACATCACCTGTGACAGGCTTTGTGTGTTTTGTGGGGTGCTTAAACGCCCGGCTCCTTATGCAGTCGACGACATGCAGTGCCATCCTCACGGAACAGATGGCAACGCTCTGGCGGCAGGCCGATAGCGAATGTGGCACCTTCTTCTACCAACACCACGTCGTTCTGGCGGTACACCAGGTTTTGACGAATGGAAGGGATCTGGATATGGATTTGAGTTTCGTTGCCGAGTTGCTCGACGACCTGAACTTCACCCTCAAGGATGACGTCAGCGATATCACTCGGCAGTAGATGTTCCGGGCGAATACCCAGCGACATATTGGCTCCAACCTGGACATCACGGCTTTCAACTGGCAGCCAGACTTGCTGACGATTTGGCATCGGCAGCTCCACCTGCACTTGATCGATTGCGGTGGCGGTCACTTTTACCGGCAGGAAGTTCATCTTTGGCGAACCGATAAATCCGGCGACAAAACGGTCTGCCGGATAGTGGTACAGCTCCAGCGGTTTCCCAACCTGCGCCACGCGACCGGCGTCCAGCACCACGATTTTGTCGGCCAGCGTCATCGCTTCGACCTGATCGTGGGTGACGTAAATCATTGTGCGGCCCAGGCGTTTATGCAGACGGGAGATTTCGATACGCATTTGCACACGCAGTGCAGCATCGAGGTTGGAGAGCGGTTCATCGAGCAAAAATACGCTTGGCTCGGCCACCAGCGTACGGCCAATCGCCACACGCTGACGCTGACCACCGGAGAGCGCTTTCGGTTTGCGATCCAGCAAATGCGCCAGTTGTAGCACTTCCGCCACCTGGTTAACGCGTTGGTTAATCACCTCTTTTTTTGCGCCAGCCAGTTTCAGGCCAAATGACATGTTTTCTGCTACTGACAGGTGGGGATAGAGCGCGTAAGACTGAAACACCATACCAACGCCGCGTTCTGCTGGCGGAGTGTCATTCATCCGTTTCTCACCGATGAACAGGTCGCCGCTGGTGATCGTCTCAAGCCCGGCAATCATGCGCAGTAAAGTCGATTTACCGCAGCCAGACGGTCCGACAAACACCACGAATTCACCTTCATGGATATCGAGATTGATATCTTTCGATACCACGACCTCGCCCCAGGCTTTCGTTACATTTTGCAGCTGTACGCTCGCCATGCCCTTCTCCCTTTGTAACAACCTGTCATCGACAGCAACATTCATGATGGGCTGACTATGCGTCATCAGGAGATGGCTTAAATCCTCCACCCCCTGGCTTTTTTATGGGGGAGGAGGCGGGAGGATGAGAATACGGCTTCTGTGAACTAAACCGAGGTCATGTAAGGAATTTCGTGATGTTGCTTGCAAAAATCGTGGCGATTTTATGTGCGCATCTCCACATTACCGCCAATTCTGTAACAGAGATCACACAAAGCGACGGTGGGGCGTAGGGGCAAGGAGGATGGAAAGAGGTTGCCGTATAAAGAAACTAGAGTCCGTTTAGGTGTTTTCACGAGCACTTCACCAACAAGGACCATAGATTATGAAAATAAAAACAGGTGCACGCATCCTCGCATTATCCGCATTAACGACGATGATGTTTTCCGCCTCGGCTCTCGCCAAAATCGAAGAAGGTAAACTGGTAATCTGGATTAACGGCGATAAAGGCTATAACGGTCTCGCTGAAGTCGGTAAGAAATTCGAGAAAGATACCGGAATTAAAGTCACCGTTGAGCATCCGGATAAACTGGAAGAGAAATTCCCACAGGTTGCGGCAACTGGCGATGGCCCTGACATTATCTTCTGGGCACACGACCGCTTTGGTGGCTACGCTCAATCTGGCCTGTTGGCTGAAATCACCCCGGACAAAGCGTTCCAGGACAAGCTGTATCCGTTTACCTGGGATGCCGTACGTTACAACGGCAAGCTGATTGCTTACCCGATCGCTGTTGAAGCGTTATCGCTGATTTATAACAAAGATCTGCTGCCGAACCCGCCAAAAACCTGGGAAGAGATCCCGGCGCTGGATAAAGAACTGAAAGCGAAAGGTAAGAGCGCGCTGATGTTCAACCTGCAAGAACCGTACTTCACCTGGCCGCTGATTGCTGCTGACGGGGGTTATGCGTTCAAGTATGAAAACGGCAAGTACGACATTAAAGACGTGGGCGTGGATAACGCTGGCGCGAAAGCGGGTCTGACCTTCCTGGTTGACCTGATTAAAAACAAACACATGAATGCAGACACCGATTACTCCATCGCAGAAGCTGCCTTTAATAAAGGCGAAACAGCGATGACCATCAACGGCCCGTGGGCATGGTCCAACATCGACACCAGCAAAGTGAATTATGGTGTAACGGTACTGCCGACCTTCAAGGGTCAACCATCCAAACCGTTCGTTGGCGTGCTGAGCGCAGGTATTAACGCCGCCAGTCCGAACAAAGAGCTGGCGAAAGAGTTCCTCGAAAACTATCTGCTGACTGATGAAGGTCTGGAAGCGGTTAATAAAGACAAACCGCTGGGTGCCGTAGCGCTGAAGTCTTACGAGGAAGAGTTGGCGAAAGATCCACGTATTGCCGCCACCATGGAAAACGCCCAGAAAGGTGAAATCATGCCGAACATCCCGCAGATGTCCGCTTTCTGGTATGCCGTGCGTACTGCGGTGATCAACGCCGCCAGCGGTCGTCAGACTGTCGATGAAGCCCTGAAAGACGCGCAGACTCGTATCACCAAGTAATGCTGTGAAATGCCGGATGCGGCGTGAACGCCTTGTCCGGCCTACAAAACCGAAACGTATGTAGGCCTGATAAGACGCGTCAGCGTCGCATCAGGCAGTTGTTGTCGGATAAGGCGTGAAAGCCTTATCCGTCCTGGAATGAGGAAGAACCCCATGGATGTCATTAAAAAGAAACATTGGTGGCAAAGCGACGCGCTGAAATGGTCAGTGCTAGGTCTGCTCGGCCTGCTGGTGGGTTACCTTGTTGTTTTAATGTACGCACAAGGGGAATACCTGTTCGCCATTACCACGCTGATATTGAGTTCAGCGGGGCTGTATATTTTCGCCAATCGTAAAGCCTACGCCTGGCGCTATGTTTACCCGGGAATGGCTGGAATGGGATTATTCGTCCTCTTCCCTCTGGTCTGCACCATCGCCATTGCCTTCACCAACTACAGCAGCACTAACCAGCTGACTTTTGAACGTGCGCAGGAAGTGTTGTTAGATCGCTCCTGGCAAGCAGGCAAAACCTATAACTTTGGTCTTTACCCGGCGGGCGATGAGTGGCAACTGGCGCTCAGCGACGGCGAAACCGGCAAAAATTACCTCTCCGACGCTTTTAAATTTGGCGGCGAGCAAAAACTGCAACTGAAAGAAACGACCGCCCAGCCCGAAGGCGAACGCGCGAATCTGCGCGTGATTACCCAGAATCGTCAGGCGCTGAGTGACATTACCGCCATTCTGCCGGATGGCAACAAAGTGATGATGAGCTCCCTGCGCCAGTTTTCTGGCACGCAGCCGCTCTACACACTCGACGGTGACGGCACGTTGACGAATAATCAGAGCGGCGTGAAATATCGTCCGAATAACCAAATTGGCTTTTACCAGTCCATTACCGCCGACGGCAACTGGGGTGATGAAAAGCTAAGCCCCGGTTACACCGTGACCACCGGCTGGAAAAACTTTACCCGCGTCTTTACCGACGAAGGCATTCAGAAACCGTTCCTCGCCATTTTCGTCTGGACCGTGGTGTTCTCGCTGATCACTGTCTTTTTAACGGTGGCGGTCGGCATGGTTCTGGCGTGTCTGGTGCAGTGGGAAGCGTTGCGCGGCAAAGCGGTCTATCGCGTCCTGCTGATTCTGCCCTACGCGGTGCCATCGTTCATTTCAATCTTGATTTTCAAAGGGTTGTTTAACCAGAGCTTCGGTGAAATCAACATGATGTTGAGCGCGCTGTTTGGCGTGAAGCCCGCCTGGTTCAGCGATCCGACCACCGCCCGCACGATGCTAATTATCGTCAATACCTGGCTGGGTTATCCGTACATGATGATCCTCTGCATGGGCTTGCTGAAAGCGATTCCGGACGATTTGTATGAAGCCTCAGCAATGGATGGCGCAGGTCCGTTCCAGAACTTCTTTAAGATTACGCTGCCGCTGCTGATTAAACCGCTGACGCCGCTGATGATCGCCAGCTTCGCCTTTAACTTTAACAACTTCGTGCTGATTCAACTGTTAACCAACGGCGGCCCGGATCGTCTTGGCACGACCACGCCAGCCGGTTATACCGACCTGCTTGTTAACTACACCTACCGCATCGCTTTTGAAGGCGGCGGGGGTCAGGACTTCGGTCTGGCGGCAGCAATTGCCACGCTGATCTTCCTGCTGGTGGGTGCGCTGGCGATAGTGAACCTGAAAGCCACGCGAATGAAGTTTGATTAAGGGAGATAACAAAAATGGCAATGGTCCAACCGAAATCGCAAAAAGCTCGTTTATTTATTACTCACCTGCTACTGCTACTTTTTATCGCAGCGATTATGTTCCCGCTGCTGATGGTCGTCGCTATCTCGCTGCGTCAGGGAAACTTTGCGACCGGCAGCCTGATCCCGGAGCAAATCTCCTGGGATCACTGGAAACTGGCGTTAGGTTTTAGCGTTGAACAGGCTGATGGTCGCATTACGCCACCGCCATTCCCGGTACTGCTGTGGCTGTGGAACTCGGTAAAGGTCGCCGGGATTTCCGCGATTGGCATTGTGGCGCTCTCCACCACCTGCGCCTACGCTTTCGCCCGTATGCGCTTTCCAGGCAAAGCGACGCTGCTGAAAGGAATGCTGATTTTCCAGATGTTCCCGGCAGTACTTTCACTGGTCGCGTTGTATGCGTTGTTTGATCGTCTGGGTGAGTACATTCCATTCATTGGCCTGAATACTCACGGCGGCGTAATTTTCGCGTATCTGGGTGGGATTGCGCTGCATGTCTGGACCATCAAAGGCTATTTCGAAACCATCGACAGTTCGCTGGAAGAAGCTGCTGCGCTGGATGGTGCGACACCGTGGCAGGCCTTCCGCCTTGTCCTGTTGCCGCTGTCAGTACCGATTCTGGCGGTGGTATTCATCCTGTCGTTTATCGCTGCCATTACTGAAGTTCCGGTCGCGTCGCTGTTACTGCGTGACGTAAACAGCTACACCCTGGCCGTGGGGATGCAGCAATACCTCAACCCGCAAAACTACCTGTGGGGTGACTTTGCCGCCGCTGCCGTGATGTCTGCATTACCGATCACCATCGTCTTCTTGCTGGCTCAACGCTGGCTGGTCAACGGCCTGACGGCAGGTGGTGTGAAAGGTTAAAGATGTTGTTCTGCCAATGTTATGCCGCTGCACCCTCAACTTACGTTATCCCAACTTGTGACTGTTATTCGGCGCTCCACGGAGCGCCTTTTTTTCTTTCGTCTGCAATCTGAATCGTTCGCCGGTTAATATTTCCATCATAGAGCTTATTATTTTTACGTTATTTGTTTTCCCACTTACGATAATTCTCTTTCGTGCTCTGAGTCACGGCAATAGTATTGTTTTTATCAATTTTGGATAATTATCACAATTAAGATCACAGAAAAGACATTACGTAAACGCATTGTAAAAAATGATAATTGCCTTAACTGCCTGACAATTCCAACATCAATGCACTGATAAAAGATCAGAATGGTCTAAGGCAGGTCTGAATGAATACCCAGTATAATTCCAGTTATATATTTTCGATTACCTTAGTCGCTACATTAGGTGGTTTATTATTTGGCTACGACACCGCCGTTATTTCCGGTACTGTTGAGTCACTCAATACCGTCTTTGTTGCTCCACAAAACTTAAGTGAATCCGCTGCCAACTCCCTGTTAGGGTTTTGCGTGGCCAGCGCTCTGATTGGTTGCATCATCGGCGGTGCCCTCGGTGGTTATTGCAGTAACCGCTTCGGTCGTCGTGATTCACTTAAGATTGCTGCTGTCCTGTTTTTTATTTCTGGTGTAGGTTCTGCCTGGCCAGAACTTGGTTTTACCTCTATAAACCCGGACAACACAGTGCCTGTTTATCTGGCAGGTTATGTCCCGGAATTTGTTATTTATCGCATTATTGGCGGTATTGGCGTTGGTTTAGCCTCAATGCTCTCGCCAATGTATATTGCGGAACTGGCTCCAGCTCATATTCGCGGGAAACTGGTCTCTTTTAACCAGTTTGCGATTATTTTCGGGCAACTTTTAGTTTACTGCGTAAACTATTTTATTGCCCGTTCCGGTGATGCCAGCTGGCTGAATACTGACGGCTGGCGTTATATGTTTGCCTCGGAATGTATCCCTGCACTGCTGTTCTTAATGCTGCTGTATACCGTGCCAGAAAGTCCTCGCTGGCTGATGTCGCGCGGCAAGCAAGAACAGGCGGAAGGTATCCTGCGCAAAATTATGGGCAACACGCTTGCAACTCAGGCAGTACAGGAAATTAAACACTCCCTGGATCATGGCCGCAAAACCGGTGGTCGTCTGCTGATGTTTGGCGTGGGCGTGATTGTAATCGGCGTAATGCTCTCCATCTTCCAGCAATTTGTCGGCATCAATGTGGTGCTGTACTACGCGCCGGAAGTGTTCAAAACGCTGGGGGCCAGCACGGATATCGCGCTGTTGCAGACCATTATTGTCGGAGTTATCAACCTCACCTTCACCGTTCTGGCAATTATGACGGTGGATAAATTTGGTCGTAAGCCACTGCAAATTATCGGCGCACTCGGAATGGCAATCGGTATGTTTAGCCTCGGTACCGCGTTTTACACTCAGGCACCGGGTATTGTGGCGCTACTGTCGATGCTGTTCTATGTTGCCGCCTTTGCCATGTCCTGGGGTCCGGTATGCTGGGTACTGCTGTCGGAAATCTTCCCGAATGCTATTCGTGGTAAAGCGCTGGCAATCGCGGTGGCGGCCCAGTGGCTGGCGAACTACTTCGTCTCCTGGACCTTCCCGATGATGGACAAAAACTCCTGGCTGGTGGCCCATTTCCACAACGGTTTCTCCTACTGGATTTACGGTTGTATGGGCGTTCTGGCAGCACTGTTTATGTGGAAATTTGTCCCGGAAACCAAAGGTAAAACCCTTGAGGAGCTGGAAGCGCTCTGGGAACCGGAAACGAAGAAAACACAACAAACTGCTACGCTGTAATCTTCCTGTCCAGCACGCCGCGCCATTTCGGCGTGCTGACTTTTTACTCCCGCTTCAGCCGTTTCGAATTACACAGCCACAGGGTGATCACCAGTAACAGGATCGCAGCCGAGTAGATCAACACATCCAGTGGCGATTTATGATCGACGATGATCAAGCGCACAATGGCGGTGATCCCAATATAGACAAAGTAACGTAGCGGGAAGTGAAAACCGGACTGAAAGTACTTCACAATCAGCGCGATAAATTCGAAATAGAGAAAGTAAACCACCAGTCCTTCTACCAGCTCATATTTGCTGGTTTGTTCTGGCGCGAACAGCACATCAGCCAGATGCACCGTTTCTTTGCCGAGGAAGACAACCAAAATCAGGCCGAGGCACAGCAGGCCAAGATTGAGTACGGTCTGCAAAATGGTGGAGATAAACTCCACGCGCGGACGAGAGAGTGACGTCATAGCAGTACCTCCTTCACAGTGGCGAGCTTCCTGTATAACGCAAAAATGTGACGGAGATCTATATTTTTTGTGTATGTTTTGTTCAACCTGGATTTGGAGCGCGCCTCCACCAAAGCCGGATATACCTACCCGTAGGCCGGATAAGCCGCGCCTGGCGGCGCATCCGGCAAGACAAACCGCACCAAAGCCGGTAATTCAAAAATCACCCATTCAGGTGATTCCCAGCCACCAGCAATGCGCGAAAAATCGACAATGTTCCTCTGGAACAAATGAAACGTAACCTGATAAAGGTGGTAAAAATGAAGCCTTATTTTGCTGCTTTGATGTTATCAGTCTCTGTTCTTCCTGCTTATGCTGGTCCGCTCGGTACTGCTGATAAAGCCGACCTACCGCAAAGCAATGTCTCCAGCCCAATGATGGCCCAGTCGCTCAGGCAACCAGACCTGCAACCGATATCGACGGACAGGAAGACAGAATGTTTTCGCCTTTACACACCAGATCGCAAACCGGGGGTGAACTGCGTTCCTGATGGCTCAACAGGCCATTAAGAATGAGGGTGCCAGTGATTGCGAAAACTGGCACCTTTCCCATGACTTAGCGGAAATTGACGCTACGGTCGCTGGTCATGTCATACAACTGGAACTTACGCCCAAGTTGTTGACCACCGTCACGCGTCAGCGGCGTCCAGCCAATCGCCGCACGGCTGCGTGTCGGGCCAGACGAGAAGAGATCCAACGGTACCGAGACATACACGCCTTTGGTGAAGTCCCCTTCGCCGTACTCCTCTTTCGAAACATTAGTGATCGTGGCATAGCCACCCACCACCACGCCGCTATCAAAGCGTTTGGCGATCTCCAGCGTGCCGCCTTTATCCCCTGCCAGATACTGCCCGACGCTGGCTTTAACTAACACATCCTGAGCGAAAGATGGCGTCCAGTAGGCGGTCAGATGTCCGGTTTTCACGCTGTAGTCGGTGAATTTCATCATATCTTTTGCACTACGCCAGTCGCGCTGTTTAACGTAGTTGGCATCCAGACCAAACGCCCAGTTGCTGTCCAGCGGGCGATACAACACTTCTGCCCCCGCACCGCCAAACATGGTTTCGAGATAACCACCGTAGACCTGACCGTAGAAGCCGTTGCCCAGATGCTGGAAGTAGTTGGCTTGCAGGTTATTCACATAGACATCGTTCTGCACATACTCGCGCACATGGGTACGCACGCGCGGTAAGTGCGAGTCCTGCGGAGGATTAGTGTAGTTAAACTTGTCGTAGTTGTTGGCAAGATTTGCAAACAGGCTGCCGGTGGTCAGCAGATGGTCCGTCAGCCACAAATCTGCCGTTCCCATCACGCCCAGCTGATACATGTAAAAGTTTTCCGGGCCACCGACCGACTGGTTCAGCACCGGATCGATATGGAAATCAAAGCGTGATTTGTCGATATACCAGCCCTGCTCGGTGGACTGCGGAACCACTGGCTCGACGCGTTTTTGCGCCAGCGTCGTTTCGTGGCCCAACGGCTCTCCGGCGAGATGATTTTTCAGGCTGGCGACATCGGTTTCCGTCGTCGCCTGCGGCATGTTAAGGCGATTTTCCGTAATGCGGATCGTTTTGATCCCATCCGGCAGATCGTTCATCACGATCCGATTCGCACGGATGATCCCTTCGCGCGAATCACGATATTTCACCTGCTCGCCGGTAACATACAGCGTATCGCCTTTCGCCTGGATCTGTGGATCGGCAAGTCCGGCATTGTATTTCAACAGCGTTAACTGATTCGCCACCACCGAATACTGCAAAATGGCATCCTGCGGCTGCGGTTGATATTGCGGGCGGGCGTTATCGTTGTAAGACGGGCGCAGATCGTTAAAGTTGGTGCGCAACGTAACGCCAAACATAAAGGTGTTGCCACGTTCATAGCTAAGGTTAACGTCGGCCCAATCGGTAACGCGATAAATCGCACCGACGTTAAACTTACTTTTTTGCTCCAGCTTCCCGGCAAAATCCTGCTGATAATTATTGCCTTCATACTCCAGTTTCAGGCGCAGCGGTTGCCAGGGCGTCTGGTATTCCACGCCGCCAAACAGTGAGGCAGGACCGTGGAACATCTGGCTACCGTCGATAGATCCCGCCTGTTTGTAGCTGTTATCGCGATAGCAATATTTATCACTGGCTGAACAGAGCGGATTTTTCACATTACCGCTGGTGCCCAAATATCCCCAGCCCAGGCCGAGCGTAAAATCGAACGGCCCCCAGGCTTTGCTGGCAACAAGATATTCCGCATCAAACAGCCCCGTACCGCCGATATCCCGCGCACCAACCGCCACTTGCGGCAGCCAGTAACTCTCTTCCCACAAACGCAGTTTGAGATCGAAGGCTTTATCTTTATACGTTTGATCGCCAGAGAACGCTTCGACGCTGCTGTACTGCCGGGTGCGCACGTCGGTGTAGCGCAGCGTTGTTTCCAGCCACGGGAAGAGTTGCACTGAAGCTGAGTAATAACGGTACTGATCGTTATCGCGATAGTTCAGGCTCAACTCCCCTTCCCGCGCCATGCGTGCGGTGGGCGTTTGTAATAATCCTACGCCACCGAAATCCGACTGCGACGGGCCAATGGGCGCAGGATATGTTTCGCCGTAGCAAGCCATGCTAATGCCCAGCGCCAGTAAGCTAAGCAGATGTCTTTTTTTCATTATTGAGGTATCCGCTGCGTCAGAGTCTGAAGAATGTCGGCGTTAAGGGCATCAGGCGTCTCACTCCAGACGGAGTCCGCGAGGCCAACATAAATAATGCTGCCGGGCATCGGCTCTACGTGACGCTTGTTCCAGTAAGCCACCGGCGCTTTTTGCGTGCGTCCGTCCGGGTAAACCACCCACGCGTAGCTGCGATCCGCACCGCTGAGCAGGCTCTGGTCAGAGAGATAGCTCGCCACGTCGCGACCTGGAGTGAATGGCTGCTTGCCAGGACGGCTGATAAGCCCGAACAACGTGACCGTGGACGGCGGTGGTCCGACCCACAGCGTGTAGTTGCCCTGCAACGGCGGGTTACCGCGTTCGGCAACGCGGACGATATCGGGATCAAGATTGATTTTTTGCCTGCCCGTCACTTTCAACGCCTGAATTTGCTGGCGTAAGGCGTTAATCGCAGCGGCATCGTCGGCGCTGGAATCTGCGCCCTGTTCTGCCAGCCGTGTCAGCAACGCCTGCTGCTGACGCAATGCTGCCGCCGTTGCCAGCTCTTCGCTAATCACCGCACCGGGCCACCAGCTGTTTGCCAGCCGCGGTTGGCCTACCAGATCGATTAAATGCTCTGCGCCCGTTAGCGTTTTGGCCTCACAGCTGCCATTGCTGAACACCTTGACGGTTCCTGCCGCGAAGACCGATGACGCTCCCACACTCAAAAGCAACGCGACAATAGTTTGTTTAATCATTGTTTTGCCGCCTTGATGAGAGTGGTTTTCACCGGAAAATAATCCGCGCCGAGATACTGTTCCGACTGGCGAATTTGCCCTTCGCTGTCGATCCAATAGCGGTTATGCCAGCGCGCCTGGTCGGTGGAGACTTCTTCGTCCAGCACGCGAACCGGGGTTTCATCGCTGCCGACTTTGACGGTATCGGTGCCATCCCATTTGAAGACTGATCGTGCGGTGGCGTAGCGTACCTGCTTATACTCGGTCCAGCCCATCGTGCGCGTCCAGGTTGCACCATCAATGATTTGTGCGGGTTTAATCAGCGGGTCGGCGGCAAGGTTATTCACTTCAATCAGGTTGTCGCCGCCAAGCAAAGTCTTCACCAGACGACCATGTTGTGTGACGAGAGTGGCTTGATCCTGAGTGACCCATTTTTGTTGTCCGTCTTCAGCGAAGGCCAGCACCACAAACAATTGCGGCCCGCCATTAAGCTGCATGTACTGGCTGGCGTAGGGCATATTTTGAATATCATCGTCCGTCAGCTGTACGCCTGGCGTGCCGAACAGACTGTCCCACAGTGAATTGCCCAGCTCTTTAGTCGTGGCTGAACAGGCCTGTAATAACAGGCAGATAAGAATGAGTGCAGGTCGCTTCACGACTCTTCTCCAGAGGGGCAGAATAACCACACCGGAGTGTGGTTATGGTTAATCCCCTTCATATTTCAAGCCACAGATGCGATGACTCGAATTATTTTGGGGATACATACTTTATTACTGGGTACTGGTGGTTGTGGTTGTGGTGGTCCCGGTATTAGAACCATCACCGCCACCGGTTGCCGCGAGCGCGACACCCACCGCCGAGCTTACGGTGCTGACGCTGGTCGCGGAGGAACTCCCCGCCGAAACCGACGTTGCTGCCGACCCTGCCGCTTCGCCCACCTGTACAGGTGCAGCCCACGCAGAAGTCGCCGCAAGCGCAGATATGGCAAAAATGCCATACAGAACTTTTTTCATAACAATTTCCCTTCATTGAATGAATGGAGATTTACCCAAAAACATTTCGGGCGGGATCGAGTATACACAACTAAAGCATGCGAATTACGGCGCGGGGAATTAGCGATGGTGTTTTAGGATAATTGGAATGAATATCAAATATAAGTTTCAACTTATATTTAAATAACAATAAAAATCATAAACTTAAAATAAAAACAAAAGTAATTAATCTGCGTATTTTCCGAAATAAACAACGATTAAAAATCTATTTTAGGATTAACCTCACGGTATGATTTCCGTTAAATCACAGACAAGGGGATTTATCTGATAAAAAAATGCCGACATAACGTCGGCATTGTTATTAAGGTTATTTAATCAATCGTGCTATGTATTAATTGCCGAATACGATGTACATATCGGCATCGACCTGTAGGCCTGATAAGACGCGACCGCGTCGCATCAGGCATCGGTTGCCGGATGCGGCGTGAACGCCTTATCCGGCCTACATAGCGGCATCAGGCATGAACGATGATTAACCGCGCCACGCTTTATAGCGGTTAATCAGACCATTGGTCGAGCTATCGTGGCTGCTGATTTCTTTATCATCTTTCAGCTCTGGCAGAATACGGTTTGCCAGTTGTTTACCCAGCTCCACGCCCCACTGGTCGAAGGTGAAGATGTTCAGGATCACGCCCTGAGTAAAGATTTTGTGCTCATACAGCGCAATCAACGCCCCCAGGCTGAGCGGAGTGATTTCGCGCAGCAGGATGGAGTTGGTCGGGCGGTTACCTTCGAACACTTTGAACGGCACCACGTAGTCAAGCGTTGCCGGATCTTTACCCTGATCGCGATATTCCTGCTCAACCACTTCACGGGATTTACCAAACGCCAGCGCTTCGGTCTGGGCGAAGAAGTTAGACAGCAGTTTCTGGTGGTGATCAGAGAGCGGGTTATGGGTGATAGCCGGGGCGATGAAATCGCACGGTACCATTTTGGTTCCCTGGTGGATCAGCTGGTAGAACGCGTGCTGACCGTTAGTGCCTGGTTCACCCCAGATAATCGGGCCAGTCTGGTAATCCACAACGTTACCGTTACGGTCAACATACTTACCGTTGGACTCCATATTGCCCTGCTGGAAGTACGCCGCGAAACGGTGCATATACTGGTCATACGGCAGAATCGCTTCAGTTTCCGCACCAAAGAAATTGTTGTACCAGATGCCAATCAGCGCCAGCAGTACAGGCAGGTTTTTCTCGGCAGGCGTGGTGGAGAAATGCTTGTCCATCGCGTGTGCGCCAGAAAGCAGTTCAACGAAGTTATCAAAGCCGATGGAGAGAACAATCGACAGGCCAATCGCTGACCACAAAGAGTAACGGCCGCCAACCCAGTCCCAGAACTCGAACATGTTGGCAGTATCAATACCAAACTCGCCAACGGCTTTGGCATTGGTGGAGAGCGCAGCGAAGTGTTTCGCAACGTGTTTTTCATCACCTGCCGCTTTCAGGAACCAGTCACGCGCGCTATGGGCGTTGGTCATGGTTTCCTGAGTGGTGAAGGTTTTAGATGCTACCAGGAACAGCGTGGTTTCCGGGTTTACTTTTTTCAGCACTTCAGCGATGTGAGTCCCATCGACGTTAGAAACAAAGTGCATGTTCAGGTGGTTTTTGTACGGACGCAGTGCTTCGGTCACCATGTATGGGCCGAGGTCAGAACCGCCGATCCCGATGTTCACTACGTCAGTGATTGCTTTGCCGGTATAACCTTTCCACTCACCGGAAATAATCGCTTCTGAGAAGGTTTTCATCTTCTCCAGCACCGCGTTGACTTCCGGCATTACGTCTTTGCCATCAACCAAAATCGGGGTATTGCTACGGTTACGCAGCGCTACGTGCAGCACGGCGCGGTTTTCAGTGCGGTTGATCTTCTCGCCAGAGAACATCGACTTAATCGCGCCCGCCAGATCGCACTCTTTCGCCAGATCCTGTAATTTCGCCAGCGTCTCTTCGGTGATGCGGTTTTTGGAGTAATCCACCAGCATCTGATCGTCGAATGTTGCGGAGAACTTAGAAAAACGATCGCCGTCTTTAGCAAAAAGATCGGCGATCGTAACGTCTTTCATTTCATCGAAGTGTTTCTGTAGTGCCTGCCAGGCAGCGGTCTGCGTTGGATTGATGTTTTTCATTAGCAATACTCTTCTGATTTTGAGAATTGTGACTTTGGAAGATTGTAGCGCCAGTCACAGAAAAATGTGATGGTTTTAGTGCCGTTAGCGTAATGTTGAGTGTAAACCCTTAGCGCAGTGAAGCATTTATTAGCTGAACTACTGACCGCCAGGAGTGGATGAAAAATCCGCATGACCCCGTCGTTGACAACCGCCCCGCTCACCCTTTATTTATAAATGTACTACCTGCGCTAGCGCAGGCCAGAAGAGGCGCGTTGCCCAAGTAACGGTGTTGGAGGAGCCAGTCCTGTGATAACACCTGAGGGGGTGCATCGCCGAGGTGATTGAACGGCTGGCCACGTTCATCATCGGCTACAGGGGCTGAATCCCCTGGGTTGTCACCAGAAGCGTTCGCAGTCGGGCGTTTCGCAAGTGGTGGAGCACTTCTGGGTGAAAATAGTAGCGAAGTATCGCTCTGCGCCCACCCGTCTTCCGCTCTTCCCTTGTGCCAAGGCTGAAAATGGATCCCCTGACACGAGGTAGTTATGTCTGAAATTGTTGTCTCCAAATTTGGCGGTACCAGCGTAGCTGATTTTGACGCCATGAACCGCAGCGCTGATATTGTGCTTTCTGATGCCAACGTGCGTTTAGTAGTCCTCTCGGCTTCTGCTGGTATCACTAATCTGCTGGTCGCTTTAGCGGAAGGGCTGGAACCTGGCGAGCGATTCGAAAAACTCGACGCTATTCGCAACATCCAGTTTGCCATTCTGGAACGTCTGCGTTACCCGAACGTTATCCGTGAAGAGATTGAACGTCTGCTGGAGAACATTACTGTTCTGGCAGAAGCGGCGGCGCTGGCAACGTCTCCGGCGCTGACAGATGAGCTGGTCAGCCACGGCGAGCTGATGTCGACCCTGCTGTTTGTTGAGATCCTGCGCGAACGCGATGTTCAGGCACAGTGGTTTGATGTACGTAAAGTGATGCGTACCAACGACCGATTTGGTCGTGCAGAGCCAGATGTAGCCGCGCTGGCGGAACTGGCCGCGCTGCAGCTGCTCCCACGCCTCAATGACGGCTTAGTGATCACCCAGGGATTTATCGGTAGCGAAAATAAAGGTCGTACAACGACGCTTGGCCGTGGAGGCAGCGATTATACGGCAGCCTTGCTGGCGGAGGCTTTACACGCATCTCGTGTTGATATCTGGACCGACGTCCCGGGCATCTACACCACCGATCCACGCGTGGTTTCCGCAGCAAAACGCATTGATGAAATCGCGTTTGCCGAAGCGGCAGAGATGGCAACTTTTGGTGCAAAAGTACTGCATCCAGCAACGTTGCTCCCCGCAGTACGCAGCGATATCCCGGTCTTTGTCGGCTCCAGCAAAGACTCACGCGCAGGTGGTACGCTGGTGTGCAATAAAACTGAAAATCCGCCGCTGTTCCGCGCGCTGGCGCTTCGTCGCAATCAGACTCTACTCACTTTGCACAGCCTGAATATGCTGCATTCTCGCGGTTTCCTCGCGGAAGTTTTCGGCATCCTCGCGCGGCATAATATTTCGGTAGACTTAATCACCACGTCAGAAGTGAGCGTGGCATTAACCCTTGATACCACCGGTTCAACCTCCACTGGCGATACGTTGCTGACGCAATCTCTGCTGATGGAGCTTTCCGCACTGTGTCGGGTGGAGGTGGAAGAAGGTCTGGCGCTGGTCGCGTTGATTGGCAATGACCTGTCAAAAGCCTGCGGCGTTGGCAAAGAGGTATTCGGCGTACTGGAACCGTTCAACATTCGCATGATTTGTTATGGCGCATCCAGCCATAACCTGTGCTTCCTGGTGCCCGGCGAAGATGCCGAGCAGGTGGTGCAAAAACTGCATAGTAATTTGTTTGAGTAAATACTGTATGGCCTGGAAGCTATATTTCGGGCCGTATTGATTTTCTTGTCACTATGCTCATCAATAAACGAGCCTGTACTCTGTTAACCAGCGTCTTTATCGGAGAATAATTGCCTTTAATTTTTTTATCTGCATCTCTAATTAATTATCGAAAGAGATAAATAGTTAAGAGAAGGCAAAATGAATATTATCAGTTCTGCTCGCAAACGAATTCCCGTACACTGAACTCTCTGGCTCACTGAGGGCACCATCATGGCACTCCCCCGTATTACCCAAAAAGAGATGACTGAACGCGAGCAGCGTGAACTTAAAACACTGCTGGATCGGGCGCGGATTGCGCATGGTCGCGTATTGACCAACTCCGAAACCAACAGCATTAAGAAAGATTACATCGATAAATTAATGGTTGAGCGTGAGGCTGAAGCGAAAAAAGCCCGCCAGTTGAAGAAAAAGCAGGCTTATAAACCGGATCCTGAAGCGTCATTTAGCTGGTCAGCAAATACGTCGACGCGCGGCAGGCGCTAATCCACAATCAACGCCTGAGATTTTCACTCGTCAGTGTGAACACAATTTTCCCCTCACCCTAACCCTTTTCCCGAAGGGGCGAGGGGACTGTCCGGGCACTTTTGGGCCGTTTTCATCAGTCTGAGGCGTTAATCAGCGCCCCTTCTTTTTACGCCCCGGCGAGGTAAAACGCTTACCGTTGGACGCCGGGCGACCGCCTTTTTCCGCCGTTTTTTCCATCTTAACGACTGGACGTTTGATGCCCGCTGTTTTCGGTTTGGCCTTCACTTTAGGTTTTGCCTCGGAAGAGGAATTTTCGATGAGCTTAAAGAGGTCGATTAACTCATCATCAGTTAAATCGCGCCACTCACCCAGCGGAATGCCGCTTAAACTGACGTTCATAATGCGCGTACGTTCCAGCTTTTTCACTTCGTAACCAAAGTGCTCGCACATGCGACGGATCTGACGGTTCAGCCCCTGCACCAGGGTAATGCGGAAGACAAACGGCGCTTCTTTTTTGACTTTACACTTTTTAGTCACTGTCCCGAGGATTGGCACCCCCGCCCCCATACCACGAATAAATTCATCGGTAATCGGTTTATCGACCGTAACCAGATACTCTTTCTCATGATCGTTACCCGCACGGAGGATCTTATTCACCAGATCGCCGTGATTGGTGAGGAAAATCAGCCCCTGGGAGTCTTTATCCAGGCGGCCAATCGGGAACACGCGTTTGCTGTGGTTAACGAAATCGACAATGTTATCGCGCTCGCCATCTTCGGTGGTGCTGACAATACCGACGGGCTTGTTCAGGGCGATAAGTACCAAATCTTCGGCTTCCCGAGGCTCAATCAACTGACCGTTTACTTTCACAACGTCGCCGGGTTTCACCTGATCGCCAATGGTGGCTCGCTTGCCATTAAGGAACACATTGCCTTGCTCGATATAGCGATCCGCTTCGCGGCGTGAGCAAATTCCGCTTTCGCTGATGTATTTATTTAAACGGACTGATGAGTCGGGCAGCATAAATTCTCCTGTAAAAAACGGAATATACCGTACCTTTGGGTTGATAAAAAATAGTCATGAGCGAACTATTTGTTATTTCCATTGGCTTGAATTCGTTACCTGCTCAAATCACTTTCCAGAAGCAATGTGCGACATCGTGAGCCATGTCAGTAAGTGGTTAAATTCGCAGTGGTAGCATGCCTCCCGTGATTTCTTACTAACCGGAGAAGTAATGGAACTGCTTTTATTGAGTAACTCGACGCTGCCGGGTAAAGCCTGGCTGGAACATGCGCTGCCGCTGATTGCTGAACAGTTGCAGGGTCGCCGTTCAGCGGTATTTATTCCTTTCGCTGGCGTAACGCAGACCTGGGATGATTACACAGCGAAAACGGCTGCGGTTCTCGCTCCGCTGGGTGTTTCTGTCACCGGTATTCATAGCGTTGTCGATCCCGTTGCCGCTATTGAAAATGCTGAGATCGTGATTGTCGGCGGCGGTAATACTTTCCAGTTGCTGAAACAGTGCCGCGAACGCGGGCTGCTGGCACCAATTACTGACGTGGTGAAACGTGGCGCGCTGTATATTGGCTGGAGCGCAGGCGCTAACCTTGCTTGCCCAACTATTCGTACCACCAACGATATGCCGATTGTCGATCCGCAAGGTTTCGATGCGCTAAATCTGTTCCCGCTGCAAATCAACCCGCACTTCACCAACGCGCTGCCGGAAGGCCATAAAGGTGAAACCCGTGAGCAGCGTATTCGCGAACTGCTGGTCGTCGCGCCAGAACTGACGATTATTGGTCTACCGGAAGGTAACTGGATCACAGTGAGTAAAGGTCACGCTACGCTGGGTGGCCCGAACACCACTTATGTGTTTAAGGCTGGTGAAGAAGCGGTTCCGCTGGAAGCTGGTCACCGTTTTTAAGTGAATTGCCGGATGCATGATCCGGCATCTTGTTCATAGTGCCTGATGCGACGCTTGACGCGTCTTATCAGGCCTACAGGATTCACAATATTAATACTCGTCCCGTCCTTCATCTTCATCCGGCTGTTCCAGCACACTGTAAGCCACCGAACAAAACAGCGAGTTCAGGCGCTGCATATCTCCCAGTAAGCCTAAATGTAGCGAACTGGTTTCAATGCTCTGCACGTTTTGCTGATGCAGGCGATCGACGTGGGCGTGGGAATAGCGGCGATTAAGAATGCGAAAACGATGTTTGCTGCGACGCAAACGACGAGCGCTGGTGACATCGCCAGAGAAGAACACCGACATTGCCAGCTTTAAATTACTGAGCAATTGCTCATAGAGCGCATCCAGTTCCTTCAACCCATCAAGCGAAAATGCCCGCCGTGCTGCCAGTGATTTGTCAGCAATTTCGCTGCCCATGCGCTCGACGATATCGGAGGCCTGTTCAAGGTTGAGCGACATTTCGATGATCTCTGCCCAGCGGCGCGACTCTTCCTCCGCCAGCTCTTCTTTTGGCATCCGCGCCAGATACAGCTTAATGGCGGTGTAGAGAACGTTGATATCATCTGCCAGCTTACGCAGCTCTTTCTCCTGCCGTGGCTCACCGTGCATCACTTTATTCAACCCTTCCATCATCTGTTCCATGGCGTCGCCAATGCGCAGGGTTTCGCGCGCGGCGTTCGCCAGAGCAAGCGTGGGCGTATCCAGCGCGCTGACATCCAGATGTTTAGGCCGTAGCTGGGTATCCAGTTCCGGTTCATCGCGAATAATCGTTTTGCAAAACCGTGCCATCGGGTCAACAAATGGCAGCATGACCAGGCAACGTACAAGGTTGTAGAAGACGTGGAAATAGATCACCAGTTCCGCTTTTGGCAATGACAACTTCCCCATTGTCTCTGCCAGCAAATGGACAAACGGCAGGATAATCAGGCTACCCACCAGCTTAAACAGCAGACTACCCAGCGCGACACGGCGGGCTGCGGCATTGGCGGCACTGTTGTTGAGCATTGCCAGCAGACCGGAACCGAGGTTAGCACCAATCACCAGACAGAGCGCCACGGGGAAGGAGATAATGCCTGCGGCGGTCAGAGTCGCGGTCAGCAGTACAGCAGCAAGGCTGGAGTAGCTGATAATGGCGAACATCGCGCCAATCAGCGCATCCAGCAGAATATCGCCGGTCAGCGAGGCAAAGATCACCTGAACGCCGTTTGCCTGGGTGATCGGCGTTACGGCCTGCACAATCAACTCCAGCGCTAGCAAAATCAGCCCAAGACCAATACCGACGCGGCCCAGTTGCCCGGCGCGTGACTGTTTGCGTCCGAGGAAAAAAATCACGCCGATAAAAATAAGTAACGGTGACAGCCAGGATAAGTCGAAGGTGAGAATACGCGCCATTAGCGCCGTCCCGACATCTGCACCCAGCACAATGACCAGAGCCGGTGCGAGGGCTACCAGATCCTGAGCGACAAACGAGGTCACCAGCATGGTGGTGGCATTACTGCTCTGTACCAGTGCGGTAACGCCGATCCCCGCGCAAAAGGCGAGCGGCTTTTTTTCGACGCTCCGGCTAAGGACAGTACGCAAACGCGCGCCGAAGACGCGCATTACGCCAGTTCGAACAATATGAGTCCCCCAGACCAGCAGGGCGACGGCAGAAAGCAGGTGAAGCAGCGTTAACACGAGTTCAGGTTCTCCTTATCGTTATATGTTCCTGAAGCAATTGAATGACCAAAGGACCGGAAACACGCTGACTGGCATCTTTACTGTGCCTTTTGACATTCGTTTTTCCGGCTAAGATTATTCCAGCCTGTTTCCAGTATAAGTGTTTCATATTAATAAAGAGATAAAACAGGACCATGTCTCTGCGACATGATCCTATTTATTAGTTATTATTTACATGCTATACGGTAGAAGTATAAACCGGAACCGGTGCAGCCAAATACTGCATATAATTCATTGTTTTTCACCATTAAACAAGCAGAAGCTGTGCTATTACCATTAGCTCCCGATGCTTCCATTGTATAATTGAATATTTGATTATATTTACCATCAGTTATATCACAGATACGCATAACACCTTTTTGATCTCCCGAATATGCTGTATATGCTACATACACACGGCCATTTATTGTTATTACATCTCCACCACTGGTTCTAACTCCGGAACTTCTAGAAACTTCTCCCATAGTACTGTTCATCCAAATAAGTCCATTAGTTGCACTTGTACTAAAGAATCCCATATATCCGGTCATACCTACAGGCATTGGAACCACGTTCCAATAGTAACTTGGAGTAGCAACAGGGAATGCATATTTTTGCGGAGTGGGATTCACGACTCCATTTGTAACTTTCCAAACAAAAACATCTACTGACTGTGCCTTAGTAGCAACTATTGTGGCATCACCATCTAAATCACCTATGATACCAATACCAGCTAAACGAGGAGTCGCAGATTCACCAAGAGCTGATTTATCATATGAAATAAATTCTTTAGCTTCTGCTGTTACACTACTCCAACGATATAATACAGGTTTATCTCCTGATAAAGCCAATGAGGTTCCAAGAATATTACCCTTGTCATCTGTAGCCATTATA